>Ga0308003_1000101_pt1 | contig 40359 bp, 29 predicted proteins | sample Neamet36_FD_203159 | JGI IMG/M metagenome (GOLD analysis project Ga0308003, IMG submission 203159) | Marine microbial communities from water near the shore, Antarctic Ocean - #36 | ecosystem: Environmental > Aquatic > Marine > Unclassified | place: Southern Ocean | collected 2014-06-06
CTTAGCGGGTGCAAACATACAACACCTTTTCAATCTCACAATACTTTTTTTTGCGTTTTTCTTAATTACTTTTAAACATACTTTTAAAACACTGAAAATATGAGCATTATAAATGAAAATATTTATAATAATATTTATAAAAACTGAGAGAGAATCAATCTTACCTATGAAAAAAGCCCAAACAACAAAAATGCTTGAATTATTTTAATGAAAAATACATTTATAAAAATGACTTTCTGATTTGTTTTTATGAAAACTTAATTAAGAATATCTAAAATATTGAAGTTTTAAAGTAAATAAATCTAATAATCGTCAAATATAGTCCCCCTATTCAAAATAAGGTGCGCTCTAAATAAAATAAGAAAATATGAAGTACTAATGCGTATCTTTTATCCAATTATAAGGTTTTCGTTTTACCCACATTCCTCTTGTAAAATCTGGAAAGTCTTGTGGAGTGCCATTATTTTCAATTGAAGCTTCTGATAGCGGAGTAATTGCACTCCATGCGGCGGCATCATAAGCATCCATCGGCGGTGCTATATTTTCTTTAGCAGACTCTATAAAAGCATTTATTACAAAAAAGTCCATACCTCCATGACCAGCACCTTGCGCATGCTCTCCATACTTCTTCCATAATGGGTGGTCATACTTTTCCAACCATTTCTTAGAATCATCCCATTGGTGTGCCTCTGTTTGACCATCTATATGTATTCTATCACCGTCTTTTTCCCATAAACCGTTACTACCCTGTACTCTAAAACCTAATGAATACGGTCTAGGTGAGTTACAATCATGTGTAATAATGATGGTTTCTCCTTGTGCAGTTTCTATAGTAGAAGTAATAATATCTCCTTGCTTAAACTTCAATTTTACGTTTGGATGGTCTTCTCCACCAACTTGCTTAATATATCTATTCAATCCAACTGCTTTAGTTGCATGTGATGTTAAAGAGACAAATCTGTTTCCTCTATTAATATCGCACATTGCGGCAATTGGCCCTACTCCGTGCGTTGGATATACATCTGCGTTTCTTAATAATGAATGTTGCGTTCTCCAAACAGACTCAGAAATTCCTTTTTCTCCAAACTCTGCACCTTTACCATATGGGGTTTTTCCGTCATTTAATTTTACAAAGCGTAAATCATGTTGGTAACCACCTCTAAAATGAAGTAATTCTCCAAAAACATTCTGTTTTACCATATTCAAAACAGCCAATACATCTCTACGATAGTTTACATTTTCTAGAATCATTAAATGCGATCCTGTTTCCTCATGTGTATTTACCAAGTCCCAACACTCTTCTAGAGTATTTGATGCAGAAACTTCAAGACCTGTATATTTCCCAGCCTTCATGCTATCTACAGCCATTTTAGTATGCCATAACCAAGGTGTTGAAATAATCACGGCATCAACATTTTCTAGTGCTAATAAATTTCTATAATCAAAATCTGAATCCCCAAAAACTTTAGGTTTTGCACCTCCGGAATCTGCTACCATTTTTAAAGCAGTTTCAACACGTTTGAAATCTATATCACAAATAGCCACAACCTCAACGTCTTTCCTTAACAAAACATTATTTACATGATTGGTTCCTCTTAAACCAACACCAATAAAACCAACTCTAAGTTTTTTGCCCGAAATTCTAACAGGAGAAGCAAAAGGCATGCTGGGTAAAATAGAAAGACCAGCACCTATTAAACTCGTTTGTTTTATAAATTTCCTTCTTGAGTTCATATGACACGAGTTGTATTTAATTAGAGTATAATGGATATGATAATTTTACACAATAAAGATAATATAATTTTCAATAAATAGGAACGATATCCTTTTATTATTATTTTACTAATTATAAAATGGCTCTTTTTGATAAATTTAATACACAAAGTTCTTTTTTAAGATTTTTTTCTCGAATTAAATTCGAGATTTCTTGAGCAACTAATATCGAAGCCTCTTGGGAAGATTAAAAATAACATTGTGAATTTTTTCAAAACGTGTCTCTTCAAACTTTCCAGGTGCTTTGTATGTAATGTTTTTATTAATCGCTTTCATGTCTTTTTAATTATTATACTATTTTTATTTAATATTGCAGACAACATATTCAGATTGCAATTCCTGAAATTTTAGGTCTGCATTTACCTCGAATATACGCAATAGTTTCGTATTCCAAAATACCGTAAAACACGGTTAATAGTAATACCCAACAAACATAATTTCCAGAAATAATGCTTAAATTAATTGTATTTGCTATAAAACTGAAAATATCAGTTAAAAAAATTAAAGCAGGTATAGCGCAAGAAAGCAATAGCCATAGGTTCGTTTTACTTGATAAAAAAAAATCTTGTGCATCTTTTTTATAAACACAAATTTCATTAAAAAGGGTAATAGAAAAAAATAAGATAATTATGAAATAATCCAATACTTTAAAAACGAAACAATTTTAACATATATAGTGGCAGCAACTAAGCTTAAATATGAAAAATTATTTACATAGAAAAAATAGACAGAATTTTCGAAATAAATAATTAATTTTATTACTTTTTTTTATTAAGATAAAGATTATAAATCAATCCTATTAAGATAAAAAATATACCTAACAATGTCCAAAGATTATAAATTTCTCCAAACCATATAACTCCAATTATAATCATAAAAATAACTTCTAAATATTTTAGTGGTGCAATTATAGATGTTTCATGTAATTGAAAAGCTTTGGTCATATATAATTGACCTATATAACCAAAAACACCCAAGCTTAGTAGTAAAACCCATTCTGTATAATTTGGCGAAATCCAGTTATTATAAGACATTAAACCACCAAAAACAAAACACATTATCATAAAATAATTTATTATTATTAAAGGATTTTCTTGGTCTCCTAATTTTCTTATCACAACAAAAATTAATCCTAAAAAAAGTGCAGATGTTATTATTAGTAAGAGACCTATTGTGTTTACATCAATACCAAATCTTTTTATAATTAAAACCCCAACAAAAGCTAATAAAAATAAAACCCATTGTACTAATTTAATCTTTTCTTTCAGAAATATAGCTGCAAATATTGCTGCGAATATTGGTGAAGTATACCTCAAAGAAACTGCTGTACCTATTGCTAAATAATTTAAAGCTTCAAAAAAAGTAGTTAAAGAAATTACACCTATTAAACCTCTTATAAAAAGGAGTTTTTTATTATTACCCAGAATAGGAATTTTATATTTTAAAATCAGTGGAACTGTAAAAGCCAAAGTACCAACAGATCTAAAAAAAACAATTTGATACACACCGAAAGCAGTCAAATATTTAACGATTGCATTCATTATAGCAAATGCTAAAACGCTCAAAATCATAAATAAAATTGCCTTGTTATGTTTCATAATAAGAAAGAAACCCTTTAATTAAAAAATACTAAAGGGTTATTAATGTTTTGGATAAAAATAAGATTATTTAAGAGATTGTATAATGTCTAGAGCATTTTTTGTCTGACTTTCAATTTTATCATAATCAAAACTACCATCAGCATGTTTAGCCATTAATTTAGACCCCATACCAACACAAGTTACACCTGCACCGAACCAAGCTTCTAAATTCTCTCTTGTTGGTGAAACACCACCTGTAGGCATAATGCTTGTCCAAGGTTGCGGACCTTTAATTCCTTTTACAAATTGTGGCCCATAAATATCACCAGGAAATAATTTAACTATTTCACAACCTAATTCTTCTGCTTTCGCTATTTCTGTTAATGTACCACAACCAGGAGACCATAATACTTTTTTACGATTACATACAATTGCAATGTCTTCTCTTAAAACTGGAGTTACAATAAAGTTTGCTCCTAAAGCCATATACAAAGATGCTGCTGCTGCATCTGTTACAGATCCTACTCCCATTACCATTCCTGGTAATTCAGCAATTGCATATTTTGTTAATTCTCCAAAAACTTCGTGAGCGAAATCTCCTCTAGCAGTAAACTCCATTAAACGAGCTCCACCGTCATAACATGCTTTTAAAACTTTTTTACTTACTTCTATATCATTATGAAAAAATAAAGGAACCATTCCTGTATTTTTCATTACTTGTGCTACTTCTATTCTTGTAAATTGTGCCATTTTATTTTATTTTTTAATTTTTAATTCCACTTTAATATTTTCTTAAAATCGTATGCTTCTGGATTTGGTAAATACTTTTTTACCTCTTCATAATCCTTTTCCTTAATATAAAAAAGATTGTTTATAAACAGCTGTGCCATCTCTGAATTAATGTCAATTAATCTAGGTGGAATCTTCCCTTCATTATCTTCAAAATCTTTCAAAAATAAAGGCGTAATATCTCCTTTAGAATTTGCACTTACAATACAACCAGATATTCCTTGGTCAAATAATTTTTTAACTCCTATACCTAATAAAGTACACAACGTTAAATCAAATGCAATTGGATTACAACACCTTAATTCATAGCCAAGTTCTACGGGTCTTGATTTCACAGATAATCCAATCTCTTTGAGTTTTACTTGTAATAGATAATTAAAAATATGAGATTTACTTACATTTCCTAATTCTGGATGTCCATGATCATCGTACGTAAAATTTATACCAGAGTTGATAATTTCTTCTTCTTCCATGAAATGAAAAACACCTTCACTTACTAAAGCCACACCATATTCTATACCTTCAATTTTACATTTAACTATTGAAGAAATAATCATATTGATTATTTTTTCGAATGTAATAGTAGTTTTATCGAACATTTCTGGAATAATCATCATTTGAAAATGACAAGCAGAAGCTATGCCAAAAGCTAAATGACCTGCAGAACGTCCCATTGTAGACATTACAAACCAGTTTTCACTAGTTCTGGCATCTTCATAAACTGTATTACCAATACGAACTCCTTCATCTTTAGCTGTATGAAAACCAAATGTTGGATTCCTATCAGGCAAAGGTAAATCGTTATCAATAGTTTTAGGAACATGAATGTGGCCAACCGATAAATCTTGATTTTGAAGATATTTAGTTAATCTATTAGCAGTTGAAGCGGTATCATCTCCTCCAATAGTCACTAATAATTTTACATTGTGTTTCTTAAAAAAATCTGCTTTAAAATCGCTATCTTTTGGTTTAAATCTGCTCATAATTAAAGTAGAACCTCCACGACTAAAAATACGGTCGGCATGATGAAAATCGAATATTTTCACTTCTGGATTATCAGAAAGCAATCCTTTATAACCATGATGCACACCTATAACATCATAACCATCCTTTAAGAAAGTTTTCGCCAGTGTACTTATAACCGTATTAATACCTGGTGCTGGACCGCCGCTGCATATAATCGCAATTGATTTTCTCATTTTAGGTAAAGATTTTAATCTAGACGCTAAGAAGTCTAACGAGCAACTCGACCAGAAGCATCACCACCCATTAACTTTTCTACTTCCGCAACAGTTGCTAAGTTTGCATCTCCTTTAATTGTATGTTTTAAACAAGATGCTGCAACTGCAAAGTCCAATGCATTTTGATCATCTTCTGGGTATTTAAGTAATCCATAGATCAACCCACCCATAAAAGAATCTCCTCCACCTACTCTATCTACTATATCGGTAATTTGATATTGACGCGTTTGCAACAATGTTTTACCATCATATAAAACACCTGCCCAAGTATTGTGAGAGGCAGATATAGAGCCTCTTAAAGTAGTAATTACCTTTTTAGCCCTTGGAAATTTTGCCATCATTTGCTCACAAACTGACAAAAATGCTTCTGCTTTTACATTATGCCCTTCCGTTTGAACAGAAATTCCTGCTGGTTTAATACCGAAATGCATTTCTGCATCCTCCTCATTTCCTAAGACAATATCACAGTAAGAAGTTAACTCCGTCATTATTTTTTCTCTATGTGCATCATCACAAAAATTCCAAAGTTTTGCCCTGTAATTTAAATCTGTAGAAATAGTAATTCCTTTTGCACTAGCAGCTTTAACAGCTTCTAAGCATACATCTGCCGATCCTTGGGAAATCGCTGGTGTAATACCGGTCCAATGAAACCATTCTACTCCGTCAAAAACGGTATCCCAATCAATCATCCCTGATTTTATTTCTGCAATTGCAGAATGTGCTCTATCATATACTACTTTAGATCCCCTAGAAACAGCTCCTGTTTCTAAGAAGTAAATTCCTAAACGATCTCCACCCCAAACAATTTTATCAACGTTTACACCACGCTTTCTCATTTCCATCATTGCACATTGTCCAATATCATTTTTAGGCAAACGCGTTACAAAATCAACATCGACTCCGTAATTTGCTAATGAAACCGCTACATTAGATTCTCCTCCTCCATAAACAACATCAAAGTTATTTGCTTGAGAAAACCTTAAAAATCCCTGTGGAGCTAATCTTAACATGATCTCTCCAAAAGTTACTACTTTACCCATTTTTGTTTAATTTTTTATATGTTTGTATTTTTTAGTTAAACGTTTAAGCAGTTCTTTAAAATAAAATCAAAACTTCTTTTAGTACTTGAAATTTTGATTACATAAACAAAGTGACTACATTTGTTTAAACGTTTAAGCAAATATATATAAAATTCGTGAAAAAAAAGAAAACTACCATAAAAGATATTGCAAACGTATTAAATATTTCTGCAGCGGCAGTTTCTAAAGCATTACATAATGATTCAAGAATTAGCGAAAAAACTAAAGAAAACGTTAGACAAGTAGCTAAAAAATTACAATATCAACCCAATCACTTAGCGAGTGCTTTACGAAGTGGAAAAAGTAATTTAGTAGGAGTTATTGTGCCTAGAACCAATAGTAATTTCTTTTCATCAGTTGTTCAAAATATAGAAGAAGTATTGAATAAAAAAGGGTACAGTATCATTATCACGCAATCTAATGAATCCTATGATAAAGAATGTAAAAGTATCGATACGCTGCTTTATACCCAAGTAGATGGAATTATTGCCTCAATGGCAAATGAAACTATAGATCTAAGTTCTTATGAAAAAATTAAATCCAAGGGCATCCCTTTGATTCTTTTTGATAGAGGTGAAAATGATTTAAATGTAGACTATATTGGAATTGATGATTATAATAGTAGTCATGTAATTGTAGAGCATTTGGTGAAAAATGGTTGTCAACGCATTGCGCATATAGGTGGTTATAAACGAACTCGAATTTATAACAATAGAATTCGAGGATATGTAGATGCTTTGAAAAAACACAAACTCCCTTTAGATGCAGAATTACTTACCGAAGGTGATTTGACAATTGAAGATGGAAGGATAAAAATGAGGCAATTACTAAGTCTAAAAACACGTCCCGATGCAGTATATGTTGCTGGAGATTATGCCGCTTTGGGCGCTTTACAAGTTTTAAAAGAACATAAGATTCTTGTTCCTGAAGAAATTTCTCTGGTAGGTTTTGGTAACGAGCCTTTTACAGATATGGTTACACCTAAAATTACAAGTGTCAATCAACACAGTGCAGAAATTGGGAAACAAGCCGCAAATACCTTTCTAAAATATATTGAGAATGATACTATAGAACAACGTTTAAATAAGATAATTTTAACTGCAGAATTAATAGTGAGAGATTCTTCTAATAAAAAAACTCCCCTTTAAATTCATAAAGAGAAGTTTCTACTCAAAAAACAAAAAAATTAAATTCCTAAAGCTTGTCCGCCACCAATTTGTATCGTTTCTGCTGTAATAAATGCTGCATCATTACTAGCTAAAAAAGAAACCACTGAAGCCACTTCTTTTGGTTGGCCTAATCTACCCAACATAATATTATTTTTCCATGAAGCAAATACTTCAGGCTTACTTTCTTTAATTTGTGCATGAAAAGGAGTATCAATCGTGCCAGGGGAAACCGCATTTACGCGAATACCATATTCGGCTAAATCTTTAGCCAAAGCTCTTGTAATTGCATGCACACCCGCTTTAGAAGTACCATAAATTCCAGCTCCTGGTCCACCAGCATTCCATCCTGCATTAGATGTATAGTTAATTATTGAAGTATTTTTACCTTTTTTAAGAAAAGGAATTGCAGCTCTAGATGCAAAAAATACGGAGTCTAAGTTCAATGCCATCACAAATCTGTAAAAATCTGTTGTCATTTCTTCAAACCGAGATCTTCCTCCCAAGCCTCCAGCATTGTTTACTAGTACATCTATTTTACCATATTTTTTTCCTATTGCATTTATATTTGAAGTTACTTCATCTTCGTTTGTAACATCAAAACCAAAATACTCTGCGGTAATTCCTGCTGCCATTAATTCTTGAACTCTTTCTGCTCCTGCAGCATCTTCAATACCGTTTAGAAGTACAGTATATCCATCTTTCCCTAATCTCTTTGCTACTTCGAATCCGATCCCCCCGGTAGCTCCTGTAACTAAAGCCACTTTCTCATTTAAACTACTCATATATTTATTATTATTCTTATTAAAATTATTCTTCTACTGTTTTTCTTACGGGTTCTATCTTTTTGATGAAAACAAAAATTGATAAAACACCTAAGATAACTGATATTGTAATTGCTATAAAAGCGGGTGTGTAAGATCCTTCTGTAGTTATTTTACCAATAAACCAATTCATAATCATTGGAGAAACAGCCGCAACGGTTCCAGCTAAACCAGCTAATGTTCCAACAGAGGGGCCTCTAAATAAATCACTTGAAATCGTTTGTACATTCCCAATTGCAAATTGAAATCCAAAAAGAACTAAACCTGCTAAATAGATAAATGTCATAAAATTATTTTCTCCTACAAATTGAATGATGCATACAAACCCAATAAAGACTAATAAGCCTCCAATTGTAATTGTAATTTTTCTTGCAGCATCTACGGATTTTGTTTTCATTAATAATCCAGAAAACCAACCTCCTGCAATACTACCAGCTGCTGCCATTAAATAAGAAATCCACATAGTAGCAGCAATTTCTTCGATGCTTAGATTAAACGTTTTGTTTAAATAAATAGGCATCCACCCTGCAAAAAACCACCATATTGGTTCAATAAAGAATCTACATACTAAAACACCCCATGATTGTTTGTAGCTTAAAATTTTTCCAACGGATAAACTTTTTACTTTTGTATTACTAATAATATCATCCTTTTCTATTTTATCAGCTAAAATTAAATCTCTTTCCTCTTGCGTTATCCAAGGGTGCTTTTCTGGAGTAGATTTATTTAAGAATAGCCATGGAATTACCCATAATAAACCCACTGCTCCTAATATTATATATGTTGTTTTCCAGCCAAAAGCTGCATATAAATAAACAATTACAAAAGGGGCAATTACATTACCAATTGAAGCACCAGAATTAAAGATACCTTGTGCAATGGCTCTTTCTTTAACCGGAAACCATTCACCATTACTTTTTACAGCACCAGGCCAATTACCTGCTTCTCCTAAACCAAGTAAACCTCTAAAGATAGACAACGTAATAATACCTCGTGCAAAGGCATGAAAAGCAGATGCTAAAGACCAAACGATTATTGAAACCGTAAAACCTAAACGAGTGCCTATTTTATCATATAATTTTCCTGATAAAAATTTTCCGACAGCATACGTAGCCATAAAAACATTTAACATAATGGCATAATCTGCATTGTCCATTCCTAAATCTTTACCCATTTCTGGCCAAAGTAGCGCAAATGCAGTTCTATCTATATAATTGATTACAGTTGCAATAAATATGAGGATAATAATCCACCATCTTAAACCTTTAATTTTCATATTAATGTATTATTATCTAGCACAGGTATATATGTGCTAAGTTTGACAAACTTGTTGTCATTAAAAAATTGAATAGTTTGTATTGAAGTAATTTTTAGAAAAACTTCATTTTATAAATTATTCGTTTATAAATCCCTCGTTTAAAATTTTATTGTTTGTATCAAAAAAAGCGTGCACTTTTTTTTTCTTGCTTTATATATTATAACAATATTGATACAATGTTTTAAAATGGATTTTCATGCATTTTTTTGCTAGCTGCGAATCTTTGGCAATAATAGCATTGTAAATATCAGTGTGTTCTTTAATCCCTTTTTGTGCTAAATCGTCATCACATACATGAAATTTTTCAAATTTTGTAATAATTTCTGGTGTAATGATAAGCATAAATGTATTCATCGTACTATTTCCAGAAGCTTTTGCAATTGCTAAATGAAATAGCAAATCTTCTTGCATTGCATCTTCACCTTTTAATACTTTTACATTATAAGCATCTAAAGCTTCCTTTAATTGAACTAAATCTTTTTCTGTTCTTCTTAATGCTGCTAATCTTGATGTTTTAAGCTCTAACAAAATTCTTGTTTCTACCAAAGATTTAAAATCGGGTTCATCTAATCGAAGAATGTCTTCAATCATTCCATTCATGGCAATAACACCAATATTTGCAAAAAAAGTTCCACTCTGAGGAATGGATTTTAGCAATCCATAAAATTCTAATTTTTGAATAGCTTCTCTAACATTACTTCTACTAACATTAAATTTTTCTGAAAGCATTCTTTCAGATGGTAATTTTTCTCCAGGTTCTAAATTCTTATAATTGATTAAATCTCTAATTCCAATTATAATTAAATTTTGAACTTTTTGATTTTCAGTTTTTGTTAGCACTTCTACATTCATAAATTCTATTTTGTCATTTTTTGATTAACTTTTCAAGTTTAAATATATAAATTAATGTGAAACTTCCAATTTATAATACTTAGATTTTGAAAATAATTTTCTACCGTCGTTGATAAATAATTACTAGCTTTAAAGTAGTTCTCAAAGATACCTGCTTTTTTCGTGCAAATATTTTTATAAACTTCAATTTATTAATATTTTTTTAATAGCCGATATGAAATTGAAACAATAATGTAGTTATATATAAAAACCTATTTAATTCTAACAATCTGCATTGGTTAACCAATTTAGATAATCAAATATAGAGAAAAAAAATTAATAAATAAACGTTTTTTTTAGTTATGTAATAAAAGTGACTAAAGCAGTTGAGTTATGACTTAAATAAAACAGGTTCTATAAAAAGTGAGTTTTTAGATTAAACTTTTAGACACCCCAAATTCCAACCCTCGTAACTCAGCTAAACCTCTCAGTCTTCCAATTGCTGAATATCCGGGGTTTGTTTTCTTTACCAAATCATCTAACATTTGATGGCCATGATCGGGCCGCATTGGAATTCGTACGTCTTTTCTTCCAACAGTTTTTCGTCTTCTTTCTTCAAGTATTACTTCTTTTACAATACTAAACATATCTATATCTCCTTCTAAATGATTTGCTTCATAAAAATTTCCTTTATCATCGCGTTGCGTACTTCTTAAATGTAAAAAGTGTATGCGCTCTGCAAAATTTTGAAATAATTCCACTAAATTATTATCTGCTCTTACTCCCAATGAACCTGTGCAAAAAGTAATGCCATTTGAAATATGTGGTACATGAGAAAACAAATAATCAAAATCTTCTTTTGTACTTACTACTCTTGGCAATCCTAATATTGAATAAGGGGGGTCGTCTGGATGAATGCACATTAAAACTTCATTTTTAGCAGCTACTGGAATTATGTCTTTTAAAAAAAATACCAAATTTTCTCTTAATTTTTGAGTATCCGTATTCACATAGGTATCTAGAATACCTTGAAATTGCTCAAGAGTATATCCTTCTTCTGCTCCTGGCAAACCTGCTATAATGTTTTTAATGAGTTGTTTTTCATCCGTTTCTGATGCTTTTTTAAAATAGATTTTTGCTGCTTTTTTTTGAGCATCAGTATAATTGTTTTCTGCTCCAGGTCTTTTTAATATATATAATTCAAATACAGCAAATGCAGTAGCATCAAATTGCAATGCTCTTGAACCATCGTTGAGTTCATAATCTAGAGATGTTCTGGTCCAATCTAACACAGGCATAAAATTATAACACACGATTGTAATTCCGCAATTCGCTAAATTTTCAATACTTGTTTTATAGTTTTCAATATATTTTTGAAAGTTACCTGAACGTGTTTTAATCTCTTCATTGACAGGAATACTCTCCACTACATTCCAAGTGAGCCCTGCTTTTTCTATGATTGCTTTTCGTTCTTCAATATCTTCAATCGTCCAAATTTCTCCATTTGGAATATGATGTAATGCCGAAACTATTCCTGTTGCTCCTGCTTGTTTTATATCTAATAACGATACTGGGTCTTTTGGCCCGTACCATCGCCATGTTTGCTTCATTTTCCTTTATCTAAAAATTATATACCACTAAACGCACTAAATCCACCATCTACAGGAATTACAATTCCTGTTACAAATTTTGATGCTTCGGAACACAAATAATGTATTGCTCCATTAAGTTCGTCTGCTTCTCCAAAGCGATTCATGGGTGTGTGTTTTATGATTGTATTGCCTCTATCCGTGTAACTCCTATCTTTATTCGTTAACAAAGCTCTATTTTGATTTCCTATAAAAAAACCTGGTGCTACTGCATTTACACGCATACCATCCCCAAATTTTCGAGCCAACTCCACAGACATCCATTTTGTAAAATTATCTATAGCCGCTTTGGAGGCAGAATAGCCCATTATACGTGTAATAGCTCTATCTGCAGCCATAGAAGACATGTTAATAATGGTTCCTTTTTTGTTTTTAGCCATTTCTTTACCAAAAACCAATGAAGGAATAATACTTCCAAATAAGTTTAAGTCTATCACTTGTTTAAATTGTTCGACATCCACATCAAAAACCGATTGATCTGGACCAACAGTTGCTCCTGGTTTGTTTCCACCAGCTGCATTGATTAAGACATCTATTTTGCCATAAGTGTCCATTATTTCTGACGCTACTTTTTGAAGACTCTTTTCTTCAACAACATTACAAACATAACCTACTACTTTGTTGCTTGTTTTTTTAAACGTGTTTACGGTTTCTAATAAAGGTGCTTCTTTATAATGCAACAATATAACGGTTGCATTATTTTCTAATAAATATTTAGCAATACTGCCACCAAGAATGCCGCAACCACCAGTTATAAGTATTATTTTATGCTCTATATTAAATAAATTTATTTTCATTTTTTTTATTGATTGTAGTCTAATTAGGTGGATAACAAAGTAATATTTTTGATGCTATTTTAGAAACAAATGTAATTTCTAAAATAGCTGCAGAAATAAATATTTCGTCACCTTGAGAATATTCAAACTCTTGTCCATTACACGTCATTGTTCCATCTCCAGAATAAATAACAGCAACATAAAACGAGGCGTTTCCTTTAACAGTGTGCTTTCCGTCTAAAAGTAATTCGCTTAAACCAAAACAGTTGGTATGTTTTTTATTAAACAATGTTCTTAATGTAAATTCATTTGAACTGTCAATAACTTCGGATTGTATTTTCCATTGTTGAAGTACTTCGTCTAAAGTATAAGTGTGGTAATGAAAACATGCTAACATTTTTTCTTCTCCAATACCTTGATGTATTAATTCTGGCACAATTTTTAAACCATTAGGAGTTGTTTTTTCTACTCGCATGGTATAATCTGTAGGTTCTTGTACTTCCATTAAAAAACAACCAGAACCTATAGCGTGTGGTACGCCACCATAAATCATAAAAGCGTCACCGGGTTTTACTTCAATTTTATGTAAACAATCTAATAGACCTTGAATGTTCTGATTTTCGAAATGGGTTTTCCATAACTCTTTGGTAATATGTTTTTTAAAACCCATATAAACAAAAGGCATTTCTCCATCTATTTCTCGTGTATTTAATACATACCAAGATTCGGTTTTACCAAATTCTGAATTAAAAACTGTTTTAGCGTATTCTTTATCTGGATGCACTTGAACGGTTAAACGTTCTAAAGAATCTAACATTTTAATTAAAACACCCGTTGTGCCATATTTATTGGCAAGTTTTTTCCCTAAAAATAATTCTAAATTAGAATTGATTATTGTTTTTAAAGGAAGCATTCCATCGTCTGTTTTTATAAGAGATAATCCTTCGTTTTCTGGTCTTCCATTTCCTCTTGCTGTAATGGTAGACATAATCCATTCTTCTGGAAAGCTATTATCTACTTCTGGAGACGTTTTTTTCCATCTATCTATTAATGCGCCACCTTCATAGGTTCTCCAAACTCTATTTGAACCTTGTTTTAAAGGAATATGTGCGTATTGTTCTAGTTGTTCACTCATGTGCTATAAACTATTCTTTTTAATATGAAATTACATGAAATTTATAAATCCTTTAACAGCCACAAATAGCATAAAACAATTAAATATGAACGTTGCTCCTAATGCTATATTCATTCCTGTTTTGGCTTTGTGCGATTTCATAACTTCAGTTTTATTCAATAAAATTATTAGAAATAACGTGATTAAAGGCATTACAAATGGACTTAATGCTTGTGATGCTATTAAAATCCAAACTGGTTTACCTCCTAAAATAGGTACAATTAAACCTGATAAAGCGACTAAAACAACAATTAACTTAAATAAAGGTCTTTTCATGTTACGTTCTGTTCCTGTATAATCTGCAATTAACCAAGGAAATAATAATAGGTTTGGGAAAATTGAAGACAAACCAGCTCCAATAATACCTAAAGTAAATAATGTCAATGCAAAATCTCCAGCCCAAGGACCAAGTGCGTGCATCATATCTGTGGCGCTATCTACTTTGGTTCCTGTAAAATAAAGAGTTCCGGTAGCACTAATCATGATGGCTAGACTAATTAAAAACGTCATTGCCATAGAATACATGGCATCTTTCTTTTCTTTCTTTAAATCGTCTAAACCCCATTTTTGTTCTTGTACTAAAATACTTCTCGAAGCTAGACATACTCCTGCCATTGTTGTCCCTACAATTCCTGCAATTATCAATCCCATATTATCACCTTTAGGCAATTCAGGAAAAAAATCTACAATTGATTTTCCGGATTCTTTTACAACCATAAAACTAGTAATAATAAATGCAAGTGCCATAAAACCAACTAACATGCTCATCACTTTTATAAAGTTTTCATGTTTACCTGTCCAAAATAAACCAACTAATAATGAAATAAAGAAAATAGAAACTATTGGTTTATTTAGAAAAGAGATTGATGTTTTTACAGAGACCCATTCCATCGTTACTTCTGCAACTACACCCATAACCCCTATACAAGATGAAACAATAGAAACAAGAAGTGCTGCTATAATAAAAATAGTTACGGATTTACCAAATGTCTTTTTAAAATTAAACATTAATGTATCTCCGGTAACAATGGTTAACTTACTAATTGAAACCAATAAGAAATAGGTAAAAAAGCAAGATAGAAATAGCGCCCAAGATAGGCTTAATCCAAATTTAGCACCAGAAACTACCATTGAAGTTACACTTCCTGTACCGACAACATAACCAATAATGAAAAATGCGGGGCCAAAATCTTTAATTTTTGTTTTTATTTTTTCTGAGAAAGTAATGCTATTTGACTCCAAAGTGAATGATTTAGTTTATTAATATTAAAGACTAATCTAAATGGTTATAAATAAGAAGAATCTACTGGATATTCCAATAGATTCTTATCTCTACTTTTATAGAAGTTACTCTATTAATACTTTGTTATTATTTTTATATTCATTAAAAAAAATATAAAATCATTAACAGAATTAACAACCAAGATTCTAATTACCTAAATTAGGGTTACTATTTATTGCTGTAATAGGTATTGGCGTTAAGTAATCAGCATCAGTAAAATTTGGTCTTATTTCAAGACCACTAGCACCAAATGCTTGTGCACCAATTCTTCTTCTTGCAATGTCATACCATCTTTTACATTCAAAAGCTAATTCATATCTACGCTCTTCTAAGACATCATTAACAGTAACTGTACCAGAAATATTAGTAGGAGTAGAAGTATTTGAATATGCATTTACCCAAGAACCACCTTTTCTAGCTCTAGTTCTTACTTCATTAACATATTTAACAGCATCTGCATTATTACCTATTTCTACTGCAGCTTCTGCAGCAATTAATAATACCTCTGCATAACGCATCATAGAGTGATTTTGACTTGTTGCTCTCACAGATCCACGAGCAAATGCTCCTGGAAAACGGTAATACTTTGCAATAAAAGGTCTAGCTAAAGCTTGTCCGTGAATAGAGCCAGGTGCTATACCAAATTGTGTATAATCAACTTCTTCTACTGTATCTGGAGTACTAGAATCAGAATCATGATCTCCAGAAAAAATAGCTTTATCATCAAAACTTACAGCTCTTCTATAATCTCCTGCAGGCCAGTCATTAAAAACTTTGATTTCTGGAACTACTTGAGCCCAACCACCATTACCTGCTCCATGTCTGTAATTATTTCTAATACCAGTCATTGGTGCTATTTGATCATAAGCATTATCAGAAGCTTCAAAATTGTTATAATCTAATGCAAATATTGGCTCTTTTGAACCATCAATAGCATCTGCATTGAATAAGTTTTGAAAATCATTATCTAATTCATAACCATAAATTTCATTATTATTAATCACTTCTGTTGCTTTGTCGTAAGCATTCTTCCAATCACCTTGTGTTAAATACACCAAAGCTAAATAAGATTTTGCTGCACCTTTAGAAGGTAAAGTTCTTGTTGCTTGTGTATCTGGTAAGTTTGTCTCTGCCCATGTTAAATCTGATATAATACCAGCATACACATCTGTTACAGACGTTTTTGATATAGAAGCCATTGCATTAGCTGTTGTAGCTGTTACTGGCTCTGTTAAATAAGGAACTTCACCAAATAACCTTACTAAATGAAAATAGTAAAATGCTCTCATAAAATAAGCCTGTGCAACAATTGGATCTTTTTCTGCAGCAGGTACATCTACCAACTCTGCTCCTGAAATTGCTTGATTAGCTGCAGCAATTCCTCTATAAATTCTATTCCATGGGTCATAAACCATTTCATTATTATCTGTTATGATATGCTGATCCATTTCTACACGTCTTGTAGTAGTACCAGTAGGCCTAAAAGCTGCCATATCTGAACGTAACATTAATGCATTGGATAATTTTCTACCCCAAACTTGTTCATTAAGTGCGTGTGCATATGTAGCATTTATTGCAACTTGGATATCATCCGTAGACTGAAAGAAACCTTCTGGAGCTAATAAGCCTTGAGGCTCCTCTACTAAATCTGAACATCTAACCATTGATACTGTTATCAATAGTAAGAAAAAATATTTACATGTTTTCATATTTTTATGTTTTTATGTTTTTATGTTTTTATGTTTTTATGTTATTGATTAAAATTTTAAATTCAAACTGAAGTTGACAGACTGTAAAGTTGGATAGTTTCCAAAATCATGCCCTTGAGCAGTGTTTCTTTTAGTATTATTTGCACCACTACCACCAAAGAAACTTACTTCAGGATCTAAACCGGAATAATTTGTAAGTGTTAATAAGTTTTGTGCACTCAAAGAAAGTCTAATATTATCTACTCCTAGATTTTCTACAACATCAGAAGGTAAATTATAACTTACAGCAACATTCTTTAGCCTAATATAACTACCATCTTCTACAAAACGAGAAGAAATCTCTCTATCAGAATTGTTTCCTGCACGAGGTGCAGTTCCATTTTGCGAAGCATTAAAATAATCATAAGTTGTATTTGAATCTCCATTATGCAACTGAACTTTTGTCATATTAAAAATTTCTCCACCTTGAGAACCTTGCACGAAGATGTTTAAATCCCAATTTTTATAAGAAAAGTTGTTCGTAATTCCAAAAGTATAATCTGCATTAGGATCTCCAATAGTTGTTTGATCTCCTGCACCACGTGAACCATCTCCATCTATATCTCTAAACAATGGATCTCCTGCTAAAGTAGTACCTGAAGCGCCTACAGTGCCAGCTGGTAAAACACCTCCTTGGTGAATACCTGCGTAATCATAACCCCAAAAAAGACCTACTGCTTCTCCTTCTCTTAAAACATAAGTATTACCAACACTAAAGTAACTTGGTGCAGCACTATTAAACAAATCTGCATTGTTTATTAAACTTACTACCTCATTTTTATTCGTTGACCAGTTAAAATCTGCATTCCAAGTAAAATTATCTTTAGAAATAATTTTTGCATTTAAAGAAATTTCAAATCCCGTATTATTAATTTCTCCTACGTTTGCTAAAATTTGAGAATTTAAGAAACCAAAATAACTAGGGAATCCAGTATTCGCCATAATTAAATCATTCGTATCAATATTATAATAATCTAAAGATAGATTTACTTTTCCATTATAAAGTCCTAAATCTACACCAAGATTTGTTTGAGTAGAAGTTTCCCACTTTAAATCAGGATTTGAAGGTTGATTTGGAGTAACCGCACTTACTTGATTTCCACCTACAGAAGAATAAATGGCACTCAAACTAGCTAAAGATTGGTATGCCGAAATAGCTTGATTTCCTGTCTGTCCCCAACTTGCTCTCAATTTTAAATTAGAAATAGCATCTATATCTTTTAAAAAGTCTTCATTAGAAACTTTCCATCCTAAAGCTCCAGAAGGAAAAATTGCATACTTTTCATTTTTTGAAAAATTTGACGCCCCATCTCTTCTTAGGGTTGCAGTTAACAAATATTTATCATTATAATCATAATTTACTCTACCAAATTGAGATTGGATTTCTGATTCAGTAAAAGATGAAGTAGATCTTAAAGTAACTGAACCAGCACCTAAATTACTAAAACCTACACTATTTGAAGGGAACCCTTGAGCTCCTGCTGCAAACTGTTCATTTCTATTTTTTTGATAAGAATATCCTGCCAATAAAGTTAATTCTCCTTTCCCTATCTCTTTATTAAATGTTAAATAATTTTCACTTAACACAGTATTAGATTGTGAATTTCCAATAGTTGCTTCTCCACCTTTTTGACCAGCAGTAACAATTAATGTTGATGGCAAGTAAAGGCCTCCCGTTTGATTAATTGACTTAAAACCAAAAGTTGTTTTAAAGTTAAGCCCTTTAATAATTTCATAATCTAGAAAAGTATTTGCTCTAAAATTATCTGTAACTATTTCATTTATTCTTTCAGTAGCAACTGCATAAGGGTTATCTAGAAAATCTCCCCTAGTATCTACTGTAAAGCTACCGTCTGCTGCTGTAATACCAAAATCAGGTCTAAATCTCATTGCCAAACCAATAACATCATCATTACCCACTGTAACACTACCTGTAGATTGTGTTGGAATTCCATTTTTAGTTCCTCTACTCCCAAAAAGACTCAATCCTAATTTTAATTTATCATTTACCTGTGCATCTATATTTGTCAAGAAAGTTGCCTTTTCAAAACCGGAATTAATTACAATACCATCTTGTTTAAAATAGTTACCTGAAGCATAAACATTCACTTTTTCTGTACCTCCAGAAAGAGAAATTTGATGATTGGTAGTACTACCAGATTTGTAAATTAAATCTTGCCAATCTGTATTTTCTGTTCCTTGTGTATAAGCTACAGGTGCAATATCAGCTGTTAGTGCTTGATTATTAAATACTTCCTGCTGGTATACTGCAAAGTCATCTGCATTTAATAAATCTAATTTATTCGCAGAATTTTGAACCGCATATGTTGTATTCATCTCAACAGATAGTTTTCCATTTCTACCTTTTTTAGTAGTAACTAATACAACCCCATTAGATCCTCTAGAACCATAAATAGCTGTTGCAGATGCATCTTTTAAAACTTCTAAAGATTTAATATCATTAGCTTGAGGCATACTAGCACCCACAAAACCATCTACTACAATTAATGGAGCACTACTTGCACTAATAGAAGTATTTCCCCTAATTTTAATACTAATAGGAGCCCCTGGTTCACCACCATTATTAGATTGCACAACTACACCAGCAGCTCTACCTTGTAATGCTTGCCCTGCATTTAATACAGGAAATGCATTTAATTCATCTGTTGTTACAGAAGAAACAGAACCTGTAATGTCACTCTTTCTTCTAGACCCATACCCAACAACTACAATTTCATCTAGGCTAGTAGTGTCTTCAACCATCGAAATAGCTAAAGTTTGTTGATCTTCTATAGCCACTAATTGTTTCACATATCCCAAATAAGAGAACTCTAAAACGTCTCCTTTTTGAACTTTAATCTCAAAATTTCCATCAAAATCTGTAGCTCCACCTTTGTCTGTATTTACTATCCTATAGGTTACCCCTGGAAGTGTTGTATTGTCTGCTTGTGAAGTTACAATACCTTTTATCGTATATTCTCCTTGCGCGAATAACGAAATGTTGAATAACAATACTAAGAGTACTATTATATTCTGTTTTAAATTCATAATTTATGTTTAAGTTTAAGTTTAAGTTTTTAAAAAATTATTAGCTTCATATTTGTTTATAAAACTAAGCCTTAACAACTTTCACGTAATTTTTAAAAAGAAAATATTAGCGAATAAAATACTAGTATATTTTGTATATTTGCTAAACTTATACTTAATTTTTATAGATTTTGTGTCAGTTTATACTTCCCTCAGAAGAAGTGTTATTACTAAGGGATAGGCGTGCACCTATCCTTTTTTTTTTGTTTAAAGATCTACATATCCATCATATTATATATTTTTTAAAATAAATTAGTATTGGTTTTCCAAACTGGTTATCCAAATTGGTTTTCCAAATTGGTTTTCCAAATATAGTTAAATATTTCTTAAAACAATAATAAAAAAATTTAATTATCTATTAAAAATCTTGCTTTTACACAAGTAGCTCTATGTAAAACGTGAAGTGATAAATACTGAATCTAGATCTTTCTCTATGTTTGTTACTTCAACCATTCTAAATTTCAGTTTTCATCTATAAAACTAGTAATTTGAAAATGATGCTATTTATCATTACAAGCCTATTACACTTGCGTCAAATAAAAATTTAACAAGCATAATCTTTAATTATACTCAATTCTTTTTTCACTTAAACCATCACCAAGTAATTCCTGCTCTTTGTTCTAATCTTAAAAAAAATTAATTACTTTCTACAAATGTTTTTAATACCTCTGTCATTATAATATAGTGCTAGTATTAAAGATGTTAATGTTCTTTTTATTGCAAAATTAAAAGATTAACTATTTCTCTAACTTCATAAAATAATCAAAAATTTCCGGAACATTAGCATTTCCCATTTCTGCACTAACAGCAGCCTTAAGATTTGTAGAAGTAGCTTCAGCAATAAGAGAGGTTGTACCAAGATCATTCATCATTTGCACAAAATATCCTAAATCTTTGTTCGCATTATTGATTGAGAAACCTAAATCACTCACGTTGTCTACAGCATAATGTTTGCAAAATTTCATAAATGGAGAGTTTGAAGGCCCAGAAGACATGATGTCAAACAATTGCTGCGTATCTACACCTGCTAATTTTGCCGCAACGAAGGCTTGTGACATCGCAACTACAGTAGTCATACCTATAAAATTATTGATAAGCTTCGTTGTGTGTCCAGCTCCAGCAGCACCAAGATAAAATACATTTTCACCCTGTTGTTCTAGTACTGGCCTTACTTTTTCAAAAGTGTCTTTATTACCTGCAGCCATAATATTAAGCAGGCCATCTTTAGCATGCGCTGGTGTGCGTCCAAGTGGGGCATCAATCATGCCAGCACCTTTTTCTGCAAGAGCTTTACCTATTTTTATAGTAGAAGCAGGAATAGATGTTCCGAAATCAATCAAAACAGCACCTTCTCTAATACCAGCAAGAATACCTTCTTCACCGTACACAATCTTTTCAACAACAGCAGAAGTTGTAAGACAGAACATAATGATGTCACTCTTTGCTGCTAACTCTTTTGGTGAGCTAGCTTCAGTAGCATTACCACGAGCTATAACTTTTGCAACTTCCTCTTTATTAAGATCAATTACTATTAGCTCAAAACCTCTTTTTTGAAGATTTTCCACCATGTTACCACCCATAAGGCCAAGTCCTATAAATCCGATAGTAGGTTTTTTCATATTTTATTTATTTTATTTTATAATTATTATTTTTGTAAGTATCTACATTGCTTTAACAATGTGTATATTCTATTTTTTACTGGATGTAGTCCTTGTTACTCTCGATAACAAAGAGAAAAAAATGAAGTTTCTTTTCCTTTAATTTCATCTCCAATTAAGTTTTTTATGAACATAAATATTACCTAATCGACACTATTTAATGGCTAACTTCTAATTCATAAAAACGAACTCTAGAAAATGCTCCTTTATCTCTAGATTGAAAGTAATTTCCAGCTTTAAAGTAATTCTCAAAAATCCCCCATTTTCTCATATGAATATTCTCGTAAACCTTAAATTCATTCTTGTTTAAAATTATTACCATTTTACCTTCTGTAACTTTTACTTCTAATATAAATTTCCGAAACCCTACTTTTTGCTCAAAATTGAAACCTTCATCGTTATCCCAGGCTTTTTCATGTAGCATTTCTTCATAAGAAGCATTTAGGTTTTTTAAAATCTTAGTTTTTACTCTAATTTTTCCTTTATCCCAATATATTTTTAAAATTGGTGGTGCATTGTTATCATCTTCACCAATTAAATCTCGTTGTTCATTTGTTAGACGACCATGAATTTGCATAATAATTGTTCTGTGGTACTTCCCATCAGAATCTCTAGTGGTAGCGTCCATAGCCAACTTCCCTTTCATATAAGCTCCTTGGGCAAAAGTCCAGTTTACATTGTTTTCTCCTGGCACCATTTGTTCTCTTAATTCTGATCTAGTATACTTTGTGTTTCTAGTTTTCGAATTGGTAGGCATCGCGTGAAAAACAATCGCTCCTTTTGTTGAATCTATATACATGTAAGGTTTTGCAATTTTGTTATTTGCAAAATCTAAAATCTCAGGTGGGCTAATTTCAACAGGTTTTCCCTCTTTATTGGCAACTGGTAGTGTTACTTTCCAATGACTTAAATCAATTTTTGGAAGCTTTACTTTTTTCCGTTTCTTTCGTTTTTTCTTCTTTTTTTTTGAAGTAGTTTCAATATTAAATTTAGCAAAGCTATTATTATTTTGTGCATAACAATCAGACTTACCAAAAATAAATAAGGGAAATATTAAACTTAAAAAAAATAAATTAAAAAAAAAATTCATTAATTAATAAACTTTTACATTATCAATCCAAGCGTCTTTAGGAGTTACTGCATAGAACATTACTGCTATTTCACCACTACTATTAGTCGTAAAAGGAATTAGAACTTTTGTCCCTCTAGTAGCATTAAATTTACCTTCATTTATAGTTCCAACATGATTTCCTAAATTAGAATTTATATTGTTTACTGCATTTGCACCATCTACATAGTGTTCATCAAGGATTAGGCCTACGACTCTTCTTCCTCCAATTGGATCATCTGCACTATCATTTTTTATTGCATATTCATACTCTAAAGTATAGTCTGTATTTGGTTGTAATGTAAGTGCCTGGTATGCATATCTAGAACTTGAAGATTGAAGATATCCACCGGATTGACTTGAAGACCATTTTGCTCCTTTTGTTTTAGACCCATTACTTGAACCGTCATAATTTGTCCAAGAACCATCAGAACTTGAACCATAAGGATTTGTTTCTCCATCTGTAAAAAGTCCCCATTTCCAGAAATTCTGCCCTCCATTAAAATCTCCATTTAAAATAGTAGAACGATCTACTCTAGGCATGTAGATATTATCTACATTCAAAGTTGCATGATCTTTAGCAGTGCCACCCATGCCTACTTCAAATTTAATTTCATCAAATTGAATAATGGGTGCAGAAAAATCTGAAGCCAAATTATAATCAAAACTAACCCATTCTCCATCCGTTAATTCTATACCATCAATGGTATATTCTGAATCATTTACAGTATCAATTAAAGTTATTTTTAATACATCAATTCCAGTTTCAAAATTAGAATGAATATCAAAATGAATATTATTAACACCAATTCCGCTAGCAAATGCATCTGCAATTACAACATTATTACTTAATTTTAAGACTCCAGTAGCTGTTCCCAAGCGAGAAATTTGAAGAATAGAATTACCAGAATCTAATGCTACTTCATTAGCCCCTGCTAAAGAAGTACCCGTTGCATAGGATATAAAAGACCCTTCATGATCAAAACCATTAGAAAAGATAGAAAATACATTATTTCTTCCCTGCTCAGCCGGTGATGCGGGAGAAGTATTTATAGACTGAACTTCATGATTGACAGTTATATCTTCTGTAAGCACAACGTCATCAAGACCTTTGTTAGATTTTGCTGTTACAGTTATTGTATAATTAACAGTTTCAAGCTCATTTGGGTAATCGTAAGAAGCAGTAGAACCACTATCTCCTGAAATTGTTAAAGGAGAAGCTCCTGCTCCAAAGTCTACTACATAAAAATCAACTCCAATAGCTAAAGGACTTACAGTTACATACGTACCGTCTTCCATACCAGCTTCATCTGCTCCAATAGATAATGAAAAACTTGAAAAAGTTATTATTTTAAGGCCAGTACCTGTAATATTTTCAGTTGGAATAAAATCATTTTCTTCACAAGATGTTATAAATCCTATTACCAGTAGGGTTAATATTCCTTTTTTTAATAAATTCATAATTATTTATTTTTTATTTTTATTAAATGCTAACAAGATTAGTTTGCAGAGTATACTTTAACATTATCAACATATGCATTCCCTGTAATTGTTTGGCCATATATCCAAATAGTAACATTACCACTAGCATTAGTTGTAAATTTTTTTCTAACTACTGTACCAATTCCGGGTGCAGCACTTAATTTACCATTTGCATCCGTTCCAATACTTTGTGCCAAAGCTCCACTAACAGAACTTTCAAAAGCGTCAGCTCCATCTGAAAAGTGTCCATCTAAAATTTCAACAATTATTTTCCCTCCAGCATTTTCCATAGCATATTCATATTCTATAATATATTCAACTTTACGATCTACTGTTGTAGGAGAAACTATAATTGGTTGATTTGCAAATCTACTTGAAGAATTTCTAGATCCATCAGCATTAATTGAAGTAGAAGATTTCCATTTTGCACCTCGTGTTTTAGAGGTTCCTTCTACACCTTCAATGTTTGTCCAAGAACCATCTGAACTGGCATCAAAAGAAGTTTTAGTACCTCCAGTAAAAGAACCAGATTCCCAACCCTCTCTAGATTTTTCAAAGTCTCCGTTTATAACCGTTACTGGAAGAGGTGAAAACTTATCTACAACATTAACTTCAATTGTAATACTTGTAGCTGCTTCATTTCCATCAATAGATGTTAAAGTAACGGGATATGCACCCTCACCTAAAGCAAAAGTATGGCTTGGATCTTTTTCTGTTGAAGTCACTCCTTCACCAAAGTCCCAAAGATAGTTAGTAGATTCAGTTGATAAATTGTTAAATTGAATGTTCTTGAAGTTTTCTGCATTTGGTATATACTCAAAATAAGCAGTTGGCAGCGTATTATCTGGTAATGAACCTGCCTCGGGTAATTCAAATTCAAAAGCATCTTCACAACTAACAAATAATGCCAGTATTGAGAGGCATAATACTACCTTTAAAGTATTTTTAAAATTATTTAATTGATTTTTCATTTCGATTAATTTTAAATATTATTATTATTGAGGGTTCTGCGTTAAAAGACCATCACTTAAATTAATTTCCCTTGCTGGAATTGGAAGCAATAATCTTCTGATATTATAACTCGTATATCCTTTAGTATCTGCATGTGCGCCCAAAACATCGTTTGCAACTCCAAATCTAACTAGATCAAAGAAACGATGATTTTCAAAAGCTAGTTCTACTCTTCTTTCAAGTAATAAAGCTTTTCTAGTTAAAACTAACGGACGATCTGCAACCGCATCAAATCCTGCTCTAACTCTCACTTTCATATAAGAATCTAGCGCAGCAGGATCACTTGTATCATTTCCTTGCATTATCGCCTCAGTATGCATTAATAGTACATCTGAATAACGTAAAATAATCCAATCATTACCGGCATTACCCGGTTGATCTCCATAAGTAGGTAGATTCGTATCAGAAATATCAGATAAGTCTGGTAAAAATTTTATTACTTCTGCAGATTCTGGCGCTGGTAAACCTGTTGTTTCATTAACTAGCTCTGCATCATCTCCAAATGCAGCATAAGAAACGGCCGTTCTATTTCCTCCATTACCATTAAAAGCAGTTACCAAATTAGGATTTACGATATTAAGCCCATCTTGCCTACCTTGACGACTGTATGAAGTAAATTCAGATGAAAAACCTTGACTTTCTTCTGGGTTTCCTGATAAATACTGAATTGCAAAAATAATTTCACTATTTAATTCGTTGTAAAAAACGTCTTTGTAGTTCGCTTGTAATGCGAAACCACTATTATTTACAATATCCTCACATAATGCCTTTGCACCAACATAATTAGGAGTTGGTTGTGTTAAATAAACCTTTGCTAAAATTCCTTGGGCTGCAGCTTTAGAAGCTCTCGATTTATGAGTGTTGTCTAGATAAGTAACTCCTGCTTGTAAATCTAACACGATTTGTTCATAAACATTAGCAACATCTACTCTTGTAAAAAGTAATTCTTTTTCTTCAGAAGAAACCACTCTAGTTACCAAAGGCACAGCACCATATAATCTAACTAAATTAAAATAAGCATACGCCCTTAAAAATTTAGCTTCAGCTGTATATTTATTAATATTTACATCATCAGCATTTTCAATATATTGTAAAACATTATTTGCTCTAAATATAATCTCATACATAGACTGGTAATAATCTTCAGATTGAATGTTATCTGGTTCTACTATATATCTATGAAAATCTGCTCTTGAGCCTTCAAGTGTTTTACTTCTTGTATTGTCAGAACGATGTTCTGTTAAAAGGTACTCTAATTGAACCCCCCTATTGAATCTTGTAGAATTTGATTCTGTATTTTCATTGACTCCTTGAATGGCATCATAAATTCCAACTATACCACTTAATACATCTGAATCCGTTTGAAAGAAAGTGTTTGATACAATAACAGAATCAGGCAGTGGGTTTAAAAACTCATCTGTATCACAAGAAACAAACATAGCTCCTGTTACCGCAAAAATTAAAAATTTTATATATTTCATAATTAATATTTTTTTTATTAAAAGTTTACGTTTAAACCAAATGAAACGGTACTAAATAATGGTGTACCAGCTCTTTGTGCTCCATAAGATTGAGGCGTGTTGTTGCTATCTATAAATTCTGGGTTAAACCCATGATAATCATTAGATGTAATGTATAGTAAATTCTGACCTGTAGCATAAAACCTTAATGACGACAGACCTATTTTAGATACAACATCTTCTGACAAGGTATACCCTAAGTTTACGTTTCTTAATGAAAAATACCCTGCACTCATTACAATATCATTTGTATGAACTCTTTGTTGAAGAAAAGAAGCATCTGGAATAACGCCTGCATCTACAACTGCTTGTACATCTGAAGTAGCACCTGTCCAATGCGTGTAAAAATATTGATCACCTACATTTCTTACTTCAGCTCCTTGACTTCCTTGAATCATAAAAGAAAAATCAATGTTTCCTAATTTGAATTCGTTTGATACACTCCAAGTAATTTCTGGGTATGGATTTCCTAAAATAGTTTTATCATCATTTGTAATGATACCATCACCATTTAAATCTTTAACAATAACGTCTTCAGAGATACCGTTAATAGGAATCCAAGGAGAATTCCAATATTCACTCGATAAATCTGTATCTACTACATATCCATAAAAAGAAGAAATTGGATTTCCGATTGAATTAATCCATTGAGAACCTCTACCAAAACCATCTTCCGTTAAGGCTCCATTAGACTCTCCATATTCAAGTAACTCATTTTTATTGGTAGATGCAATTAAAGTAGTGCTCCAAGAAAAATTCTCACTTGAAATGTTTTTAGTTCTTAATTCTAATTCAAAACCACTATTTGCAACTTTACCTAAATTTACGATACCGCTATTAAAACCAGTAACATAAGAAACAGGGTTGTTTAATAATAACTTATCACTTGTTCTCTTATAATAATCTAATGAACCTGAAATTCTATTATTAAATAATCCGAAATCTATCCCTGGGTTAAATTCTTCAGAAGCTTCCCATTGTAACAATGAGTTCACAATATTTAGAGGAGAATTACCTCCTGAAATACTATTACCAACAATAGCATTAGCACCCGTTAATTGTGCCAAATATGGCCATGCATTAACTGAAACATTTCCTACGTTAAAATTTTCTGCTCCTGTAAGACCGTAACTTACTCTTAATTTTAATTTACTTAAAACATCACTTTCGCTTAAGAAGTTTTCATTATGTGCGTTCCAACCCATAGACAGTGCAGGAAAATCACCCCATTTAGAATCTACACCAAAAACAGAACTACCATCTCGTCTGAAAGAAGCTGATACTAAATATTTATTTGCAAAAGCATAATTAATTCTTCCAAAATACCCGATTTTATTTTTTACAACATTAATCTCTCCTTCATTTATAATCGTAGTAGCACCTTGTAAGTTTTTTAATAAATCATTAGAATACCCTGTACCTACAATTTGACTTATTTCTTCTTTTCTTTTTTGAATAGTAATACCTGCTAAAGCACTTAACTCATGATCTCCAATTTGTTTATTGTATAATAAAGTATTATCAGAAATTAACCTTGTTTTAAATCTATTATTTAATAAATATTGTGCTCTACTGTTTCCTGCAGAATGGTGTTGTGTGCCATCCCACCTTGTTCTTTTTCGTTGTTCTATTGTTACACCGAGGGAAGTTTTAGCGGTAAGACCATCTAAAATTTTATATTGCAAATAAGCAGAACTTAATAATTTAGTATTAAACTCAAAATGTTCTCTTTCCGCATATTGTGCATATGGATTTGAATCTCCAGAAGTACGAGGTCTACTATCACTTCCATCTCCATCTAAATCTAATTCAACCAAATGGTTTTCATAAAAATAATCTCCAATTCCCACATTTGGATAAGCATCTCTATTAATAAATTGCAATGTTTCAGCAGAATGGTAGATAGGTAACCAAGGAGATTGACGTGTTGGATTATGAATTGAGGTAGGAAGTGCTCTTCTTTTAGAAAATGAAGGAGTTGCACTTAATCCAAATTTCAAATTATCTGTTAATTTCGTACTTAATTTTAATTTTGCTGAATATAGTTTGTAATCATCAGTTATTACAACACCCTCATCGTGCATATATCTTAACGAAGTATTAAATTTTGTATCTTCTGTACCTCCACTTGCCGATAACGAGTGACTTTGAATGAAACCTCCATCAAAAAAAACATCTTGCCAATCTCTGTCAATACCAGTTACTTCTACTATTTTCTGTGCATATTGAGTGGTTTCTGAAAGTTGACCCGTTGCGGCGAACTCTTTAGCGGCCCAATCAGCAACGCTCTTTCTATAATCATCACTTCCAAACGCTTTTTTATACCCTGTAAAGGTATTGTAAGAAAATTTTGTTGGTCCTACTTTTCCAGTTTTTGTTGTAATTAGAATTACACCATTTGAACCTTCACTACCATAAATTGCAGCTGATGCCGCATCTTTTAAAACTTCAAAAGATTCTACATCATTCATATCTAAATTTCCTAAGAATCCAGAATCAACAACAATTCCATCCACAACGATTGCGGGTCCAGAATCTGCAGTAATAGAGCCAAAACCCCTAATTGTAATAGTAGGAGCAGCACCTGCTTCTGCACTTGTTGCTTGGATATTTACACCAGAAACCTGACCAATTAAAGCATCATCTACCCTTGCTACTGCAATTTGATCTAGCTTTTCGTTTTTTACTTTTGAAATAGCACCCGTTAAATGGCTTTTCTTTTGAGTACCATATCCCACAACTATAATTTCATCCAAAGAAGATACATCTTCTGTTAATATTACATTTAAAGTTTTTTGACCATCTATTATAACAACTAGTGATTTAAACCCTAAATAAGAAAACTGTAATGCATCTCCATTTTTTACTTTAATGGTAAACTTACCGTCAAAATCAGTTTGAACTCCCTTAGGAGTATTTAGTATTGTAACGGATACTCCAGGAAGTGGCGAATTATCTCCCTCTGAAGTTACTAAACCTGTTAGGTTTTTTTCTTGCGCAAACGCAAAAACATTTACTAACATCAATACTAATAATGTTATTTTAAATTTTAATTTCATAATATGATTTTATGTTTAAAAATAAATTTGTTCACAAATGTTGTGATCATTGATTAACATAATTTTAAAAAAATCATGCATTAATTCTACTTTCTATTAATATTTTATAAATTTGGTTTACCAAATTGGTTTACCAAATATAGTTCTTTATTTCATAAAATCAAAAAAATATTAAGAAATGTATATTTTTCTATAATTTAATTTGCTTTGAAATAGTATTAATCTATTTCTTTCTTACTCTTTATCTCTAAAATAAGAAACACCGTCACCACTTAAGAAATCTTCTCTTACAGGGCTAAATGTGTCGATTAATTGACCTTCTTCTAAACAAATTGCACTATGTAATAAATTAGGCTCAATATATACACCATCTCCAGCTTCAACAATTTGCTTTACTCCGTTAATTTCAAATTCAAATTTACCTGAAACTACATAAGTAGCTTGCGTGTGAAAATGTTGGTGAGGTGAACCTAATGCCCCTTCTTCAAATTTTACGCTTACCATCATAATTTGGTTATCGTACCCTAAAAATTTTCTTGATACTCCTCCACCAAGTACTTCCCACTCCATGTCTTTTGTAATAACGTATTTTTCGCTGTTTCTATTCATTTTTTTTTTAAGATTAAATTTAATTATAATAATAATAATAATAAGAACCTACCCAGGTATAGTTCTTTTCGTTTATTGTTATTGTATGTTTTGCATCTTTTGATGCGTTTGTATTTGCTGTTATAAACAATTTAGTATTTCCATTTATATTGGTTATTGAAATAGCTGTGTAATTTACTGTGTCTAAAACTACTTTTAATGCTGTAATATTACTTTTAGAATTAACTGCAGATTCTGAAACAGGAGAATAACTACCATGTGCTTCTATAGCCGAAACAAAAAGAGTGTTTTTAGTGTTTTTTCTTCTTAATATTATTGCAGCCTCTCTACGTAAATTGAATTCCGGGTCATTTGCTCCAATTCTGGTGAAAAGTATTTCATCATTTTTATTAGAAACAGTTGTTAAGCTATAAAATTTACCATTATTTAACCATGAAAATTTAGTGTTGTCTTTATTAGATTTTCCATTACCCTCTATATATAAATGTTGATATCCGTTTTTGCTTCCTAAAGGTTTTAATATTTTTGGTGTTGAATACTCAAAGTTTGTATTTAATACTTGACCTAAAAAGTAATATGGGAAATCATATTGATTTGTTTTATCAGAAACTACTTTCATAATGTCTAAAACAAAAGGTTTTTCGAAATCTTCATCTTTAATAATAGCAACTGTTCTTTGCATATCTGTACCAGGATATGTGTTTGTTACTTTTGCACTTGAAGCTTGTACGTTTTTATTATCCGAAGAAAAATAATGTAAATCTGGATGATTTTGACTTCCTATTTCATATTTACCGCTATAATGAGAAGTTTCATTTTGAGTTACAGTATTATGTGCTATGGTTTGTTTTGCCCAAGTCTTGTTTTCTTTTAGATAATTTCCTCCACCTTTTTGTTCAATATTTACAAAACGAGCTAAACCATAATCTTGAAGTACTTCATCACCTTTTTCGTATAATGAATAAGATAATTTATCATAATGACCATGACTAGATCCTTGAGATGCATATTTAAAGACAAGTTCAATATCTTCGTTTCTTAAAATACCAACTCCACCTTGTTTTCCTTCTGGTCCATCAGATAAATTTATTGATTTTTTCTCGAATGATTTTGCTTTTCCATTTTTAATACCAAGTGCAACAGCTAAACCAGAATCGTCTAATAATACTTTATTTTGTTCAGTAGCAATTGATAATAAACCTGCATCTTGTTTTCCAAAATGATAAGAAATATCTACAGCAGTAACTAAAGCGTCATTGTAATATGACATTCCTTTTTGACCATCGTTCAAAGGGAAAAAATCTCCATCTGCATCAGATAAATTTAAAAGTGCATTTATTGATTTTAAAAGCACTCCTTCTTTATATTCAAAAATCTTTAATTCTGGTTTTACGTTATGTAATCCTTCAGCAAAAACTAAAAAAGGATACATTGCATAACGCTGGTAATATGGTCCTTCATTATAATATCCATCTGGAGAAAAAGGTTCTTCAATATTAGCTAAAAAACCTGCTTTTCCATCTTTATTTATAAAACCACCATCATCATCTTTTGCAGTTTTATCCATTTCTTTTCCTTTAATTCCGTACAAAGCACGATCAATTAAATCTTGGTCATTCATCACCAAACCAATCATACCAACAGCTGCATTTCCCCAAGTACTATGGTTGTGAACTCTTTGATAAAATTGTGGACTATCTACAGAAATATGATCTGCAAATGGTTTAAATAAGTTAATTTCTAATTTATTACGTTCTTCTTCTGATAAATAATTATAAACACAATCATAAGCTTGACTAACATAAACTAACCAGTTAGCATCGTTTAAACATTGCCAAAATAATTTACCTCTTGCATAAGATCTTGTTTTTGGATGCAACGGTAATGTCTTATACATTGCCTCATATTGCATTAACATGTCTTTTACGTATTTTGCATATTTTTCATCATTTAATATTTGGTATAAAACACCTGCTTTTTGTAATACAATCATGTTACGTTTATGACGAACATGTGTGTAACCACCAGAATAATCTAATGGAGTTGGTGTTTCTATTCCTAATGCAATTTCTGCATCTATTTCTTTTTGAACAGCTTTTAATGTATTATCAAAAATTGGAATATTACCTAGTTGGGCTCTAATCTCTTTTACACCTTGAGTAGTAAGAATTAAGTTAGGGTGAGACTCATCAGTTTGAACATCACCATTTGTTTTCTCTGTAGTCTTGTTACAAGAAACGGATATCACTATTAATAATAGAAATACGATGCTTTTTGATATGCTGTTTTTTAATTTCATACTTAATCCTTTGATTGTAAATTGAATTTAAAATTGGTTAACCAGATTGGTCGACCGAATATAAGGTTATTTGATATTTTAACAAAATAATGAGATACAAATTAGTGGTTTGTCGCTGAAAATGTGATAAATATCAGTTATACAGTTTCGAATTTAATAAGAAGTAAAAAGCCCATTTAAATTAATAAATGAGCTTTTATAAGTAAATAATTCAAAAACTTACTCAATAATAATTTTTCTTGTACCTACAACATCTCCACTTACAAGTTTTAAAATATAAACTCCTTTTGCTAATGAAGAAACATCTATTTTGTTGTTTTTTAAGCTAGTTGTAGAAACAACCCTCTTTCCTATGCTACTAAAAATCTCAGCTTTTTCAATTGATTTAACTGAAGAAATGTTAATTAAATTTTTTGCAGGATTTGGATATACACTAAAGTTTGCAGCAAAAATATCTTCTGTAGAAGCTGTTGCCGTAGCAACAAGACTTATATTGTCAAAAAACACTTCATTTGAAGAATCTACAGCTAATGGAGCTCTCACATAAATTACAATTTTACTTGTAGATGCTGTAAAATCAAAAGTATTTGTAGTAAAATTATTAGTTGTTGCGTTTGATTTACTTGAATTAAAATCATTTGTAATGTTAAAATAACCATCAACAGAAGCACTCGAGCTAGTTAAACCATCTTCAGAAATAATTTCAGTATTTAATATAAACACTTCTGTAGGAACATTTTCAGCCTCAGAGCGTGAATCAAGAGTAAAAGTATATTCAGTACCTGAAGTAACAGCTATCACTTGATACAAACGACGACAAGCTTCATACAACTTAACTCCTCTAGTTTTAACCCCCTGATCTAAACCAGCACTATAATCCCATTGACCATCAGAGGTAGAACCAGGTTGCTCATCCGCGTCACCACAATTTGCTGCAAGCCAATCAGCTAAATCTGAATTATACCAAATAGCTCTATAAGGACTATCAATATCAGTTCCCGAATCATCTTGTATTGTACTATTAGGTGTCATATCCCAAGCATCTGCATTATCACTAGTACTACTAGTATGCCCATCAGCATTGCCATTCAACACAAGGTTAGTTTGAGCAAAAAATGTAGTACCTGCCATTAATATAATAAAAAGTAGTGTTTTTTTCATAAGAGTAAATTTTAAAAATAGGTTAAACTATAATAATTAATATTGGTATACCAATTTGGTATACCAAATTGGTATACCAAAAATACAAATAAAATTGGATAATAAAAATTTTAGGATAAATATTTTAAAAATCTAGTTCTTAATTAGTTAAAAAAAATAAAAAATTATTTACATTTTAATTATTGTTATAGATGTAAATCAGACTCATTATTCTAGAATGGTTATTAGTATTGAAACTGAGTTTTGCCCATCATTAATTTTAATAATGTACAGACCACTTTTAAAAAGAGAAATATCTAGGCTCGAATTGTAAGTAGTATTAGGTAAATTTTTAGCTAAAATTTTTCTACCATCAATAGTATAAAGTGTGATTTCTTTTATTGGCTGATTTGTATTTTTAATGTAAAGAATATCTTTTGCCGGAACAGGATAAACTAATACATTTTTATTAAATTCAAAATCATTTACAGAAAGTACTGCATCTCCATAAAACTCTATTTCTCCAATTGCTGTCCATTTACTAGTTCTTGTAACTCCTGCGTTATTAAATCTTCCATAGCCTAATAGTTTCACATAACGAGCGTTGACATCTACATCATATTTATTAAACTCTGTGGTATTGGTTGCAGTTAATAACAAATCTCCAGAAGTAGGTAAGATCATTGAAAAATCTGAGGAGTCCGTTCCTGTGGTAGACACCCAAATTTGAATTCCAAAAGAGTCTGATTTGTTTGTTGTATTAAATTGGATAAAATCTAGAGAATGGTTACTACCTAAATCATAAATAATATACTCTCCATCTCCTTTATAATCTACAGACAAAACATCTCCATCATCAGCCGCCCAAACGGAGGTCATATTTTTATCTAGAGTATTAACTGCATAATTCTCTTTTGGAGGAGTAGCACTAAGGTTTACTTCTTCTTTCGAAAAAGAATGTATTGTAACCGGATCGCCTGCAACACCTGTATTAATTAAATTTGTAAGAGCAGTAGCATCTTGAGTAATAGTTAACGTTCTTACAATATCATCACCTCCTGCATCTTGCGTGAAAGTTACCGTGCCAATTCTACTAACTGTAGCTGTATTTTCAGTAACTGTAACTGAAACTGTTTCATCACCAGTGCCCGAACTAATATCAATAGAAATCCAAGCATCGTTAGACAAAGCTGTCCAACTTACATTAGCAATAACAAAAACATCAGAACTCGCAGCATCAGGATTAAGTGTTGGCAAACTATTAACAGTTAAAGATTCTGACTCTTCAATAGTACAAACACCATTGTTTATATTTGCCCCTAAATCATCTAAAAAACAAGCTCCAATTCCGTATCCAACCATAGCATCAGTTGTCGGTGTATAAGTGCCCATATTTGCACCTTTGCCTGCAGACCCAGTTCCTGAAAAAGAAAAAATTTCCTCAACAGCAGTGGCCGTAATAACCGTCTCCTCAGAAAAACCTGTATTTGTTACACCTAAATCAGTTCCAGTATAAACGTTTCCAGTATACGCTAAAAGTGCACCAAGACTTGCATAATCACCCTTAATAACTTCTGTTAAATTTGAGTTACCATCAGTAAAATAAATTAAGTTGTATTCAACTATTCCTGAAGGATTATTGGATCCTTTAGCTGTGTTATAATATAAAGGAGTATTGGTGTTTATAATTGTGTTATTAGAAAGATTGATATTTTCAATTTTCTGATATCCGTTTGTAGTACCTGTTGCATCACAAGCAACTGCACTATTGTCTCCTCCTCCTAAAAACGTAATCCCATTATTCCACTGAGCTTGCGAATTAACATTAATGCAATCTTGAATATAATTATTAGTAATTGTATGATTACTATCAGTAATTCTAATTCCTCCTGTTCCTTCAACATCTTCGCCTAAAAAATAATTCCCATCAACTAAAGCATTAGAACCATGTCGAAGTACCAAAGAACCTCTACATCTTCTAAATGTGTTATTGGTAAATATGTTATTCTTACTTTTATTCGTAATAATTTCATTTTCACCGTCAGCTTCAACAAAATAATTATTTTTAACTGTAGTATTATTATTTACATTTTGTTCATCACTAGCACCCAAACGTATCGTTTCACTGTCTCCAGCATTCGTTAACGAAGTATCCGTTTTTGCATATTTATAGAAATAATTATTACTAATAGTATGACTAACTGTTTTACAAGCGGAATCTTCAGCATTGTATTGAAGTTCAACTAAAACCATAACTCCTGCATTTGATTTATTCATAAATGAACAGTTAGTTACGGTATTATGAGTTCCGTACAAGACAATCCATCTATGTTTTACACTTGTCCCAGTCTCAAAATCATCTGGATCAACCGTTAAACCATCAATAGCACAATTTTGAATTTTACTATAATTAGCATACTTAGAGCCATCTCTAAATTCAATAAAATTGCTAGCACCATAACCACCTTTCCAGTGAAAACCGTCAACAATAACGTGATCTCCTCCAATACTCATTTTTAAACCACCAGTAAACTTAACCCCTCCAGGAGTTGCCGATTTAAATGTAATAGGCAAAGCTGCAGTGCCTGTTGTTGGTGAAAATTTAATTCTTTCATCTGAAGTATATGTCCCATTTGCTAAAACAACAGTATCTCCTGCTCCAAGCGATAATCCTGCGAGTTGATTTGGATTAGTAATAGTATGAGTAGTTTGTGAAAATATACTCACTGAGAACAACCATAAAAAAAAGAAATTTTTCGAAAATGTTAGAACACAAACTTTCATAATTATTGTATTAGTATTTTTTTAAATCGATTATTAACGATCACTATATAAATGCCTTTGGGAAGTTTGGTTACTTCTATTTTGCCTTTAGACAAAGCAATGTAATTTTGTAGCACAATTCGTCCAAGTGAATCTATAATTTTAACAGATCCAATATTTTTATTTTTTAAAAGTATCGTTAAATAATTTCCCTTTATTGGATTAGGATAAAGTTGTAATTCTGTGTCATTATCAAAATCAACTATATTTAAAGTTTGATCTGCACCAAAACCAAGTTTTAAGCCTACATCTGCTATTGAATAAGGAAGGTTGGTGCCACCTGAATTGAACTCTTCTGCACCTCTATCGAAATCGTTAGATCTTATACCTCCTGTAATATCAGTACTTAAAAAGTTATAAGTTCCTAAACCTGAATTTAAAGCAGCACTTCCGCTTGTAATGTTGTAAAAATCACTTCCACTTGTTAACAACCCAGAAGTTACTGTTTGGTTTGAGTTTAAGCCATTTATTAGATCCCAATTTCCGTTTTGAGTTATGTTTCCTTCATAAATTGAAGTACCAAAAGGAACTGTAGTTTCTTCAAAAGCAGAATCACTAGAATTTAGCATTATATTGTTTGCAACTATTAAGTTTTCTGGAGCTAAAGTCAAAGCGCTATTAACTTTAGTTCCAATACGTATTGCTAAATCACAATTTACAAGTGTATTATTTATTATTTGTACATTTTTTACTTGATAGTATTCATTTAACGCAGAATTCGGCTTACCATTACTAACATTTATACCTCCTGTAGCTCCAGAACCAGAACCACTTGGTTTTCTATGATTAACGCCTTCAATATAGTTATTGTAAATCTTGTGGTCTTCACCTATAACTCTAATCCCACCTGAAAAAGAATTATTATTAGCAAAAAAGTAATTACCATAAACTTCAGTATTATTGCCATGTCTTAAAGTTAAAGTTCCTTGAAAATCTCTAAAAGTGTTATTATAATATTTGTTACTACCGCATTTATTAGAAATAATTTCTACTTCGCCTGACCAATTATTAAAAAAATTATCATAAACCTCTGTAAAAGAATCAGAAAGAGATGTTGTGCTAACACCTATACGTATGGCATCTTGGTCGTTTAATCCATTAACATCATTATTTACTGGAACTCTATCTGCAAAATAGTTATGATGAATTTTAGAATAATCTGGAGTTGAATTATTATGATTATCGTTAATAATACTACCAACACCATTTTTACCAATAAATGAAGAATAACTTACTTCATTATACTCCCCATAAATAATAATCCATTTAAATTTAAGTGTTTCTTGACTTGATGTACCATTATAAGAATCTATTTTTATATTTCTAACAATACAATTTACACAATCGTTATTACTTGTATCTCTAAACTCAATAATTGGTTCAATTTTATCTTCATTTGTAATAAGACCAGATGCATTTTGAAAAATAACGCCTTCAAAAATAATATAAGAACCTCCTAAACTAATATTTGATCGACCTTCAAAAAATACATTCCCAGGAGTTTGTGCCTTAATCGTTATTGGATTTGATTCTGTTCCAGTTTTGTTAATATTAATTTGAACATCGGTCCATGTTTGGTTTGCTAATATTATAGTTGTACCAGCTGAAGCGTTTGATATCGCTGCATTTAATTCATAATTTGTAGAAACTTGCTGGCTATATACAGAAACTATACTTAAAATGATAAAAATACAGAAAGAGATTAAATATTTACTCATAAATTAATTCTAAAAAATTAAAAGTCAAACTACATATTATAAACACCACCATTAATATCTAGTGTTGCACCAGTGATAAAACCATCATATTCCGAAGCTAAATACAAAACAGCTCTTGCAACATCTGCTACGTTCCCTGCTCTTTGGATTGGAATACCTGCAGTTGTTGCTGCTGCAGACTCTTTTGTTGTATGCGTATTATGAAAAGAAGTACCTAGAATAAGACCAGGAGCAACTGCATTTACTCTTATTCCTTGAGGACCTAATTCTGTTGAAAGTGCACGAGTATAAGTTAATATTGCACCTTTACTTGCAGCATATGCCAAAGAACCTGGATGACCACCTTTTCTGCCTGCTAAAGATGCTAGGTTAACAATACTACTATTTTCATTTATAGCCAAATAAGGAGCTGCAGCTTTAGTTACATACATCATAGAAGTAAGGTTTATATTCATTACTTTATTCCAAAAATCAGTTGTTATATCATTTAAAAGGCAACGTGCTACAAGAGATCCAGCATTATTGATAAGAATATCTAAACTACCTAAACTTTTTAATGTTTCAGCAACTAACTCAACTGCATCTTCTTCTATTGTTAAGTCACCAGCTATTGCAACCGCTTTTTGTCCTTTGCTGGTTGCGTATTGTATCAATTTATTTGCAGTAGCAGCACTAGAAAAATAATGTATAGAAACATTAGCCCCACTATCGATAAAATGTTTTGTTATAGACTCTCCAATACCTTGTGCTCCTGCTGTTATAAGTACGTTTTTTCCTTTTAATTTATCGTTGATTTTCATCTTATTCTAAGTTAATTAATCATTTTTAGTAAAATAGACTTCATTAGAAACTGCAGCATCACTTATAGAGATACTTCCGGTTTTAAACCACACTTCCGCATAATTTCCATCTGCATATTGTTTTTGCACATCGCCACCATGAGTTTCTGCTCCAGAACACCAATTTTTATTTACTTCAGGCGATTTCCCATTGGTCTGGTTGTAGCAACCTAATTTAAAAAAACAGCCTTCACCTGCATATGCCTTTTCGCGTTCCACGCCATCTTGACCTATTGGTACAAATAATTTTTGTGTTTGCTCTGGTATATCCGCAGTTGTTGTATATTCTGATACAATTAAATTTTTTGTAAACATTTTGGTTTCGTGACCTTTACTACTAAATTTCAAGGTCATAATGCCTTCCTTAACCTCAATTTCATAACTAAATTCTTCACCTAACGCAATACCCTCTTTAGGTTCTTCTGGATAGGTGTTTACCTCAGTACCAATAACAGAAAAATCATTGCCCCAAACTGCTGAAGAATAATCCCATCTTCCAGAGTTATTATCACCTTTTGTATTAATTTCATAATGCCAAAAAACCGAACCTTTTGTATGACCTGGAAATTTCTTGTAAAATATTTTAAGTGGTTCATTTTCATGTCCATCTGCACTATGAATTTGACCTACAACAACAGAGTATGAAGCTGCAACACGAGCATCTCCAGTTGACGAAACATTCATAATTTTAAGTGTAGCCTTCAATTTATCATTCGCAGTTTTTGGATACCATTTTTTTACTTGCGCCAATTCGGTTCTTGTATTGTTTGAGGTTC
>Ga0308003_1000120_pt1 | contig 36769 bp, 31 predicted proteins | sample Neamet36_FD_203159 | JGI IMG/M metagenome (GOLD analysis project Ga0308003, IMG submission 203159) | Marine microbial communities from water near the shore, Antarctic Ocean - #36 | ecosystem: Environmental > Aquatic > Marine > Unclassified | place: Southern Ocean | collected 2014-06-06
TTTCCTTTTAAAGCAGGAAATCCTATTATTTTTTGATTCTTTTTGGATGCGTTTATCAAACCAGAAATCGTTCCTCCTGTTCCTACAGCCGAACAAATATAATTGAATTCTGAATCTTCTTTATTTAAAATTTCTTCACAACCATCAACTGCCAAACAATTTGTTCCGCCTTCAGGAATCACATAAAAGTCGCCCCATTTATTCTTCATTTTTTCAACAAAGCCAAACGAAGATTTTTGTCTGTATTGTTCTCTAGAAACAAACTGAAATTTCATTCCATTATTATGAGCTTCTCTTAAAGTCGCATTTTCCTCTAATGTTTCTTCAAGTTTTTTACCTAATTCATCACCTCTAATAATTCCAAAAGTTTTTAAACCTGCTATTTTACCTGCAACTGCAGTTGCCACAATATGATTAGAAAATGCACCACCATATGTAAATATGGCTTTCTTCTTCAATTTTTTAGCTTCTTGCAGATTGTATTTTAATTTTCTGAATTTATTACCTGAAACAAAAGGGTGAATTAAATCTTCTCTTTTTATAAAAAGCTCTACTTTTTTTTCTTCCAAAATTGGAAGGAAAACTTGTTGATTTTTGGATGCTACTACTGTGTTGAAATTCATTGTTTGTCATTCCTGTTTAAACAGGAATTTATAATTTAATTATTTTAGGGTACTATTCTCGAAGTTTCAGAAAATGAAATTACAGCAAGTTATGAAAAATTTGAAACATCAGCTTCTACCTTTTCCCAATTTTCCATTAAAGAATCTAATTTCGCTTTTTTCGCTTTGTAATTTTCAAAGAAACTTGGTCTAGAAGACACTTCATCATAATTCTGTGCTAATTCTAAATCTACCTTTGCAATTTGTCCTTCTAAATCTGCAACTTCAGTTTCTATTTTAGAGAGTTTGTTGTTTAGTTTTTTCAACTCCTTTTCTTGCTCTCTAGACATTTGATGTGCCTCTTTTTTATTCGAAGATTTATCTACTTTTACAACGGTTCTTTTTTCTGCTTCTCTAAGGTTTTCTATTTTATGTTGTTCTAAGAAATAATCAATATCTCCTAAATACTCTTTAATCACTTTATCCTTAAAGCCATAAACACTTGATGTTAATCCTTGTAAGAAATCTCTATCGTGAGAAACCAATATCAACGTTCCTTTAAAACTTCTTAAAGCCTCCTTTAATACGTTTTTAGAGGCCATATCTAAGTGATTTGTTGGCTCATCCATTATTAAAACGTTAAAAGGTTGCAACATTAACTTACAGAGTGCTAATCTATTTCGTTCCCCTCCAGAAAGTACTTTTGCTTTTTTATCAGCAGCATCTCCTCCAAACAAAAAGGACCCTAACATATCTCTTACGCGCATTCTGTTTCCATCAGTTGCAGCGTCTTCCATGATTTCTAAAACGGTTTTTTCTGGTGGTAAATGTTCTGATTGGTTTTGAGCGAAATATCCAACTTCTACATTATGACCAAGCTTTAAATATCCTTCAAACGGAATTTCACCTACAATCATTTTTGCCAATGTAGATTTCCCTTGTCCGTTTTGACCAACAAAAGCAATTTTACTATTTTTTTCAATCAGTAAATCAACATTTTCTAAAACATGTTTATCACCATAACTCTTGCTTATATTTTCTGCTTCAACAATAATTTTACCCGGCTCTTTAGAAATAGCGAAACGCACATTCATCGCTTGGTTATCATCTTGATCCACTTCAATTAATTCAACTTTATCAAGTTGTTTCATTAAAGATTGTGCCATAGAAGCCTTACTTGCCTTGGCTTTAAACTTGTTTATTAAATGTTGTTTCTGTTTTATTTCTTTCTCTTGATTTTTCTGTGCCTGAACTTGCTTTTCCTTAATTTCTGCTCTTAATAATAAGAACTGAGAATAGGGTTTTTTATAATCGTAAATCTGACCTAAAGAAATTTCTATTGTTCTGTTAGTTACATTATCTAAAAACATTTTATCGTGAGAAACCAACACAATTGCGCCAGAATATCCTTTCAAAAAGTTTTCTAACCAAATAATAGATTCAATATCTAAATGGTTTGTTGGCTCATCTAATAATAATATATCATTATTCTGTAAAAGTAGTTTTGCCAATTCTATACGCATTCTCCATCCACCAGAAAAAGTATCGGTCAATTTATCAAAATCTTCTCTTTGAAAACCTAAACCTTGTAGAATTTTTTCGGTATCTCCTTGATAATTATAACCTCCAAGAAGTTCATAACGCTCAGTTAAATCTGTTAAATCATGAATTAACTGCGTATAACCTTCACTTTCATAATCTGTTCTGGTTGCTAGTTGTTCATTAATTTCATCGAGTTTTAATTCGATTTCTTTAATTTCTTCGAAGGCTTGGTATGCTTCTTCTAAGATGGTTCTTCCTTCAACAAAATCGATGTCTTGTCTTAAAAAACCAATCTGCACATCCTTGTCAAAAGCCATTGTACCACTACTTTCTATATCTTTAGAGAGCACTTTTAAAAGCGTAGATTTCCCTGCTCCATTTTTTCCAATAAGACCAATTCTATCTCCTTTATTTAGTTTGAAAGTAATTCCTGAAAATAATTCAGTTCCCATAAAGGAAACTGTTAAGTTGTGTACGTTTAACATTAATTTTGCCTAAATTTATAGTTTGCAAAACTAACTAAAAAAATACAGTTTTTCATGTTTAAAAAAGGGACAAAATTATATAGTATTACAAAAGGGAAATGCCCTAAATGTCACGAAGGTAATTTCTTTAAAAATGGGTTTACTTTTCACCCTACAAAAGTCACAAAATTACATGAAAATTGCCCTAACTGTAATTTAAAATACATGTTAGAACCTTCTTTTTATTTTGGAGCTATGTATGTAAATTATGGTATAACAGTAGCAATCTCTATTGTTGCTTTCTTAATTGCTAAATTGGGTTTTAATTTAAACCTGCTACACTCTTTTTTAATTGTTGTTGCCGCCCTTTTAATTTTAGCTCCAATAAATTTAAGATTGGCAAGAATTCTTTGGATAAATATGTTTGTGAGTTATCAGGAATAAAATTTAAAGTTTTTAAACACCTTTTAAAAAGCTGTTTTTCCTTTTTTTTCGAATCTATTAATATCCGTTTCTGGATCTAACTGTTCATTCTTTTCTAAGTGGTTAAAAAGCTGTTTGGCAACTGTTGGGGCGATCATGACTCCACGCGTTCCTAAACCATTTAAAATCGCTAGATTCCTAAATGCTGGGTGTCTTCCTATTAATGGCCTTCTGTCTCTTACAGTTGGTCTTATCCCTGCAGTTTGATCTATTATTTCATAAGAAACATCAATTACCTTCTTTAATTTTTCAATTAATTCGCTTCTACCTTCTTCCGAAGGATTTGAAGTTTTGTCGTCCCAATTAAACGTTGCGCCAACTTTATAAAAGTGATCTCCTAAAGGAAGTACAAATAATGTTGATTTAATTAAAAAGTCAATCTCTAATTTTGGTGCGTGAATTGTAATTAATTCTCCTTTTACTTCATTTAATGGCAAGTAATTAAAAAACAGGTTTCCTTTCATTCCAAAACCTTCACTAAAAATAATTCTTTTAGGAGAAATATCTTTGTACGTAAGTTCATCTCCCTTAAACTTTATTTGTTGGTGTTCAAATTTTTCGAATCGAATTTTATGAGCTGACTCTAAATAAGCTCTATAAGCACCCACCAATTTTTTAGTATCAATTCTTCCAGCTTCTTTTACATTTCCAAAGCCAAAGTCAGCAATAATCCCTGCCTTATTTTCTGAATCAATTTTTGGATCTAGATAATCGATTAATAATGGTTTGTCTGTTGCACTAAACCAATTATTTTGGTCTTCAATTGATTTAAAAACTTTTTTGATGACAAATTTATCATCAAATTTCATATTGAATCTTTCTTCAAGTTTTTTATAAAAAGGAAGTGCAATTTCTAATTGTTCTTTGGCGTTCCAAACTGGCGTAAATCGTTTTAAAATAACAGGATTATAAACACCTCCTGCGACTAAAGATGATGTTTGAGAATCATCTTCAAAAACCATAAAAGTTTTGTTTGCTGCTATTAATTCTTCAGCAAAAGCTAAACCAGCCAACCCTAAACCTACAATAATATAATCTACCTTCACCATGTAAAAATACTTCTTTTAAACTAAAAAAGCGTCCCAAAATTTGGAACGCTTTTTAATATTTATATTGAAACTAAATTAATAATTCCACATATCCATTTCTCTATTTCTAATATCTTCTTTAATCTTATTCGCTTCTAAAAGCTGGAATAAAGAATTCCCTCGAACATAATCTGAAATTGCTCTATTTCCGTAAATATTTTCTTCTTTAATGATTACAGAACTAAATCTTCTTGCATTTAATAAATGGTCGAAAGAAATTGGATGCGATGCATTTTTTGGGTTGAACACTTTTGAATCATGTAAAACTTCTCTTGCATTTGGAAAGAAAATCCAAAATAACTCATATAAGTTTTCATCCTCAATATCCTCTAAACCCAACGTTTGAACATCCTTTCCCATTGGCGCTAATGCCAATAATCTGTATTTCATCTCTCCTTGGCGTTTATCAAAATACCACATTCCTTTTAACATGTATCCTTCAACATCCTGCGTTTGAATTCTAAAGGTGTCTTTATACCCATTTTCGTCACGAATATTTACCAAACGTGTGTCAATTTCATCTTGTGTAATTTTAGACGTAAAAAAAGAATCTGTGTATGCTTCTTTAATTTTTCCTTGTTTAATTCCTTTTAATAAAACATCAAATAAAGATCTTCTGTCTGAAGAAATATTGGTTGTATCAATAGGGAAATAATAGGGTAGGTTTATTTTTTGATTTAAATCTACAAATTCCCAAACAACTTTAGACCACATTACGTCTCTATCATCTACATATCCATAAGGAATTGGCCCATCATTATCAGCAGCTAATTGTTGCTCATTTTCTACTCCTATTTGATTTACAGCTTTCGCATTTAATAAATTAGCTTGCGCATTTACCAAACCTGAAGTGATCAAAAAGAAAAATAGTGTTAAAAAATTTCTACCCATAATCTAATTTTTTATTCTAATTTGTTAATTCTATACTAACTGGCAATACTTGCTTAAGCTTGTATGAGTTACCAATAATTGATGCCTTAATATCGTAAATATTAATAATATCTCCTCTTTTCGCTTTTGACAACTTTTTCTTCGCAGCTGCGTTTAGCTTTGATCCTTTAACAATAATTGTTAATTGACCAGGTACTTTTATTTTAAAACTATTTACTTGTAATTTTAAATCGAACATAAAATCTGGTAAACCTGCACTAATTGGCGAATTTGCTAAACCTGACTTTGGCATTCTTACTGTACCGTATTGACCACGAACAGAACCCATTGCTGCTGGTATATCTTTTACTCTAAATATCTTTTTAGAGTTAATTGTTTTACCACTACTTAACTTCGCACTTACATTAATCACTGCAGTATTTCCTGATCCAGGTCTCACACTATATTTACCTCTACTTCCAGATAATTTACCACCAGTTGCAGAAACTTTTAAGTTATTGTCTCCAACACCAGGTAAAGAAACTGAAATAGGATTGTCTAAACCTCTATACACCACATTCATTTTATCTGCAGAAACTACAGCATTACTTGGTTCTGGTATTACAGTATATTTGCTTTCAAAATCCACAGGTACTTCCTTACCATTTTCAGTAAAGAAAATAGTTCCTTTTATAGTTTTCTCTCCAACACTCCCCGCTGGCATATTTAAAATAACTTGGCCATCTTTAACTAAATCAGTAACATCTTTTTCATTTAAAAGAACTTTATTAGGAACTAAAGTTGCGTCATAACGTCCTAGAACTACTTGACCTGTAACTTTCTCTCCTGCAAAATATGCAGTTTTATCTAAACTTACAATCCCTTTGTAATTACTTAAAGAAAGTGATTCTTCTAATTTCCCTCCTAATAAATCTGTAACAATATCGCTTTCTGTATTCTTAATATCAGCCTGCATTTGTGTAAGATTTGTTAGAGAAGCAACTAAAGGAAAACCTTCATACCTTGCTTTTAACCAAGCTCTTGTCTTCTTTGTTCCAGGAACAGCAACATCTTCTGTATTAAATCTTTTATTAATTGCAGAAACAAATTTACTATCAGAACCTAATGTGTTTATTAAATTCGTTCTAAATCCATTAATGTTATCTAAAAAACCTTGACCTTCTGGTGTAAACCCATCTCCCTTAAAGAAATAAGTATCCAGAAAATCTGTTTTATCCATAGATTCATAATCTGATTTATTCTCTATATCAGTTGTCATTTGGGATTTTAATTCACTTAAATATGAATACAAGTCAGATGAATGTTTTCTTATTTCATTTGCTTGGTCATTAAGTTTCCCAAATTTTTCATTTTGCTCTTTCGCTTTTGTTGCTAAATTAGCATACGCTTCATTATTTTTAGTTGTTGTTGAAACGTTATTTTCAGTAAGCTTTTCGTTCATAAAACCAAAAGCGGATAAGACCTCTTTACTCATGTTCATTGCTAACATCGCAATAAATACAAGATACATTAAGTTTATCATCTTTTGTCTTGCAGACAATTTTCCTCCAGCCATTCTAATTAGTTTTTAAGTTGTTAATATTTATAATTTAACTAATTATTATTTGTTTGTCATTGCAGAAAGCATTCCACCATAAACTCCGTTTAAAGAAGATAGGTTATTTGCTAAAGATTCCATTTGTTCTTTTAATTTTTCTGTATTTTCCACAACAGCATTATTCAATTCTGTTTGCTTACTTGTGTTCTCTACTTGCACTGCATATAAACCGTTTAACGATTCCATTTGAACAGCTGCTAATGAAACTTGTTCATTATATTTGTTTGTTGACGAGATAGATTCCGCAGCAGCAGATAATCCTTCTGCAGCTCCTTGAAAATTCTTCATACTAGTTCCTAAACTTTCCATTAAAGTAGCATCTATTTTAGCTTCTTTTAATAAATTATCTAGTTTTTGAGATAAAATACCATCAGCTCCTAATTTATCTTCTGATGAAAAACCATCAGTACTTAGTTCTGGGAATACTTTTGCCCAATCAAAATCATCTTCTGGTGTGTCAAACGCAGATACTGCAAATACTGCTGCTTCTACTAATAAACCAATTGTTAACATTAAACCTCCAGAAATTTTGAATAGTCCAAAAACATCTAAATTAATATGCTGAATTTTGAATAATGCTCCAACAATTACAACTGCTGCTCCCATTCCGTATACGAAATTCATTGTTTTTTTATAAGATTTTGACTGTGCCATATATTTTTTTAAATTATATTATTATTTATATTAAACTTATTTATTTGAAGTACCTATGTAATTTTGAACCGTTCTAAAACCAATGTAGCTTCTTGCTGTGTCTGCATATTCATAATCTCTAGAAGCTACTTCTAAATAATATGCTACATCTTTCCAAGAACCTCCTCTAATAATTTTTCTTTTGTTTTTTCTATCTTCTACATTTGGGTTCATTGTTGAAGCCATATAGTAAGAAGATAAATTGTACGCAGTATTTGTCCATTCAGAAACATTACCAGCCATATTATACAAACCGTAATCATTTGCGTTAAATGATTCTGCTTCCATTGTATATAAAGCACCGTCTACTGCATAGTTACCTCTTACAGGTTTAAAGTTTGCTAAGAAGCATCCTCTATCACTTGTTGCACTTCCTGTTCCCCAAGGATAGGTTGCGAATTCTAAACCACCTCTTGCTGCATACTCCCATTCTGCCTCTGTAGGTAATCTAAAATTTGGTACTTGTGTTATATTTTTAGTTCCTCTTAAATAATCGTTTTTCTTTTTGGTTCTCCAATTACAGAAAGCATTTGCTTGCCCCCAAGAAACACCAACTACAGGATAATCTCCATAAGATTGATGATAAAAATAATCTTGATGCATCGGATCATTATAAGAATAATTAAAGTCTTTTACCCAAACAGTTGTATCAGGATAAATATTTAAAACTTCTGTTTGTACAAAGTCTTTTCTATCACCACCTTTCTTTGCAGCATTATTACTATCAAACCAAGAATATTTATAATTTAATAATTTTGTATTAAACGTTCTAATACCGTCTACAGATTCTTTTTTACTGATGTAAACAGAATCCATAACCTCTACATAATCTACATCTGGAAAATCTCCTGTTTCCCAAAGAAGCTCTTCGTCCCAATTTAATGGTTGAATTGTATCAAAACTATAGTAGTTCTCATACATGTATTTTTGATACGGAGTAGCATTGTCAACTGTATCTTTAAATTTATAATTCTGAATTCCTCCTGAAGGTCCATTTCCATTTGCATCTGGAGTTGCTCCTAAACCTGCAAATTCTGCTTGATAGGCTAACTTTGTTCTTACAATAGAATCTCTTACCCACCTAACAAACTCTTTATATTCATTGTTTGTTACTTCGGTTTCATCCATGTAATAAGGTCTTACAGTAACCGTCTTTGTAGGAGTATTCAAGGTCCCGATAATATCTTGATCTTGTTTACCCATTGTAAAAGAACCACCTGGAATTAAAGCCATTCCGTAAGGTTTTTCTGAGAACCATTTTTTCTTAGATTTTACACCTACTAGTTCTCCTCTATCGTTAGAACCACAACTGTAAAAAAAAGTTATTAAAAGTGCAAATATTGCTGCTTTCTTCATATTATATTTTTGTCTTTACTAAAAGTCCGTAAACCTATTATTTTTTTTGCTAAAAAACAATCTTGAAACCGTATTTTATCATATTGTTTTTCATTATTTTTTCAAACTACAACATCTTCCTCATTGCCTTATACCATCTTTCAGGTATAATTTGCTTTGTAGCCTCAGTATAATCATTATATGTACATGGTATTAACGCATGCCTTTTGTATTTATTATCTGATAAAATATTTATTTCAATCCACCATCTTCCAGTTTTATTACTTTTATAAAAAATTAATGGATCATCATTTTCCATTAAAACTGTAAATTTTTGATAGTTTTCTTTTCCAGAAAAAGGATAATCTTTTACCCTAAAGTTAACACCTTCAACAAAATACCAAATCATTTGTGCTATTAAATTAGCCGTTTGATGATTGCTGTCGTACTTAGAATTGTACTCATAAATTCCGAAAGAACTCACTTTATCGCTAATTCCTGCATACCTAGAAATAGCACAAATTTCTTCGCCATAAAAACCATTCGGAGAAGCATTATTGTTAGCAGGAGCCTCACTTTGTCTTACCGCACCAATATCTATAGATACAATATCTGCATTTCTAAAAGCAGGTTCAATACTTTCTAATTCTTTTGCTTTTCCAAGTCGATAAGAGTCAAAAAACAAGTTATCTAATAACTCAATTTCTTCCTGAGCATTAAAATATGTCTGATAACCGACATTACTGTAATTAAACAAGTTATTTGGTTCTTGCATAATTACTTTACTTAAATAAGATTGAGAGGTTAATTCATCCTCTAAATCACCTAAATCAAATCGACTATCAACAGCAGTAATATTTACCGTTTGTTCTAACTTGTCATAAGCCCTGTAATTTACGTAAGTAATATCCTGACCACCACCAATTATAATTGGCATGATGTTCTTTTTTAATAAATCTGATATGATTTCTGAAACCGCAAAATAAGTATCTGTAACAGAATTCCCTTTTAGAACATTTCCTAAATCTGCAATTTCTGTTTTCCAATCTCCTGGAAATAATTGATATAACTTATTTCGGATAAAATGCAAGTTTTCTCCACAACCAAAATTATTTTCTGAGTTACGATCTTCTTGAACACCAAAAATTGCTAATTGCACATTCTCTAAATCAGGAAAACCTTCTTCTTCAGAATGAATTCTAATATTTTTACCCAAGCACAAAAGCGACTGCGGCTCTAAATTAGCTAAGACAGCTTCTTTTACTGGAGATAAATAATCTTGATTCATTAATTTTTTTTATTACGAATGCAATATATACAATCCCTACTTCTTTTTTGTTGTTTTTTTGGCAGGAGTTTTTTTCTTTGCAGCTTTTTTCTTTGGCATTTTAGCCTCGATCATTTTAACTGCATCTGCTTTAGTCATTTTCTCAATATCCGTTGTTTTTGGTAACTCAATTTTAATTTTTCCTTTTAAAACATTAAACCTACCCCAACGTGCTTTTTCAACTCGAATCTCGACATCTTCCCAATTATGAAGCACCTTATCTATTTCTTTCTGTTTCTTAACTTCAATTAACTCAATAATATCGGCTTCAGTAAGATTATCAAAGTCGTACTTTTTACTTACGTTGATAAAAATAGAATTCCATTTTAAGAAAGGACCAAAACGTCCAACTCCTTTTTGTACTGGTAATTCTTCATGAAAATAAATTGGTGCATCTGCTTTTTGTTTTGCAACAATCAGCTCTTCTGCTCTAGGTAAATCAACCTCCATTGGGTTTTCTCCTTTATCTAAAGAAACAAACATAGCTCCAAAACGAATATACGGTCCAAAACGTCCGTTAGACACAATTACCTCTTCATCTTCATAAATCCCTAAAGTTTTCGGAAGCAAGAATAACTCTAACGCTTCTTCCATCGTTATGGTTCCTAAATTTTGGTCTTTATTTAAACTTGCAAACACTTTTTCTTCATCTTCTGGTGCTCCAATTTGTGCAATCGGACCGAATTTACCCAAACGAACCAAAACTGTTTTACCAGATTCTGGATGTTTTCCTAAAACACGTTCACCACTTTCTCTTTCTGCATTTTCTTTTACATCTTCTACCGTTTCATGAAATTTGGTATAGAAGCCTTTTATCATTTCTATCCAATCCTCATTACCTTCAGAAATATCATCAAAAGAACTTTCTACTTTGGCTGTAAAACCAAAATCTAAAACGTTAGAAAAGTTTGCAACTAAAAAATCATTTACAATATTCCCTATATCAGTCGGAATTAATTTGTTTTTATCTGAACCTGTTTTTTCTGTTAGCATTTGACTTTTTACAGTTCCCGCAGACAAAATCATCTGTTCATAATTTCTTTCTACACCTTCATTTTCACCTTTTTCAACATAACCTCTTCTTTGTACTGTAGAAATTGTTGGTGCATAAGTAGAAGGTCTACCAATACCTAATTCTTCTAATTGCTTTACCAAAGATGCTTCTGTAAAACGGTACGGTGGACTTGTAAATCTCTGAGTTGCGTTTATAAAAGTGTATTCTAAATTTTCACCAACTTTTAACGTTGGCAGCATTCCTGCTTGTTCTTCATCTTCATTATCCGTTCCTTCTAAATACACTTTTAAGAAACCTTCAAACTTAATCATCTCACCATTTGCAGTGAAGATTTTCGAGTTTTCAGAATTCTCAATTTTCATGTTAGTTCTCTCTAACTGAGCATCACTCATTTGAGAAGCTATCGTTCTTTTCCAAATTAAATCATACAATCTATTTTGGTCATATTCTGTATCAACAGTATGCATTTTCATGTTTGTAGGACGAATTGCCTCATGCGCTTCTTGAGCACCTTTTGACTTCGTTTTAAAAACACGTTGTTTACTGTATTCTTTTCCGTAATAATTTGTTATTTCTTCTTCAGCAGCGTTTCTTGCATCCACAGATAAGTTTAAACTATCTGTTCTCATGTAAGTAATTAAACCCGCTTCATATAAACGTTGTGCAACTTGCATTGTTTTTGCAACAGGAAAACCTAATTTTCGAGATGCTTCTTGCTGTAAAGTTGAAGTTGTAAATGGTGCTGCTGGTGATTTCTTTGCTGGTTTTTTAGTTAAATCAGCTATTAAAAAGTTAGCATTTGAACATGATTTCAAGAAATTCTCTGCATCACTTTTAGAATCAAAATTCTTTGGGATCGTTGCTTTAAAAGTTTTTCCTTCAATATTAGAAAATTCTGCAACTACCTTATAATGTGTTTCAGATGAAAATTCATGAATACTTCTTTCTTTTTCAACAATTAAACGAACAGCAACAGATTGTACTCTTCCTGCAGATAAACCTCCTTTAACCTTTCGCCATAAAACTGGTGATAATTCGTACCCAACGAGTCTGTCTAAAACTCTACGTGCTTGTTGTGCGTTTACCATATTATAGTCTATATCTCTAGGATTTTCAACTGCTTTTAAAATGGCGTTTTTTGTTATTTCATGAAAAACAATACGTTTTGTATTTTCATCTTTTAAACCTAATTGTTCTTTTAAATGCCACGCAATAGCTTCTCCTTCTCGATCCTCATCACTTGCTAACCAAACAGTGTCTGCTTTTTTTGCTAAAGCTTTTAACTTCTTTACAACAGGTTTTTTATCATCAGAAATTATATATTTTGGACTGAAATCTCCTTCCACATCTATTCCTAATTCTTTGGATGGTAAATCTGCGATATGACCATAACTCGATTCAACTTGAAAATCTTTTCCAAGAAATTTCTCGATGGTTTTTGCTTTTGCCGGGGACTCTACAATTACTAAGTTCTTTGCCATTTATCTTTCTTTTGTCGCTAAAACGCTTTAAAAATGTACTATTTTGGAATGCAAAAGTAGTCAGTTTTTTGTAAAAAAAAATTTTTTCTTCAATTTTCAATAAATAATTAACAAAATTGATCGATTATTTTTTCTGCCAAAATGTCATAAAAACTCAAATTTGGTTGTATCTTTGCTCTCCTTTTAATGATAAATTGATAGATGGAACACGTAGAAAAAATCATAGACGATAAAATACAAGGAAAAGCACTTGTAACCGAAAATAAAATACAAAATACTAAAAAATTATTCATAGAAAGCTATGGCTGTCAGATGAATATGAATGATAGTGAGATTGTAGCTGCTATTTTAGACAAAGAAGGTTACAACACAACACAAATTCTTGAAGAAGCAGATTTAGTCTTAGTCAACACTTGCTCTATCAGAGAAAAAGCTGAAACGACGGTAAGAAAACGTTTACAAAAATACAATGCTGTAAAAAAAGTAAATCCTAAAATGAAAGTTGGTGTTTTAGGATGCATGGCAGAACGTCTGAAAGAAAAGTTTTTAGAAGAAGAAAAAATTGTTGATTTAGTAGTTGGACCTGATGCTTATAGAGATATACCAAATTTACTAAGAGAAGTTAGCGAAGGTAGAGATGCTGTAAACGTTATTTTATCTAAAGATGAAACGTATGGAGATGTTTCTCCTGTTCGTTTAAACTCAAACGGAGTTACCGCATTCGTCTCTATCACAAGAGGTTGCGACAATATGTGTACATTTTGTGTAGTTCCTTTTACACGTGGACGTGAAAGAAGTAGAGATCCAAAAAGTATTTTAGAGGAAATTCAATCGATGGTTGATAAAGACTTTAAAGAAATTACACTTTTAGGTCAGAATGTAGATAGCTTTTTATGGTTTGGTGGTGGATTGAAAAAAGATTTCAAAAAAGCAACTGAAATGGCGCAAGCAACTGCTGTCGATTTTGCCCAATTGTTAGATATGTGTGCAACACAGTTTCCTAAAACACGTTTTCGTTTTTCTACCTCTAATCCTCAAGACATGAGTTTAGATGTAATTCATGTTATGGCAAAACATATAAATATTTGTAAATACCTTCATTTACCTGTTCAGAGTGGTAGTAACGCTATGTTAAAAGCTATGAACAGACAACATACGCGTGAAGAATACATGGAATTGATAGATAACATCTATAAAATAATTCCAGAAATGTCTTTGTCACAAGATATGATTGTTGGTTTTTGTGGTGAAACAGAAGAAGATCATAAAGATACTTTAGCGTTGATGGAATATGTAAAATATGACTTCGGTTTTATGTTTACCTATTCTGAAAGACCAGGAACTTTGGCAGGAAAAAAGATGGAAGATGATGTGCCACATGCAGTAAAAAAACGCAGATTGCAAGAAGTAATCGATTTACAGCAAGAACACGCTTTATATAGAACTCAACAACATTTAGGGAAAACAGAAGAAGTTTTAATTGAAGGAACTTCTAAGAAAAACCCGAATGAATGGAAAGGAAGAAATACACAAAATACTGTAATTGTTTTTGCAAAAGAACATTATAAATTAGGTGATTTTGTGAATGTGAAAGTAAAAGACTGTACTTCAGCTACCTTAAAAGGAAAAGCTGTTGGATATTCTGATAATAATTAAAAAAATAGCTACAAAGTAGTGAAGTGCCTTTGAGTATTTACTTAAAAACTTTATTACTTTGAAACTTTGCAACTGAAATAAAAATGGAAAACCCACAGGCATTAAAACAACGTTTTGGAATTATCGGAAATGATATCCACCTTAACAGAGCATTAGAAAAAGCAGTAAGAGTTGCTCCTACTGATATTTCTGTTTTGGTTACTGGTGAAAGTGGTGTCGGGAAAGAGAATATTCCGAAAATCGTACATTCTTTATCACACAGAAAACATGCAAAATATATTGCTGTAAACTGTGGTGCAATTCCTGAAGGAACGATTGATAGTGAATTATTCGGACACGAAAAAGGATCTTTTACAGGCGCAACACAAGACAGAAAAGGATATTTTGAAGTTGCTGATGGAGGAACTATCTTTTTAGATGAAGTTGGCGAACTTCCTTTAACAACTCAAGTACGTTTATTACGTGTTTTAGAAAATGGCGAATTTATAAAAGTAGGTTCATCAAAAGTGCTAAAAACCAATGTTAGAATTGTAGCTGCAACCAATGTAAACATGCAATCTGCTATTCAAAATGAAAAATTTAGAGAAGATTTATATTACAGATTAAGTACCGTAGAAATACATTTACCTGCGTTAAGAGAACGTAGTGAGGATATTCATTTACTCTTTAGAAAATTTGCTTCAGATTTTGCACAAAAATACAGAATGCCTTCTATTCGATTAGACGAAAATGCTGTAAGTATTTTACTAAATTATCGTTTTCCTGGAAATATTCGTCAGTTAAAAAATTTAGCAGAACAAATTTCAGTTATAGAAGAAGAAAGAATCGTTACCGCGGCTAAACTTCGACAATACTTACCAAATAATAATGGCAACTTACCAGCTATTATTGGCGGTAAAAAAGAAAATGATTTTTCTACAGAGCGTGATATTATGTATAAAATCTTATTCGATATGCGTAATGACATCAACGATTTAAAAAAGTTGACATTAGACTTAATAAAGAATGGTAATGTCGAAGAAGTGCAAGAAGAGCATCATCAATTAATCGAAAAGATGCATGAGAACAAAGACAGACAAGACAGCAATGTTGAAGTTTTAAATATTCCTCAAAATTCATCCGCAGAAAAAAATTATGATTTTATTGAGACGATTGAAGAAGATGAATCTTTATCTTTACAAGACAAAGAGATTGAAATGATTAAAAAGTCTTTAGGAAAAAATAGCAATAAACGTAAATTAGCCGCTAAAGAACTGGGAATATCTGAAAGAACTTTATACAGAAAAATTAAGCAATACGATTTATAGAAAACAGTATAAGTTCTAGTGACAACAATCTTAAATTTATGAAAAAAATATTCTACATAACACTATTTTCAATCAGCACTTTGCTATTAGTTGCTTGTGGAGCTTACTCGTTTACAGGTGGGAATACTGGAGATTCAAAAACGATTCAAATCGATTTTTTCCAAAACCAAGCACCTTTAGTAGAACCTGTTTTAACACAGCGATTCACGAACGACTTACAAGATTTATTTACACGTCAAACAAATCTAACCCTTACAAATTCAAACGGTGACTTACAATTTAGTGGCGAAATCACAGGCTACAGAGTTACACCGATGAGTGGAACAGCTGCTCAAACTGCAGCTCAAAATAGATTAACGGTTACTGTAAATGTTCGTTTTGTAAATAAATTAGTAGAAAAAGACGATTTTGAGAAATCATTTTCTTTTTATTCTGATTTTGGAGCAAATTCTCAACTTACAGGTAGTGTTTTAGAAAATGCTTTAAATGAAATTCTAGAACGTATTACACAAGATATTTTTAATGCCTCAGTTGCAAAATGGTAGACTCAAAATTTAGCGACAAAGCAACCAAAAAACTATCTATTGCCCATTTAGAAACTGCTGAGTTAAAATCTATTATTGATAAATTTCCTTATTTTCAAGCAGCAAGAGCGTTATATTTAAAAGGATTAAAAAATCAGGATAGTTTTAAATACAACAACGAATTAAAAACAACTGCAGCTTACACAACAGACAGAACTATATTATTTGATTTTATAACTTCAAAAAAGTTTCATACTCAAAAAGAAGATATTCATCAACAAATAACAAAAATCACTGCCGAAAGAACACCTTCTGAAGTCATCACAAAGGAAGAAGAAAAAATAGCTGAAAGCATTTTAAATCCAATCGCAAAAGCTGAAGAGAAATTAGAAATAGGCAAACCTATTTCTTTCACCAATTCAGAAAATCATTCATTTAATCAATGGTTGCAACTCTCTGCTAAAAAACCTATTATTAGAAAAGAAATTTCAAAAAAAGAGTCACTGAAAAAAGTTGATATCATTGAGAAATTCATTCAAAGTAACCCAAAAATAGCACCTATCCCTAAAGACAAAAGTGTTTCTATTTCTGTTTCTAAAAATAAACAAGATTCGTCTTTAATGACAGAAACTTTAGCTAAAGTTTATTTAGAACAAAAAAAGTATGAAAACGCAATACAAGCTTATAGAATTTTAAGTTTGAAATATCCAGAAAAAAGTGGTTTCTTTGCAGACCAAATTAAAAGAATACAAATTTTACAAAATAAATAAACCATGAATTATACAGCGTTTTTAATTCTAATTTTAGTTGTAGCTATTGCTTTAATATTAATAGTGATGGTACAAAACCCTAAAGGCGGAGGATTATCTTCTTCTTTTGGAGGTGGTGGAGCACAATCTTTAGGAGGTGTACAAAGCACAAACAATTTTTTAGACAGAACAACTTGGACATTAGCAATTGCAATGTTTACTTTAATTTTATTAGCAAATTTCGCCATTCCAAGAGAAGGTGATAATAATGTTAATTTAGATAATACTTTAAACGGAATTGAAACTACTTCACCAGTAGAAAACACAACGCCTGCTACAAATGATAGCATTAAGTAATCTTACTCAACAATATTAAAAAAATGCCAACGCAAATGACACGTTGGCATTTTTTTGTGCTTACCTTTTAGGATTAAAATCAATCAAGGAAAAATTGTCAGTTATAATTTATTGGCATAATTTCTGACCATTACTAGAATATAGAAAATAACTTAATTAATCAAAATTTATAAAAAATGGGATTAAACATTAAACCTTTAGCAGACAGAGTTCTTGTAGAGCCTGCACCTGCAGAAACAAAAACTGCATCTGGATTAATTATACCAGACAATGCAAAAGAGAAACCTCAAAAAGGAACTGTTGTTGCAATAGGAAATGGTAAAATCGATGAGCCTTTAACTGTAAAAGTTGGCGATACTGTTTTATATGGTAAATATGGTGGAACTGATTTAAAACTAGAAGGTGTAGATTATTTAATGATGCGTGAATCTGATATTTTAGCAATTATATAAATAGCTTTTCGCTTTTGGCTATTCACCATTAGCAACATAAAAAACAAAATCCAAAGTAATTAATTTTAGCTAAAAGCATATTTGTTAAAAGCTAAAAGCAAAAAACAAGAAAATGGCAAAAGATATAAAGTTTGATATTGAAGCAAGAGACGGATTAAAACGTGGAGTTGATGCTTTAGCAAATGCAGTAAAAGTAACATTAGGCCCAAAAGGAAGAAACGTAATTATTTCTAAAGCTTTTGGAGCGCCAACTGTAACTAAAGATGGAGTTTCTGTAGCAAAAGAAATAGAGTTAGAGAATGAGCTTGAAAACATGGGAGCTCAAATGGTAAAAGAAGTTGCTTCTAAAACAAATGATTTAGCTGGTGATGGAACTACAACTGCAACCGTTCTTGCACAAGCAATTGTAAAAGAAGGTTTAAAAAATGTTGCTGCAGGTGCAAATCCGATGGATTTGAAACGTGGAATTGACAAAGCAGTTTTAGCAATTGTTGCAGATTTAGAAAAGCAAGCTAAAAAAGTAGGAAACTCTTCAGATAAAATAAGACAAGTTGCTGCAATTTCTGCAAATAACGATAACACCATTGGCGATTTAATTGCTACTGCTTTTAGTAAAGTTGGTAAAGAAGGTGTTATTACTGTTGAAGAAGCGAAAGGAATGGAAACGTATGTTGATGTTGTTGAAGGTATGCAATTTGACAGAGGTTATTTATCTCCGTATTTTGTTACAGATGCAGATAAAATGATTGCTGATTTAGAAAATCCATATATTTTATTATTTGATAAAAAGATTTCTAACTTACAAGAGATTCTTCCAATTTTAGAACCTGTTTCACAAGCTGGAAGACCTTTATTAATTATTGCTGAAGATGTTGACGGACAAGCATTAGCAACTTTAGTTGTAAATAAATTACGTGGTGGTTTAAAAATTGCTGCTGTAAAAGCTCCTGGTTTTGGAGACAGAAGAAAAGCAATGTTAGAAGACATCGCTATTTTAACTGGAGGAACTGTAATCTCTGAAGAAAGAGGTTTTTCTTTAGAAAACGCAACCTTAGACTTATTAGGAACTGCAGAAACAATAACTGTTGACAAAGACAATACAACAATTATAAATGGCGCTGGAAGTGCTGATGCAATCAAAGTAAGAGTAAGTCAGATTAAATCTCAAATAGAAACTACAACGTCTGATTATGACAAAGAAAAACTACAAGAACGTTTAGCTAAGTTAGCTGGTGGTGTTGCTGTTTTATATGTTGGTGCTGCTTCTGAAGTAGAGATGAAAGAAAAGAAAGACAGAGTTGATGATGCTTTAAACGCAACAAGAGCTGCAGTTGAAGAAGGTATTGTTGCTGGTGGTGGTGTTGCTTTAGTGCGTGCTAAAAAATCATTAGAAAAAATTACTACTGAAAACTTAGACGAAACTACAGGTGTACAGATTATTAATAAAGCTATTGAAGCTCCGTTAAGAATTATTATTGAAAATGCTGGTGGTGAAGGTTCTGTAGTGTTGAATAAAGTTTTAGAAGGTAAAAAGGACTTTGGTTACGATGCTAAAAATGATGTTTATGTAGACATGTTAGAAGCTGGAATTATAGATCCTAAAAAAGTGACTAGAGTTGCATTAGAAAATGCTGCATCTGTTGCAGGTATGATCTTAACTACCGAGTGTGCTTTAATTGATATTAAAGAAGAAGCTGCTGGTGGAATGCCTCCAATGGGTGGTGGAATGCCAGGAATGATGTAATGGCGAATTGCCCTTATCCTTATAAAAAAAATCCGTTAGAAGTTAATTCTAACGGATTTTTTTATTGATACTCTGTTTTAAAATTATCGTAAAAGTAAGTAGCTCTTACGTACGTTTTATCGCCGTTAGCATTTAGTCGATAGCTTTTTCTACTTTGATTAAAAATAAAGTCAGTTGTTGTATCGAATGAGTTGTTTTCAACCAAACTAGTATGGTCTTTAAGAATTACTTTATTTGCGACCATTTTAAAGGTTGTTACATCAAAATAATAAAACCATTTGTCTGAATCTGCTGTATCATTTGTATAGCCAACTTTAACTTCATGTACTTTTTTATTTTCTAAATCAGTAATACCTAAATACGTTAATTTTGTGTTTTTATTTAAAAAATTAAAAGGCTGACTAATCACATAAAGCGCTGCATTAAAACTGCTTTTTGCTTTTTGTAATTCCGATGAATCTGTAATCAAAGAATCATTTACAAATTTTATAACCGCTCCTTTTCTGTAAAGTATTAAACTCTTTTCATCAGTTGTCTTCCAAGTTATTTTTCCTTCTAATTCTGGATAAAAACTAAATTCTTGATGCTTTTTTATAGCAGACTCTATGGTTCCGTCTTTTAAAAATAACGTAACATTTTTATCAAAACTTAATGTTCTCAAAGAATTCCAATTTTCAATACCGCCATGCTTTTCTATTGAATTCATCACAATAACTTCCGCAGAAAGTTGTTTTTTATTGCAATTAACAAAAGCAAAAACAGTAAAAAGGCAAACAATGAGTCTTTTCAGAATTAGACTCTTCATTTATTTTGTTTTCTTTTTCTGCTTTTTCAAATCACCTTCGTGATCTAAAATAATTTCTTCATCTCTATATTTACAACAAGGATGTACGGTACTATATGCTTCTGGAGTTGCTTCAAGTTTCTTGTCATCAAAACCAATAACATCATGACCAACCTTTAAAATATTACCTTGAATCGTTGCAACATCTGTTTTGCGTTCATCCATGATTAAATTTAGTTGATGTGTTTTTACACTCCAAATTGCAAACTTTACACCTTTAGATTTTAAAGCTGCCGTTTCAATTCTCTTTTTACACATTCCACAAATTCCGTCTACTTCAAAAGAAATTTTGGCGTTTTTATTCTTTTTAACTTCTTGTGATTGCGTCGAAAACCCAATCATTAATAAACTGAATATGAATACTATTTTTTTCATCTTTAAATTATTTAATTATTATCAATTCGAGTGTTCTTATTTTATCTTATACCTTAAACCAGCATAAACGGCTCTTCCAAAAATTGGAGAATATATAATTGTACTATCAAAATTTACTCCAAAAGGAGCATCACTTGCTAAAATAGGATTTTTCTGTTGAACATTTGTTAAATTCTCTGCACCTATATACATCTCAAATTTACTAGAAAACACTTTCGTGATTTGAGAGTTTAAAAGTTGATACGGATCAGAATATTCTGATAATTGATATTGAACAGGATTTGATGCAGTACTTGGTAATCGTTGTTTTCCTATATTATTAAAAGTAACATCAAATTTCCATTGCCCATTATTTTCTTGTAATTCAGTTTCGTAAGAAAGGTTTGCGAAAAATCTATTTTCAGGTTGCATTGGTTTTTGCAAATTGCCACTTTTAAAATCAGTTGAAATATCAAAATATTTATAAGCTGTTCTTAAATTTAAGTTTTTTGCCAAACTATAATTTACTTCCACCTGAAAACTATTTGCAATACTTTTTCCGTCCAAATCATAAAAAGAAATTTCTTGTGGATTTTCCCAATCTACAATTACTTGATTCTGGAAACTTGTTTGATAAAAATCAAAAGTAATATCTCCTTTCTTCTCGAATAAATTAAATTTCTGCAGATAAGAAACTCCGTAATTCCAAGCAATTTCAGGATTTAATCCGTAGATATTTCCACCAACATCATCAATATTTATCTGTCTAGAACTCGCAAACAACTGCTGATTTTCTGCAAAGATGTTAGCACTTCTTTTTCCTCTTCCAACAGAAGCTCTAATCACACCTTTTTCCCAAGGAGCATATCTAAGATGTAATCTCGGAGTTACAAAAGTGCCTAGCAAATTATGCGTATCGACACGCAATCCAGCTGTTAAGCTGAAATTATCTAAATTATCAAATGCATATTCGAAAAAAGCACCAAAAGCATTTTCTTCTCTACTAAAATCTAAGGTGTTTACCAGTTCTTCAAACTTATCATATGTAAAATTAATTCCTGTTTTAAATTTATTTCTAGTATCTCCAATAATAGAATTAAAAATAATATTAGAATACACACTTTGGTGCTGAATATCATATACATTCAAACCAAAATAAGAATCTTGTTGATGGTTACTGTATGCCATTTGAAAACCAATGCTTTGAAAAGGCAACTCAGGAAAAACATACCCTAACTTCGCTGAAGTTTCAAAACGTTTTGTATCAATTTCACTTCCCCATGCGTTTGTAGTTCCTTTATCTGTGTCTGGATTAAAATTAATTTCTCCTGTTTGTTTTTCATCAGTTAAAAAGCGAATATTTATAAAACTTACCCAACCTTTTTCGGCATCCGTAAATTGCCATCTGTTCATTACGTTTATCTGATTTGCCAAAGGTGCATCTAAAAAGTTGTCTTTATTTCTATCAAATTTTTCACCTCTATAATTACCATGAACATACAAACCTGTTTGCCATTTATCAGAAACTCTTTCATTAAAATGTGTGTTTAATTCTAATCTTCCATTTAATGAGCTGTATGCGTTAAAGAAGAACTTATTATCAGAAAACGGTTTTACTAATTCAGCGTTTATTTGGCCAGAAATACTTTCAAAACCATTAACAACAGAACCTGCTCCTTTTGTAATTTGAATACTTTCTACCCAAGTTCCGGGTGTAAATGTGAGTCCGAAAACTTGACTCGCTCCTCTTACTGACGGAATGTTCTCTTGAGAAATCAACAAATACGGACTCGTTAAACCTAGCATTTGTATTTGTTTTGTGCCCGTTAAAGCATCCGAAAAACTAACATCAATTGAAGGATTTGTCTCGAAGCTTTCTGCTAAATTACAGCAAGCAGCTTTTAGTAATTCATCCGAATTTACCGTAAAAACATTCGTCGTTGCAAAAAATGATTTTTGAGTTGCTTTTCTTCTACTTCTAAGCGTTACTTCTTCCAATTCACTTTCTGTAGTAAGAAAATGATGAATCGGTTTTAAACTTTTAATTGTTATTGTGTCGGTTCTGAATCCTAAATAATTAATGACTAATTTTTTATATTCAGGTTTGTAAGCGATGACAAACCATCCTTTTTTATTGGTAACCGCACTAACATTTGTGCCAAGCCAGTGCACCGTTGCTCCTTCTACTCCTAAATTATCTTTAGGATTATTTTTATCCATCAACATCCCCGTAAAGGTTGTTTGAGAAAAAAGCATAAATGGAAGGAAAAGTAGAAAAATATTTATTAATATTTTATTCATTTTGGATTTAATTATAATTTAAAACATGACTGTTTATCCTCTAAAATAAGCTATTTGAATAAAAAGTTGTTTCATTTCTAATGGCAATATTACAATAAGATTTTTTAACTCTATGTTAAATTATTTTCTTGTTGGTTTTCAACTAAAAAGACGAATTATAGATTCAAGTAGTTTTTTTTGAATTATTTTTGCAGTCAATTTTTTACTTATGAATATAGTCGTTTTACAAAAAGAAATAGATGTTATTTTAACATCAACTAAAACCAACGAAGAAAAACTACAAGCTATTTGTGATTTTTTAGAAAACAGCATTTCATATTATGACTGGGTGGGCTTTTATTTTAAAAACGGCGACAAAGACGAACTAAAATTAGCACAATTTACAGGAGAAGAAACAGAACACACTATTATTCCTTTTGGAAAAGGCATTTGTGGGCAAGTTGCTGTTACGAATCAAAATTTTGTGGTACAAGATGTATCTGAACAAGATAATTATATTTCTTGTGGGTGGAAAGTAAAATCAGAAATTGTAATTCCGATTTTTGTTGAAGGAGAAAATATTGGACAAATAGATATCGATTCTTACACTGCAAATACTTTTACAGAAAAAGACGAAGACCTTTTAGAATATGTGTGTAAAAAAGTGGCAACGATTTTAGTTTAAGTTTTGTTAATTACTTGCATCTTTTGTTACTATCTTTTATTGTGGTTCTTTTAATGTTTGTGTAGTTTTGTGTGCTTAACAACACAACACAAATGAGCACTTCAAAAACAATTAAATCTGCATTAATTTCGGTTTTTCACAAAGATGGCTTAGCGCCAATTGTAAAAAAGCTAGATGAATTAAATGTAACTATTTACTCCACAGGAGGAACCGAAAAATTCATTAAAGAACTAGGCATCAATGTGATTCCTGTTGATGAAGTTACTTCTTACCCTTCTATCTTAGGAGGAAGAGTAAAAACGTTACACCCAAAAGTTTTTGGAGGTATTTTAAACAGACAAGACAACGAGAGTGATATTGCTGAATTAAAAGAATACAATATTCCTCAAATAGATTTGGTAATTGTTGATTTATATCCTTTTGAAAACACAGTTGCATCTGGAGCTCCTGAACAAGATATTGTAGAAAAAATTGACATTGGAGGTATTTCCTTAATCAGAGCATCTGCAAAGAATTTTAAAGATACTTTTACGGTTTCTTCTATGGATCAATATGAAGAATTTTTATCAATTCTTTCAGAAAACAATGGAGAAACATCTATCGAACAAAGAAAGAAATTTGCTGCAAAATCTTTCAATATTTCTTCGCATTATGATACTGCAATTTTCAATTATTTTAATGAAGATGAAGTTGTTTTTAAAGCAAGTCAACAAAATTCTAAAACGTTACGTTATGGAGAAAACCCTCATCAAAAAGGATATTTCTTTGGAGATTTAGACGCAATGTTTGATAAATTACACGGTAAAGAATTAAGTTACAACAACCTACTAGATGTAGATGCTGCTGTAAACTTAATGGCAGAATTTAAAGCAGAAGCTCCAACTTTTGCTATTTTAAAACACAATAATGCTTGTGGTTTTGCGCAAAGAGAAAACATGAAACAAGCATATGTAGATGCTTTAGCTGGAGATCCTGTTTCTGCTTTTGGTGGCGTTTTAATTGCCAACTCAGAAATTGATGCAGAAACTGCAGAAGAAATTCACAAATTATTTTGTGAGGTTGTTATTGCACCAAGTTATTCTGATGCCGCTTTACAAACCTTAAAAGGAAAAAAGAATAGAATTATTTTAATTCAGAAAGAAGTTGAATTACCAAATCAAATCGTAAGAACTTCGTTAAATGGATTGTTAGTTCAAGATAAAGATTACATCACAGACAAGTTAGCAGACTTAAGTTACGCGACGAACAATAAACCAACTGAAAGTGAATTAAGTGACTTGTTATTTGCATCTAAATTATGTAAAAACACAAAATCTAATACCATTGTTTTAGTAAAAGACAAACAACTATTAGCAAGTGGAGCAGGACAAACAAGTAGAGTTGATGCTTTAAACCAAGCGATTGAAAAGGCTACTAATTTTGGTTTTGACTTGAAAGGTTCTGTAATGGCAAGTGATGCATTTTTCCCTTTTCCTGATTGTGTGGAAATTGCAGATAAAGCAGGTGTTGAAAGTGTAATTCAACCTGGAGGATCTATCAAAGATCAATTAAGTGTCGACTATTGTAATGCCAATAATCTATCAATGGTTATGACAGGAACAAGACATTTTAAACATTAATTAATTTAATGTTAATTACAGATTAAATTTACTAAATTTGTAAGGATACATTAAACAAACAAGAAAAATATTTTATGGGTTTTTTCGATTTTATGACTGAAGATATTGCAATCGACTTAGGGACTGCAAATACATTAATAATCCACAATGGAAAAGTGGTTATTGATAGCCCCTCTATTGTTGCCAGAAACAGAATTACTGGTAAAATTATTGCTATCGGTCAGGAAGCTAATTTAATGCAAGGAAAAACCCATGAAAATATTAAAACAATACGCCCTCTAAAAGATGGTGTTATTGCAGATTTTCAAGCTTCAGAAGAAATGATTAAGGAGTTTGTAAAGCAAATTCCATCAATTAAAAAGAGGTTATTTCCACCAGCCTTAAGAATGGTAATTTGTATTCCTTCTGGAATTACAGAAGTTGAAAAACGAGCTGTAAGAGATTCTGCAAAGCACATGAATGCCAAGGAGATTTATTTAATTTACGAACCAATGGCTGCTGCAATAGGTGTTGGTATTGATATCATGGAACCAAAAGGAAACATGATTATTGACATAGGAGGTGGTACAACAGAAATTGCTGTAATTGCTTTAGGTGGTATTGTTTGTGATCAATCTGTAAAAGTTGCTGGAGATTTATTTACCAATGACATTATGTATTACATGCGTACACAACACAATTTACATGTTGGTGAAACGACTGCAGAAAGAATTAAAATTACGATTGGCGCTGCTACTGAAGATTTAGATACGCCTCCAGAAGACATGTTTGTTCAAGGAAGAGATTTATTAAGTGGTAAACCGAAACAAGTACAAGTATCTTATAGAGAAATTGCCAAAGCTTTAGATAAATCTATCTTAAGAATTGAAGATGCAGTGATGGAGACTTTATCTAAAACTCCACCAGAATTAGCAGCAGATATTTACAATACAGGAATTTATTTAGCAGGTGGTGGTTCTATGTTAAGAGGACTAGACAAACGTTTATCTCGTAAAACTGATTTACCAGTTTACGTTACTGAAGACCCTTTAAGAGCTGTTGTTCGTGGAACAGGAGTTGCTTTAAAAGAACTACAGAAATACAAGAATGTATTAATGAATTAGATTTTCTTTAAGTTCTAACAATGCAACAACTTATCTATTTTTTTCAGAAGTTTAAGTATTTTCTGTTTTTTTTATTCTTAGAATTTATTGCACTTGCATTAACATTTAATAATCTTAATTTCCATAAAAGCAAATTTGTAAATTCTGCAAATGCGATAACTGGCGGATTTTATACATACACTTCAAATATTTCGGAATACCGAAGCTTAAAACCTAAAAATAAAATTTTAGCGGAAGAAAATACACGCTTAAAAAATTTATTAGAAAATAATATTTCTATCCATTTTGATAAAGATTCTACGCTAATCGATTCGATTCAGTATCAACAGAAATTCACCTTTACAACGGCAAAAATCATCAATAACAATTACGCTAAAGAGTTTAATTTCTTAACCATTAACAAGGGGAAAAACGAAGGAATTAAGAGAGAAATGGCGGTAATTAATAGCAAGGGAGTTATTGGTATTACTGACAACACTTCAGATGGTTATGCTCGAATTCAGTCTATTTTAAATAAAAACAGTAAAATTAATGCCCGTCTAAAACACAGTAATTATTTTGGCACTTTAGGTTGGGATGGAAAAAATTACAATATTGTTCAACTTTCTGATTTACCTAGACAAACACCTTTAAGTATTGGAGACACCATTGAGACAGGTGGAAAATCAACCATTTTTCCTGAAGGAATTTTAATTGGTACAATTTCAAAAATCAACAAAGGAAACTCCGCAGACAACAAAGTAGATGTTACACTATTTAATGACATGAGTAATTTAGGCTATGTATATGTTGTTAAAAATTTTCATAAAGAAGAAATTAAATCACTAGAAGCACAAAATGAATAAACCATTAAACATGGCAACGCTGTTTATATTCTTGCTTTTTTTGCAGGTTTTTGTGCTGAATAACATTTTGTTTTTAGATTCTATAAACCCTTATTTATATATTGCATTTGTATTTCTATATCCATTAAAAACCAATAGAATTTCTTTTCTTTTTTACAGTTTTTTATTAGGTCTTTTGGTCGATTTCTTTTCTGATTCTGGAGGAATTCATGCTTTTTCAATTTTATGTATTGCCTATATTCGTCTATTTTTTGTAAGAATTTACTTTAGAAAAATAACAGCAGATTATGCTTTCTTTAAATTAAAGTCAGAATCTTTTGGGAAAATTTTCAACTACACGGTAACTTTAACAGTAATTCATCATCTTATCTACTTTTCATTTGTTAATTTTAGTTTTCAAAACTTATCTAACGTATTTTTAAATACACTTTTTTCAAGTATTTTTACGTTAATATTATACTTTTTAGGAACCTATATTTTCACTAAAAGCGAATAATGAAAAGAAGTTTTTTACTTTATTTTTTAATAACACTTGTTGGTATTATTTTTATTGGCCGATTGTTTCAACTTCAAATTATAAAAGGTGAAACTTACGATCCAATGCATAATGCTGCTGTAAAAATAGAGTATGATTATCCAGAGCGTGGTTATATTTATGACAGAAACGGAAAGTTATTGGTTGCAAACCAGCTTTCTTATGATGTTATGGTACAACCAAATCAGGTGAAACCATTAGACACTTTAGAGTTTTGCAATCTTTTAAAAATAGATAGAGAACAATTTTTAAAAAGATTTAAAAGAGCAGAAAAATTCGCGAGGTACTTACCATCCGTTTTTTTAAAACAATTGGCAAAAGAAGACTTTGCTTTCCTTCAAGAAAAAATGCACAAATACTCAGGTTTCTACATTCAAAAGAGGATTATTAGAGATTACCCAATAAAAGCTGCAGCCAACGTTTTAGGGTATATTGGAGAAGTAAACGAACAAAAAGCTAAAGTAAACGATTATTATCAATCAGGAGAATTAGAAGGAAAAGAAGGTGTAGAAAGACAATATGAAGACCTTTTAAGAGGACGGAAAGGGAAAAAATATTTACACAGAAATCGTTTCAACAAAGTTACAGGGTCTTATAAAGGTGGTATTTCTGATACACTTCCAGAAAACGGAAAAGACTTAATCTTAACTTTAGATATCGATTTACAAGCGTACGCACAACTATTAATGAAAGGAAAACGCGGAGGAATTGTTGCGATAGAGCCATCAACAGGTGAAATTTTAGCTTTAGTAACTGCTCCTTCTTATGACCCAAATATGTTGGTAGGTAGAAAGCGTTCTAAAAATTCTATTATTTTAATGGACCCTAATAATCCCGAAAAACCAACTTACGATAGAAGTTTATTAGCTGCGTATCCTCCAGGATCCCCATTTAAAATGATGAATGCCTTAATTGGTTTACAAGAAAATGTAATAAATAACCAAACGTCTTTTAAATGTTACGGGGGCTACAGATACGGAAACAGGACTCATGAATTTATGAAATGTCATTGTGATATTTATAATACACCAATAAGATTAAAAACAGCAATTGCAAGGTCTTGTAATAGCTATTTTTCAAATACATATAAGAGAATTATTGAAAAAGAGAATAACTCTTCCGAAGGATTAGACAACTGGAATAGGCATATTACTAGTTTTGGATTAGGAAATTATTTAGGATACGATTTACCTGCAGGTCAAAAGGGATTAATTCCTAACGGAAAATATTATGATGACCGTTATAGATATACTTGGAATGCATCTACCAATATTTCGAATGCAATTGGTCAAGGAGAAGTATTAACAACTCCAATTCAATTGGCTAATTTTACAGCAGCAATTGCAAACAGAGGTTATTTTTACACACCACATATTGTAAAAAAGATTGATACAAAAATAATTGACAACCCTAATTTTACGATCAAAAAACAAACCACAATTAACAAAGAACATTTTACACCAGTTATTGAAGCGATGCATGAGGTTTTCAAAACAGGTACAGGGAAATGGAGTCAAGTAAAAGGGATTGAAATTTGCGGAAAAACAGGAACTGCAGAAAACTCAATAAAGGTGGTTGATGGTGTTAAAATTCAAGCAGAAGACCATTCTATTTTAGTTGCATTTGCCCCAAAAGACAACCCAAGAATCGCATTGGCTGTTTTTGTAGAAAATGGAGGTTATGGCTCTACAATTGCAGCTCCAATAGCAAGCTTAATGATAGAAAAATATATAAATGGAAGTATTTCTAAAGCGAATAAATACCGTGAATTAAATATATTAAAGATGAGTTTACAAGAAATTTATAACAAGCAAATACCAAAATCTAAAGAAATTGCGTCAGGAACAAAATAATATTTTTGCAGGTATAGACTGGATTTTGGTTATTCTTTATCTTGCTTTGGTTAGCTTTGGATGGCTAAATATTTTTGCTGCTTCAAAAACAGATGAAGATATTGAGTTCTTAAGTTTTTCAACAAAATATGGAAAACAGTTTATATTTATATGCTTAACAATCCCGTTAATTATTATTATTTTATTTTTCAACTCCAAATTTTACGAAAGATTTGCTAGTATATTATATCTTCTTTCTATACTCTCTCTAATATTATTATTCCCATTCGGAAAAGAAATTAACGGAGCAACTTCTTGGTATAATTTTGGAGTGCTTGGTTTACAGCCTTCAGAATTTGCTAAAGCATGTACAGCTTTGGCAGTCGCAAAATTATTAAGTGATCGGCAATACAATTTAAAGTTAGTCAAAAATCAAATAAAAGCTTTTATTATTGTTTTCTTTCCAGCTTTCTTAATCACCCTACAACCAGATGCTGGCTCGGCACTCATCTATTTATCTTTCTTTTTTGTCTTAAACAGAGAAGGCTTAACACTCAATTATATTTTATTAGGCGTTACTGTAATTTCCTTGTTTATTTTAACCATCTTTTTTGGAGCAAGTAAAATGTTTATTTCTCTTCTGATACTAATATCATTAATTGTAGTTTACCTAATTTATAAGGGTGGAAAACGATTTTTTAGATTTAATTGGCATAAAATTCTAGCACTTTATTTTGCAGTTGCATTCGTTATTCTCGGAACTGGATATACTTATAATAACATCTTTAAACAACACCACAGAGATCGTTTTGAAGTTTTATTAGGATTAAAAATAGACAACAAAAACATAGGCTACAACTCTTATCAATCAGAACTAACCATAAGTTCTGGAGGACTTTCGGGAAAAGGGTTTTTAAAAGGTGATATCACGAAAGGTAATTTTGTACCAGAACAACACACAGATTATATTTTTAGTACAGTTGGTGAAGAATGGGGTTTTATAGGAAGTAGTTTTGTAATTATTCTCTTTATGTTAATGATGTTTAGAATTATTTATTTATCAGAAACCCATTCTAATAAGTTTGGAAGAATCTATGGCTATGGTTTAGCTTCTATCCTATTTTTCCATGTAATTGTAAACATTGGTATGGTTATAGGCTTACTACCAACAGTAGGGGTTCCATTGCCGTTTTTCAGTTATGGAGGATCTTCTCTTTGGGGGTTTACAATCTTACTCTTTATATTTATTAGATTAGATGCTCATAAAAACTACGATTGGTAGAGAAAGGTGTTTTCGTTTTTACAGCTTCTTAGAGAACAATAAAAGAACTAAGACACATAGCTTTTAAGAGTTAACACGAGAATAGTTATTCTGAGTATATGTGCTACCTCTTTTGTTTAATTTTTTTCATAAAAAAAACTCTGAATTTTCATTCAGAGTTTTTTATGTATTGTATAAAATTTAAATTTTTACATTGCAGCAACGTGCTTTGTTAATTTAGATTTTAAATTTGCAGCTTTGTTTTTATGAATAATGTTATTCTTTGCTAACTTATCTAACATAGATATAACACTTACCAATTTCTCTTCTGCTTGTTTTTTGTCTTCTACAGTACGTAAATCTCTAACAGCATTTCTTGTTGTCTTGTGCTGATATTTGTTACGTAATCTTTTAGCTTCGTTACTTCTAATTCTCTTTAACGCTGACTTATGATTTGCCATAATTCTTAATTTATTAGTTTTTATATTAAAACTTTTGTAGTCCGTACGGGAATCGAACCCGTGTTACATGGATGAAAACCATGCGTCCTAACCCCTAGACGAACGGACCAGAACAATTAAGTATGCCTCAATTGCGGGTGCAAATATACAATGTTTTTTAAATTCTGCAACAATTTTATAAAAAAAAATACTTTTTTTCACAAAATTAATATGCCTTTGCAAAAAGCACTCTTTTAGTTGAGGGGTTACCCGTTAAAACACAAGCTCCTACCTCTTCTTTAGCGTCATTAGGAATACATCTAATCGTTGCCTTTGTTAACTCTTTTATCTTGCCTTCTGTTTCTTCTGTACCATCCCAATGAGCAGAAACGAAACCTCCTTTATTCTTTATAACACTTTTAAATTCATCAAAAGTAGTAACTTCTGTTGTGTGTTCTTTTCTGTAATTAATTGCCTTTTTAAATAAGTTTTCTTGAATCTCATCTAATAAGTTAGTTACAAAATCAACAACATCATCCTGTGAAACAGTTTGCTTCTCTAAAGTATCTCTTCTTGCAACTTCTACTGTATTGTTTTCTAAATCACGATTTCCGATTGCAATTCTAACTGGTACACCTTTTAATTCATACTCAGCAAATTTTGCTCCCGGTCTAAAAGAATCTCTATCATCAAACTTAACTGAAACTCCTCTTTTACGTAATTCTTTGACAAATACAGCCACTTTTTCTGAAATAGCTTCTAATTGCTCCTCTCCTTTATAGATCGGTACGATAGCAACTTGAATTGGTGCTAATTTAGGTGGTAAAACCAAACCTAAATCATCTGAATGTGTCATTATTAAACCTCCTACTAAACGCGTAGAAACTCCCCAAGAAGTAGCCCAAACATATTCTTTTTTCCCTTCTTTAGAAGTAAATTTTACATCAAACGCTTTGGCGAAATTTTGACCTAAAAAATGACTAGTTCCTGCTTGTAAAGCTTTTCCATCTTGCATAAGAGCCTCAATTGTATAGGTATCTTCTGCTCCAGCAAAACGTTCACTGTCAGATTTTATTCCTTTAACCACTGGCATTGCCATAAAGTTTTCCGCAAATTCAGCATACACTTCTTGCATTTGTTTTGCCTCTATAACTGCTTCATTTTTTGTAGCATGTGCTGTATGCCCTTCTTGCCATAAAAATTCTGATGTACGTAAAAACAAACGTGTACGCATTTCCCATCTTACAACGTTTGCCCATTGGTTTATTAATAAAGGTAAATCTCTGTAAGATTGAATCCATCCTTTATAAGTACTCCAAATAATAGCTTCAGAAGTTGGTCTTACAACTAATTCTTCTTCCAGTTTTGCTTCTGGATCTACTCTTAATTTACCTGGGTTATCTGGATCATTTTGCAAACGATAATGCGTTACTACTGCGCATTCTTTTGCAAATCCTTCTGCATTTTTCTCTTCAGCTTCAAACAAGCTTTTAGGAACAAAAAGCGGGAAATAAGCATTTTGATGTCCTGTTTCTTTAAACATTCTATCTAATTCTGCTTGCATATTCTCCCAAATTGCAAATCCATATGGTTTAATTACCATACAACCTCTTACTGCTGAATTTTCAGCTAAATCAGCTTTTACAACTAATTCATTATACCATTTAGAGTAATCTTCTGTTCTTTTCGTTAACTTCTTGCTCATATTATTTACTTTGGCACAAATATTGTTATCTTTAAAGTGAAATTCTTGTTAAAAAAACTTTATTTACAAAAACCATACAAAACTACTATAATTTAGGGTTTTTAAAGCAAAAATTCATTAATAAAAGAACATCAAAAACAAATCATCATGAAACTACTTTATAAAAACTTAAAGCTACCTCAACTAATTTTATTTGTAGCAGCTAATTTATTATTAGTTTCTTGCGGAACATATCAAAGTGTTTATAATGATGATGGTATTTACAGTGATGAAAACACTGTAAATGAAGACAAAAAAATTATCGTTGTTGATGAAGAACAATATAATGATTATGAAGAAAACTACTTTACAAAAAAGCTAGATATTTTAGAAAATATTGATGCTAATGAAGTTTTTACTGATGTTGATTCTTATAATTCTGACAATACAGATGTAGATGATGAAGTAATAGATGACGCCCTAAACTATAATGCGAATCAACCTTGGGGATATGAAGACAATGTCGTTGTTGTTCATATTAATTTAATTAATAACCCTTATTGGTTTGGATATAACAATAGAGGTTATTATGGAAATGGTTATAACCAATGGCAAAATAGATATTGGAATCAGAACTACTGGGGGTACAATTCTTACTGGAATCCATATTATGGAAATATGGGATGGAATATAGGTTTTTACAGCCCTTATTATTATAACAACCCTTGGAACAATAATAGTTATAATAGAAATTACGCTTACGGAAGAAGAGTCGCTAACAATACATATAACAGAAGAAATTCTAATACAAACTCTAGATATAGAAGGTATTCGAACAGAAGAAATAGCTCTAGAGTTAACAGAAATACTTCTAACACTGTAAGGTACACTAACACAAGCTCGACAAGAGTAACAAAACCAACAAAACGCAGCACTGTAATTAGAAGAAGGAATTCGAATTCAAGAAACAATACTTCAACAAGAAGAACCTCGTCTAATAATAATACTAGAAGTTCTTCGTCTTCATCAGGCAGAAGCACAAGATCCTCGTCTACAAGAAGTTCTGGATCAAGCAGGAGTTCTGGATCAAGCAGAAGCTCATCTTCTTCTAAAAAAAGAGGGAATTAAAAAATAATAGTAAAAAAAATCAATATAAATGAAAAAGTTTTTCACAATAGCGATCTTATTCGCGTCAACATTTATGTCTTTTTCTCAATCTTTAGGGTACCAAGATTTAGGAATTCTTTTTTCACAAAACGACAATAATGGTTCAGCACGTTTCACTGCAATGAGTGGTGCTTTTGGAGCATTAGGAGGTGATATTTCTGCTATTAATGTGAATCCTGCAGGTTTATCCGTATTTAAAAACAGTATGTTTTCTGGTACTTTTAATTCGAGAAATTCAGACACACAATCTAATTATTACGGAAATACGTTAACAACGCAAAATCAATTTATTAATCCATCTCAAGCGGGCGCAGTTTTAGTATTTGATAGTGCTTTTAGTGATGATTGGAGCAAATTTGCAATTGGATTTAATTATAGAATTACCAAAGATTTTAATGATAGTTTTTTAGCACAAGGTAATAGTGGCGTAGCAACTTTTACAGAATACCCGTTAGACAATAACGACCCTACGATAGCATACAACATTGCAGATAGACAGCGTTTTAACAATACCTATAATGGAGAAATAAGTGAGATAAATATTGCCTTTTCTTCTGTTCATCAACAGAAATTACATATCGGTTTAAGTTTTAATTTTTACGATTTAAACTTTAGCCAAAGATCTACCTTAACAGAATTTAATAGTGACGTTGATAATAATGAATTAGACGCAAATTTATATCAAGAAAATTACACAATAGGAACAGGTTTTTCTGTAAATACTGGTTTTATTTACAAAGCACATCAAAGTTTTAGATTCGGTTTATCCTATCAAACTCCAACTTGGTTTACAGAAATTTCTGAAGTAACCAATATTCTTGATAATGAGGGTTTTTATGGCGATACAGAAATTGTTGTAAGCAATAATGATTTAATATATGATAACACTTCTAATGACAATTATCCTGAACAGCAATTAATATACAAGTTAAAAACACCAAGTAAATTAACCGCTAGTGCAGCTTTTGTTTTTGGTAAAAACGGATTATTAAGTTTTGACTACATCAATAAAAATTTTAAGAGAATAAAACTTTCTAGTGATTATAATATTAATTTTACCACTGAAAATCAATCTTTTCAAAACGACTTTCAAAACACCCACAACTTTAATGTTGGTACAGAATGGCGTTTTGAAAAACTTAGCTTAAGAGGTGGTTATAAATTTGAACAAACACCCAATATTTTCAACACTTTAAATAGTAATAATATTATTGACACAAGTGATATTGAAGGATATTCTATTGGAGGTGGTTATAACTTCGGAAATTTTAAATTAGATTTTTCTTATAGTGATAATAACAGAACGACTTCATATAATTTCTATTCCGGGTTTAACGTTAGCCCTACAAATTTAACTATAGACAACAAAGTTTATACAGCAACCCTTACTTTAGCTCTATAAGCTAAGACTCACTTTCAAAAAAGACCTTGTATTTCTAAAAACATACAAGGTCTTTTTTATTGAAATTCAGTTTTTTGCCGTAATTTTGCAACTTATTCTAAGATTATGCAAGAGGTTAAAATTACCATTCAAGAAACTACCAATAGTTCCATACTAAAATTTAATAGTACAACGATTTTAATAAATGGTGGTAGCTACGAATTTTCTAATATAGATGACGCTAAAAACTCTCCTTTAGCACAACAATTATTTTACTTACCATTTGTAAAAAAAGTATTTATTACAGCAAATTTTATTGCAATTCAACGTTTTGAAATTCTAGAATGGATAGATGTCCAGGAAGAAGTTAAAGAACAAATTGAAGCCTATATAAATGATGGTAACGTCGTTGTAAACGAACAAACATCATCAACCAAAAAAGAAGCTATCGAAGTATACGCCGAAGTAACTCCAAACCCTTCAGTAATGAAATTTGGAACGAGCAAAGCATTAACACAAACAGATGTTGAGTATAAAAATATTGATGAAGCTAGTAAATCATCACCTTTAGCACAAGCGATTTTTACATTTCCTTTTGTAAAAGAAGTGTTTATTTCTGACAACTATATCTCTGTTACAAAATATGAGATGGTTGAATGGAATGAAGTTTTTCCTGAAGTAAGAACTTTTATTTATGAATACCTAACGGAAGGGAAAACGATTATCACAGAAATTCCAAAACAAGAAACGACAACTGAAAAGGAAGCTGAAACGCCAACTGTTGCTTTAGAAGGTATTTCTGCAAAAATTGTAGACATTTTAGATGAATACATAAAACCTGCAGTTGCTGCTGACGGAGGAAACATTGCATTTAGATCTTATGACGAAGAACATAAAGTAGTTCACGTAGTTTTACAAGGCGCTTGTAGCGGATGCCCATCTTCTACAATTACATTAAAAAACGGAATTGAAACCTTATTAAAAGAAATGCTACCGAATCAAATTAATGAAGTTATAGCAGTTAACGGATAGTAATTAATTTAGAAAAGAGCAAACCTCTAAAAGTAAAAAGAATGTCAAAAATCATTAAACCTTACAAAGATTCTGAACTTGGAAAGAAAAAACAAGTTGCGCAAATGTTTGATAATATTTCTGAAAATTACGATGACTTAAATAGAGTTATTTCTTTAGGAATTGATGTGAAATGGCGTAAAAAAGTGGTGGAAATTGTTGGTAAAAACAACCCAAAACAAATTCTAGATATTGCTACAGGAACAGGAGATTTAGTGTTAATGATGGCAGCTTTAAACCCTGATAGAATTGTAGGATTAGATATTTCTGCCGGCATGTTAGAGGTTGGAAAGCGAAAAATTGCAAAAGCAAAATTATCAGACAAAATAGAAATGATTGTTGGTGATTCTGAAGAAATGCC
>Ga0308003_1000125_pt1 | contig 35513 bp, 39 predicted proteins | sample Neamet36_FD_203159 | JGI IMG/M metagenome (GOLD analysis project Ga0308003, IMG submission 203159) | Marine microbial communities from water near the shore, Antarctic Ocean - #36 | ecosystem: Environmental > Aquatic > Marine > Unclassified | place: Southern Ocean | collected 2014-06-06
TTTCAGTCCATTGCTCTACCCCTGAGCTATTCAGACGTAAGAAGAAAAGAATTGATACCTATATAGGGTGTTATTAACATATATATGTTGAAACCACACAGGGTAAAAAAAAACCAAACCTCGAAAAAGTTACTTTTTTTTTTAATATTTCTTGTAGAGACCTGTAGGATTCGTAAAAAACGGTTTGGTTTTTTTTGATTCCGTTTTTATAAAAACTTTTTAGAGAATAAAAAGTCCATTAATCCATATGTTACATTTTATAGGACTTGAACCTATAACCTATAGCTTAGAAGGCTATTGCTCTATCCAATTGAGCTAAAAATGCACCTAAATTTTAAGTGTACTGGGGGTTGAACCCAGGACCCCTGGATTAAAAGTCCATTGCTCTACCACTGAGCTATACACTTTTTAAGGTTTACCGAAGAGGGGACTTGAACCCCTATTCTATCAAGAATTAGAACCTAAACCTAACGTGTCTACCAAATTCCACCACTTCGGTTATTCCTTTAACATATAGGCTTTTTTGTTCTAAAAAAAAAGAAGGTGTTTTATGTATTTTTTCTCTATTATTTTTAAGCACACGCATTAAACATAGTCAAGGATATAATATTTTTAGTACTATTATGAAATTAGTAAAATTAAAACCAACTTCAAATGGTGTACGCCATCAATTAAATATAAAAAAAAATTTATTATCAAAAACAAATAAATTGTTGAAAAATTCGATCGTAGGTTTTAAAAAATTTGCAGGTCGAAGTTCATTTAATGGTAAAATTTCTGTGTGGCATAAAGGTAGTGGATGTAAATCCAATTTTAGAAAGATTAATTTTACTAGCTTAGCATCAGAAAGTATTGTTGTTTGCATTATGTATGATCCTAAACGTAATTCTTTTATATCTTTAAATTTTGATTTAAAAAAGAATTATTTTTTTCAAACATTGTCGACAAATTTTGTTTATCCAGGTTCTTTAACTTCATGCACACCTTATGCTGGAGAGTTGAGTCTTGGTAATAAAACTAAATTAAAATATATTCCGACAGGTTCGTTGATCCACTCTTTAACTAACTCTTTTAACTCTGAAAAAATTTGTTTTGCTCGTTCAGCGGGTACTTTTTGTCAAATAATTCAGAAAAGTGTTAATAATATTAAAGTAAGATTGCCATCAGGAAAAATTGTTAATTTATTACCAGATGTGTATGCCACTGTTGGGGTTTTATCAAATTTACAGCATAATTTAACTGTTACAGGAAAAGCTGGTCGAAATCGACTAAAAGGAAAACGTCCTACAGTTCGAGGGGTAGCTATGAATCCTGTTGACCACCCTCATGGTGGTCGTACTAATGGAGGTCGTCCGTCCGTAACTCCATGGGGTCTTCCAACTAAAGGAAAACCTACTGTAAAGAAAAATAAAAAATATGACTAGATCTCTATGGAAAGGACCATTTTTAAGTAGTTCATTTTTAAAAGATTCTAAAAAGAACCACTCAAAAGTTTGGTCGCGAAAGTCGGCTATTCCGTCATTTTTAATTGGACAGACTGTATTAGTCCATAACGGAAACGTATTCAAAAAAATTTTAATAACTCGTGAAAAAGTGGGTTTTAAGTTTGGGGAGTTTGCATTTACACGTGCTTCTATGAATAAAATGAAAAAAAATAAAACTTTAACTAAGAAAAAAAAATAATAAAATTTTATGGGTCAAAAATCAAATTTACAAACATTAAGAAAGTCTAAAAAGTTGAATTTACAAACAAATAACCCTAAAGAGTTTATTTATGGACTAAATCTTTTAACTTTTTTTAACCATCTTTTTTATAAAAAAAATGTTATTGTTGTAGACAGTACTTTAAATTTTGAGGCTAATAAATTATTTTTAAACTTTGTTTTATTTTTTCAAACCACAAAGCTTTTAAATTTTCAAAGTATAAAGAAAACAGAAAAATTTATAGGGTCTTATTTAAACTCGTCGTATTTATTTCCGTTAATTAAAAAGCAATTTTCAATTTTAAATAATAATTGTATTCAAATATCTGTTAAGACTGCCAACCATTCTATTCAAAAACCATCATTAGTTTTTTTTTTTAATAAACTAAAACGATTTTCCACTTTATTATTTGCTAGACGTTTAAATCTTTTTATCGATTTCGTAAAACTATCTTGTCTATTTGATCAAAGTAAAGTAAACGCTAAAGTTTTCCTTTTTATTATAGGGCAAATTTTTAGAACACTTTCTAAAAGTAAGCATAATATTTTTCTTATTTTTTTAAAGACCGTTTTTCAAATCTTTATTGATAGAAAAAATATAGCGGGTATAAAACTTTTAATTAGTGGTCGTATTAAAGGAAAACCTAGATCGAATACTACTGCAATTATTGTGGGTTCGTTACCTGTTCAAACCTTATCCAAAAATATTGAATATTCCAAATTACATGTTTACACTTTAAACGGTGCTTTTGGTTTCAAGTTTTGGGTTTATAGAAAATCTTTTTAAACATTTATGTTATTAAATCCTCGTAATTTTAAATATCGAAAACAGCAAAAAGGTAGAGCTTTTAATAAAATTATTGGAAGTTCTTCTGATAATAGAGTTCCATTAAAGTTTGGGTCTGTAGGACTAAAAGCATTAAGTTCTGGTCGGGTTACAGCTAAACAAATTAACTCCGTGAGTCAAGCTATAAACAAACAAATTAAAAAATTGGGCCGCTTAAAAGTAAATGTGTTTCCACACATTCCAATCACTAAAAAGCCCATTGAAGTCCGTATGGGTAAAGGTAAAGGTAACGTTGACCATTACGTTTGTAAAGTAAAGCCAGGTTTTATTTTATACGAAATAGAGACATCTTTTAGTGCTATAGCAATAAAAGCTTTACAAAGAGGGCAGACACGTCTACCTCTAAAAACTAAAATTATAACAAATTAAAATGTTTCTAAAAAACTTTTATTTAAATTACAATGAAACTTCTAAAGAAATCATTGATAAAAAATTTTGTAGTGAAAATATCTATGGTAAATTTTTAATACGAAGTGATATTTCAATAAATAAAAAATTATTATTTATTGATAATGGTAAATCTTTTTTTCATATTAAAAAAGAAACTGTTAAAAACTCTCTTAATTTTTCATCTAAAGATTCTTTTGTTGGAAGCTCACTTAGAGTTAAGAATAATACTTTTATTAATCAGCAAAATAAATTGATTAAATTTAAATACTTTTCATTCTATAAGAATAATAACTCTAATCCTTTTTTAAAGCTTAAAAATATACTTTATAAGCTTAGTGAAAAAAAAACTGTACCTCTTATTTTTCTAAAAACTATAAAGGGTGGGTTCTTTTGTTATTTAATGGGAATTGTTTGTTTTGTTCCTAAACGTCAAGTTAATAATTTTTTTATAACTAAGCAAAAAGATATTTTTAATTTTAAGACAGTTCTTTCTATCTTGAATAAAAAAGAGAATGCTATTTATTTTCCTTTTTACTTAAGTAGATTAAATTTATCTATTTATTACGATAAAAAGTTTAGGTTTGGTAATCCAAAAAGAAAGTTTTATCTTCTAAATTTTATGACATCACATTCTAAAAAATTATTGAAGAACAAAACAAAAAGAAATAAAATATTGCATACTGCAAAAACAAATCTTACTGTAAAAAAAAAATGAAATTAAAAAAATTAAAAAAATCTTTATCTGTTGCGTTTTTAAGTCAAGTTTATTTTAACTCTTCTTTATTTGTAATAGGAGAGAAAAAGAGTAACTTTAAAACTTTACATTCGTACACTTTTTTAAAAGTTTTAACTAAAAAATTTTTTTCTGAAGCTAATACCTCATTGAAATCACTAAAATATCCATTATATATAAAATTTTTTTCTGATGTTAGCTCTATGCAAAAAAATTTAACAGAAGACTCAAAATTTATATTTATTAATTTAAGAGGTTTTTTCTTTAAAACTGAATATTTAGTGTTAAAAAATTCTATTGACTTTAAAAATTCATTTAGTCACATAGAATTTTTTTTAAAAAAAGACAAATTATTTTTGTCTCATTTATTCTCTTAATTTTGGAGGAATAAAATTTCAGCGTAAAAAAGGCCCCTTAGAGTTTAAAAACTCTAAGAGGCCTGTTCGCTATTAAATTAAATTATTTGTATGATTTTAAGTTTCTTTCAATTCCTGGTTCTTTTGTTCCTTTTATTTTTGTTGTTTGGCGATTTTAAGAATTTATCTCAAAATCTTAAAAACTTTAAAGGTTTCTTTGACAAAAAAAATGAAGGCTTACCAGAATCTAAAACATCTAATAAACAGGAGAAAAGGGATTCGAACCCATAGCATTGGTTTTGGAAACCAAGATTTTACCATTAAACTATTCTCCTTAAATATTCTTAATACTTATACTAACAGTTTTTGGTTTATTTAAAGATAAAATTTTTAACATTTTCATCTTATTTTCTGCAGTAATTTGAAAAAGAACGCTGTTTGTTTTTATTTCAAATTGTTCACGCGCAGTTTTGTTTACATGCGGTGATTTTAATAGTGTTATTCTTTTTCTTTTAAGTGGTAAGTTAAAAGTTTTGTACTGTATATTCACTATCTTTAAAATTTTTTTTAATTTTATTAAGTAAAGTTTTAAAGATCTTTCATCTACTGATTTTATTTTTAATTGAATTTTCATATGTTTTATTTTAACGAGTTGTTTTCTAGACTTAAATTTCTAGGTTTTTCTTATCTTTTGTTACTTCTCTTATGTTATTTATATAAAGACATTTTATTGGTGATTTTTAGTTTTTCCCTTTTAAAATTTTCGTCGGCTTCGGCAATCGAGTTTAGTGACTTTATTTACACTCACCCAATTGAATTGTTTAAGGTTCATTTGTTCTTTGGCGTTCTTCTTTCGGGGTACTTTATTATACCTTTGGTTTTTTGGATTATTTTAGATTTTTTAAAGTCTAGCCTAACTAAATATAATTACAAATTTTATTATAAAAAAGTTTTAATTACATTAATATCAGTATTTTCCATTAATGTATTTTCTTTTTATTATTTGTTACCTAACCTTTGGTTCTTTTTTCAAAATTTTAATAGGTCAGAGAGATCGTCTAAAGTTTTAAACTTTTTTTTTGAGCTTAGAATAGAAGAGTACTTCTATTTTGTTGTTGATTTTTTATACCTTACAAATATTTTTATATTTATTATATTTTTTTTATATATATTAATAAATTCATTTGGGGTGTCGAATATTCTTTATTGGAAAAAACTTTTTGTTTTTATAAATATAGTGTGTGCAACACTTTTAAGTCCTCCAGACGTTTATAGTCAAATAGCAATTTTATTTTTCTTAAGTGTTATTTTTGAGGGTCTTATTTTTATAAATTTGTATTATCTTAATTTGAATATAGGCTACGAAAAATTAATAAGGCAGCATATTAAAAGAAACTAGAATACAAAAAGTTAAAATTAGATATCCAAGAGATATTGGTAGGAATACTTTCCACCCAAGCCCCATAAGCTGATCATATCTATATCTAGGTAATGCTGCTCTCATCCAAATAAAAAGGATTACGAAAAAACATACTTTTAATCCGAACCATATAGACCCTGGAATAAAAGCTAAACAGCTAAAAGGAGGTAGCCATCCACCAAAAAAAAGGATTACATTTAAAGAACTCATTAACAGCATATTTGAATATTCTCCTAAAGAGAATAATGCAAATCCCATTGCTGAGTATTCAACATTATATCCTGAAACAAGTTCTGCTTCTGCTTCTGGTAGGTCAAATGGGTGTCTATTTGTTTCAGCTAAGGCAGAAACGAAAAACATCATCCATAGTGGGAAAAATGGTATTACAAACCAAATATTTTTTTGTGATTCAATAATTACTTGTAGATTAAATGATCCACAACATACGATTATAGTTACAATAATAAAACCTATTGAAACTTCGTAGGATACCATCTGTGCAGCTGATCTTAGCGCTCCAAGAAACGCATATTTTGAATTACTAGACCAACCTGACATTATAATACCATAGACTCCTAATGAAGAAACGGCGAATAAATATAATACCCCGACGTTTAATTCAGAAAGTAAAGAGTACTTATCATAGGGAATAATTACCCAACCCATTAAACTTATTACAAATGTAATAATTGGTGATATTATAAATATAAACTTATCCGCATTACTTGGAATAATTGTTTCTTTAACAAGAAGTTTAAAACCATCAACTAAAGGTTGTAATAACCCATAGACACCGACAACGTTAGGACCTCTACGTCTTTGAATTGCACCTAAAATCTTTCTTTCCGCTAATGTAAAATAAGCTACAGAAATTAATAACGGTACGACAATAATTAGAATTTTTACTAAAAGTAATAACATAAAAAATTAAATAAAAAGTTGTTCGGAAAAGAAGGGATTCGAACCCTTGATACAAAACTGTATGTTGATTTAGCAAACCAGTGCTTTAAGCCACTCAGCCACTTTTCCTGAATTATTTTATTTGAATATTCTCAGCCCTTTTTGTCTTTTTCTTTTCTTTTTAGGAGGTCTACAACCATTAAAGCACTTTTTTAAGTTTATATTTATCAATACTTTTTTGTTTGTAAAGTAATTTGACAGATTTCTTAAAGTTAAAGCTCTTATTTTTTTTGTACCTACTATGTTGATAAAAAAGTTATTTTTTTTTAGGTAAAAAGTTATCTTTTTAAAAAATTCTTTTATTATTAATTGACTTTTATATCTTAAAGTTTTTTTAGATATATTACCGACGAAACACTTACCAGCAGATAAAATATAAATAATTTTATCTTTATGTTTTAGTGTACAAAAAACATTGTTTGGCTTTATTTTTATATTAATAATAAAGCTTTCTTTTAAGCTTACTCTATTCAATATATTATAGGTAGGGTTTGAAATTATCGAAGTTAACTTAAAATTTTTTCTTACTCTTCTATATTGATTTAATTTTTTAACCGTTAAATGTTTTTTTTTATTAATAACCGCTGCTTTTTTTTTTAAAAAAATCTTTTTTCTATTTTTATATAGTTTTTTTTTTGGTTGTTTTAGCATTTGTACGTGTTCTTTGTCCCCTAACAGGATACTTTAATTTGTGTCTTACTCCTTTGTAAGTTTTGTTTTCCAATAAAAAGCTTATACGTCCTTTTATTTCGTTTTTAAGATTTCTTTCTAGTTTAAAATTTTGTGTGATTTTATTTGTTTCTTCTATATGCTTCTTTTTTAGATGCTTAGAACTCATTTTTGGATTTAAACCACAATGGTTTATAATAGCTGTAATTTTACTATCTCCAATACCAAAATTTTTTTTAATATTTTTAATCATATATCTATGTTAATTTTTAAAAAAAGAAAGTTTCTTTCTTATAAGAATACTTTTTGTCAATAAAAATCTCCTTCGTCTAATGGTTAGGACACTGCCCTTTCACGGCAAAAATATGGGTTCAATTCCCATAGGAGATATAAATATTATATTTTAATAAAGATTATTTAGTTATGGATTCTATTCTTTTAAAATCTTTTATTCCCGAAATTTTTCTTTCTTTATCTATTTTAGTTCAATTAATGTTTAATGCATCATTGATTAATAATTTAAAGTTTAATTATCCTCTGATTGATAAGGAAATTTTTTGGCAAACATTTTTTATTTTATTTTGTCTTCTATGTCTTTTATTAAATCTAAAAATAACTAGTTTTTTTTCAACTTTTATTTTTTTTAATGATGAAAGTAGTCGATTAATTAAAATTTTATTTGTTTCTAGTTGTTTGATTTCGTCGTTTGTTATCTTACGTAGTTTTAGTTTACAAAATCTTAATTTTTTTGAGTACTTTTCTGTGTTTTTATTATCAGTACTTGCATTATTATTATTAACTAGCTCGTGTGACTTACTTTCAACTTATTTAGTGATTGAAATGCAAGCTTTGTGTTTTTATATCTTAGCAAGTTTTAGACGAAACTCATCTTTTTCAACCGAAGCAGGCCTAAAATATTTTATCTCAGGTTCTTTTATCTCAGGTATATTTCTTTTTGGTGCATCTCTAATTTATGGGGGTTTAGGTACATTAAATTTCAACCATATAAGTCTATTATTATCTTTTTCATTAAATGAAGAGTTAATTTACTTAAAAGGGTTTGTTTTAATAGGTATTTTTTTAGTGATTATTACTTTATTGTTTAAAATTGCTGCCGCTCCATTCCATTTTTGGTCACCCGATGTTTATGAAGGAGCTCCTCTAAGTTCTACTATAATATTTTCTATTATACCAAAATTGATTATATTTAGTTTTTTTATAAAGTGGATTTGTGTTATTTCTGATATTTTTTATGATATAAAAGATATTTTAGTCTTTATTGGTGTTATTTCAGTATTTGTAGGTACATTTTTTGCTTTAAAACAAAAAAGAATTAAACGTTTAGTTATTTATAGTTCTATTGCTCAAATTGGTTTTTTAGTCGCTGCACTAGCTTCTGGAAGTATTGATGGTTTTTCATCAGTATTCTTTTTTTTAATTATATATATTATAAGTTCTATTCTAGTATGGAATCATCTTACTTTATTTTATAGTTTTCAAAATAGAACAAATATTTTTACTAACAAAATTTCTTCTCCTTTATTCTTGTCAACACTTTCAAATTTATTTAGCACAAATCGTTTGTGGGCTTTTTCTTTTCTTTGTATATTCTTTTCTATTGCTGGGATACCACCATTTAGTGGTTTTTTAGCCAAAATTTTTATACTGTTTAGTTTAATAGACTCGAATCAATTAATGGGGGCGATCTTTTTAATTATGATTAGTGCTATCTCAGTCTTTTATTATATAAGAGTAGTAAAAGTTATCTTTTTTGAATCAAAGACTATTAAATCGAATAATTATCAATTTCAAACAATTTTTAATACTGGGTTATTTAATTTTGACTACTTTATTATTGCAAATTGTCTATTTTTACTTATTTTCTTCTTTTTTTATCCAACACTTTTATTGTTGATTTGTCAAAATATTGTATTAAATTCTTTTTGGTTTTAATTAATGGTGAATATTAATATTAAAAAATTTGAAGGGTTAAGCAAAATACTTCCTATTCTATCGTACCAGCAAATAAACGACGAAAAAAATATTATTGTTTCTCATAAAAAGTTGCCTTTTGTTCTAAAAGGATTAAAGCAACACCTTGGGTATCAGTATCATTTATTAACTTCGATTGCAGGTGTAGATTTTTTAGGTAAAGACTACCGTTTTAGTGTAGTTTACGATTTATTGAGTTTAACTTTTAATTCAAGATTACGTGTAAAAGTCTTCGTTAATGAAGTCACATCTGTTCCATCTATTGTTGATATTTTTGTAAATGCAAATTGGTGGGAGCGCGAAATATGGGATATGTACGGTATCTATTTTGATAATCATCCCGATTTACGTCGAATTTTAACTGATTACGGTTTTGAAGGACATCCTATGAGAAAAGATTTCCCTTTATCTGGATATGTAGAATTCAGGTATGATGAAAATAAAAAAAGAGTTATAGGTGAACCTATAGAGCTTACACAAGAATTTCGAACTTTTAACTTTGAAATGCCTTGGTAATTTTATAAAAAAATATTATGATTTTAAAAAAAAATGAACTTAGTAGAGAATTAAAAAATTTTACTATTAATTTTGGTCCTCAGCATCCTGCTGCTCATGGAGTTCTAAGACTGATTTTAGAATTAGATGGAGAAGTTGTTGAAAGAGCTGATCCTCATATTGGTCTATTACATCGTGGTACAGAAAAATTAATTGAAAATAAAACTTATATTCAAGCTTTGCCTTATTTTGATAGGTTAGATTATGTATCAATGATGGCTCAAGAACATACTTATTCTTTAGCTGTTGAAAAAATCGCAGGTGTAAAAATTCCAAGACGTGCTCAAATTATTCGTGTAATTTTTGCTGAAATAACTAGAATTCTAAACCACTTGTTATCTGTTGGTTGTCACGCAATGGATGTAGGTGCAATGACTCCCTTTTTATGGGCTTTTGAAGAACGTGAAAAATTAATGGAATTCTATGAAAGAGTTTCTGGAGCTAGAATGCATGCTGCATATATTCGTCCAGGTGGAGTGAGTTTAGATTTACCTTTGGGTTTCTTAGATGATTTGTTTCTTTTTTGTAATCAATTTAATTTACGTTTAGATGAAATTGAAGAGATGCTGACTGGTAATAGAATTTGGAAAGAAAGATTAGTTGATATTGGTATTGTTAGTGCCAAAAAAGCTGTAGATTGGGGTTTTAGTGGAGTTATGTTACGTGGTTCTGGACTTCCTTGGGATTTACGTAAAACTCAACCTTATGAAATCTATTCTGAATTAGATTTTCTAGTTCCAGTTGGTAATAGTGGTGATTGTTATGATCGTTATCTTATTAGAATTGAAGAAATGCGTCAATCTCTAAACCTTTTAAACCAAGCTATGAAATTAATTAAAGAAGGTCCCATTAAAAGCGTTAATTATAAATTAAACCCCCCATCACGTTCGGAAATGAAAGTTTCTATGGAAGCAGTTATTCACCATTTTAAATTATATACTGAAGGTATTGTTTTACCTTTTGGTGAAACTTATACTGCAACAGAAGCACCAAAAGGTGAGTTTGGTGTCTACTTAATCTCTAACAATACTGAAAAACCTTACCGTTGTAAAATAAAAGCTCCTGGGTTTGGACATTTACAAGCATTAAATGAAATGTCTAAAGGCCATATGATTGCTGATGTTGTTACTATTATTGGTACACAAGATATTGTTTTCGGAGAGGTCGATAGGTAAACTTTTTTAAATTATTATGATTTTAACTTCTATATTTACATTATTATTTTTTGGTTTAATAACTTTATTTTTAATACCGTCAATGCATTTACAAGCGACAAAAGTTTTTTCATTATTTTTGTCGTCAGTAGTTCTATTTTTATCGTGTGTTCTTTTAATTCAATTTGATTGCAACAGTTATTACTTTTCTAACGTTGTTACTTATTCTTTAAGTTCACCTATAACAAATTTTACTTTTTCATTTGGTCTTGATGGTATTTCGTTATTTTTCTTTATTTTAACAAGTCTTTTAATTTTTTTATGTGTTTTATTTATTTGGAACGACATTCGTTTTAAAGAGTATGCACTAAATTTATTATTAATTGAGCTTCTTCTTTTATTAGTTTTTTCGGTTTTAGATATTTTCTTATTCTATGTTTTCTTTGAAGCTATTTTAATACCTATGTTTGTTCTTATTGGTATTTGGGGTTCTCGTGAAAGAAAAATTAGAGCAGTTTATTTACTATTCTTTTATACTTTATTCGGATCTTTATTAATGCTAATTGGATTACTTTATATTTATTCAATTACTGGTAGTTTAAATCTTGAATATTTATTAGCATGGCCTTTTACTTTTGAAGAACAGTGTTGGTTATGGCTAGCGTTTTTTCTTTCATTTGCATCAAAAATTCCAATGTTTCCATTTCATATTTGGCTTCCTGAAGCACACGTTGAGGCTCCTACTGTAGGATCTGTTTTATTAGCTGGTATTTTATTAAAACTTGGTGTTTACGGTTTTTTAAGATTTAGTTTAAGTCTTTTTCCAGAAGCTTCATTATATTTTTCACCTTTTGTTTACCTTTTATCGGTCTTAGGTGTTATTTATGCTTCATTAAGTGCTATCCGCCAAACAGATTTAAAAAGAATTATTGCATATTCTTCGGTTGCTCACATGAATTTAGTTACTTTAGGTATTTTTAGTTTTAATACTATTGGTATAGAAGGATCTATTCTTCAAAGTATTAGTCATGGTTTTGTTTCTGGAGCAATGTTTTTATTAATTGGAATTCTTTATGATCGTTACCATTCAAGATTTCTTTATTATTATGGAGGTCTTGTACACATGATGCCAGTATATTCTGTATTTTTACTTATTTTTACTATGGCTAATATTGCACTTCCCGGTACAAGTAGTTTTGTAGGGGAGTTTTTATTGTTAGTTGGTATTTATAAAACAAATATTATTAGTTGTATTATTGGTGCATTAGGAGTTATTCTATGTGGTGCTTATTCACTTTGGCTATATAATAGAATTATTTTTGGTAACTTGAAAATAACTTCAATTACTATGTTTAAGGATATCGATTACCGTGAGTTTATGATTCTTTTACCTTTATTAATTCTAGTTATTTTTATGGGTGTTTATCCTTCATTTTTTTCTGAATATATTCATCTTTCTGTTTGTAACTTATCATTAGTTACGTTATATTAAATATATTTTTATGTCTTCAAATTTAAAACCTAATATCAATCAAAAATTTGTCACTTATCTTTCAAATTGTGATTTAATTAACAAATATAATTTCAAAAGTAGCAATGATATACCTAAAGTTAAAAAAGTAAGTTTAGAACTTAACCTTAAAGACTTTTTATTATCATCTGATATTTCAGAAAAGAATCAAAAACATGTTCTTAGTCAAACCAAAGCTTATTTATTATTATACGTAGTATTGGGTTTTATACCTCAGATTAATTATAATAAGAATATAATGGTTAAACAAAAAGTATTAAGAGGTGCTGAACCTAATTATTCTTTAAAGCTTACTTTTTCAACTCAAAAAGAGTTGAATTCTATTTTTAATTCTATTTTTATAGACAATTTTGCGAAGTTTAAGTTAGATGATTTTGATTTTTTTCATAAAACTAAGGTTAATAAAAAAGTAAAAAATTTAAAATATTTTTTGTTTAATACTTCAATTCCTGGTAATTTTTTATCAGAAGTTGAAACCTTTTTTAAAGATGGAGTTAATTTTAAAAATTTTAAGTTTAAATTTAAAATTTTACTTTCTAATCCTGTTGCTGAAAACAATAAAAATATTATCAAGAATCTACCATTTTTTTGGATAAGTGGCTGAGTGGTTTAAAGCGTTAGTCTTGAAAACTAATGTATTTTCAAAATATCGTGGGTTCGAATCCCACCTTATCCTTTAACAATTTTTTTTTAAATATATGTTAATTTTAATTGTATTATTACCTTTGTTAGGTTTTTTTAGTGGAAGTCTTTTTGGACGATTTATAGGATGGGGTAGTTGTTATATTACTACAGGAAGTGTGTTTTTATCGCTTATTTTATCTCTTATTTTATTTTTTGATGTCACATCTACTGGTGTTGTTTATAAATTAACTATGGGTAATTGGATAGCTGTTGACTCATTAAACATTGATTGGAGTTTTTGTTTCGATAGTTTAACTTCAGTTATGTTAATTGTAGTTACTTTTATTTCTACCCTAGTACATTTATATTCAACCGAATATATGGAATACGACCCACATTTACCTAGATTTATGTCTTATCTTTCGCTGTTTACCTTTTTCATGTTAATTCTTATTACTGCAAATAATTTTTTACAAATGTTTGTTGGTTGGGAAGGTGTAGGACTTTCTTCATACTTATTAATTAATTTTTGGTTTACACGTATACAAGCTAATAAAGCAGCTATTAAAGCTATGCTAGTTAATAGAATAGGTGACTTTTCATTATTATTAGCTATTTTTGCTATCTATTTTGTTTTTAATAGTTTAGATTATGATACCGTTTTTAGTTTAGTACCTTTAATGTTAGATTATAAGATATTAATTGGAGGTATGAAAATACCTGCTTTAGATATGATTTGTATTTTTCTATTTTTAGGTGCTATGGGTAAATCAGCTCAATTAGGTTTACATACTTGGTTACCGGATGCTATGGAAGGTCCAACCCCTGTTTCTGCATTAATTCATGCAGCAACTATGGTAACAGCGGGAGTATTTTTATTAGCTAGATGTTCGCATTTATTTGAATATTCTCCTTTAGCTTTGAATCTAATTATCTTTATTGGTTCCGCTACTGCATTTTTTGCATCTACAACTGGTTTATTTCAAAATGATATGAAACGTGTAATTGCATATTCTACTTGTAGTCAATTAGGATATATGGTTTTTGCTTGTGGGTTATCTAGTTATGAAGTAGGTATTTTTCATTTGGCTAATCATGCTTTCTTTAAGGCTCTATTATTTTTAGGTGCCGGTTCAGTTATTCATGCTATTTCAGATGAACAAGATATGCGTAAAATGGGAGGTTTAAGAAAACTATTGCCATTTACTTATGCTATCATGCTAGTAGGTTCATTAGCCTTAATGGGTTTTCCCTTTCTAACTGGTTTTTATTCAAAAGACACTATTTTAGAAGTTGCTTACGCTAAATATACAATTTGGGGTCATTTCTCGTATTACTTAGGTACATTTGCAGCCTTTTTTACAGCATTTTATTCTATAAGATTACTTTTCTTAGTTTTTTTATCAGAACCTAATGGTCATAAATCTGTTATTTTAAATGCGCACGAAGGTTCTTGGAGAATGACTTTTCCATTATTTATCTTATCTATTTTTAGTATTACAATTGGTTTTTTAACTCGTGATCTTTTTATCGGTTTTGGTACTGATTTTTGGGGTGCAGCTATTTTTGTATTACCTCAAAATTATGTGTTATCGGATATTGAGTTTATTGATTTATTTCATAAGCTTTTACCGTTAATTGTTACTTTATCTGGTGCTTTTTATGCATATTTCCTATATTCTATTAATTTAGAGCAGTTTTATGACGTAAAAAAAACAAAAATGTTTAAAATCTTTTATAATTTCTTAAATAGAAAGTGGTATTTTGATAGAGTTTATAACCAATTAATTGGTCAACAATCTTTAAATATCAGTTATAATTTCTCTTACAAATCATTGGATAGAGGAATTATTGAGAAATTAGGACCATCCGGTATTATTAGTAGTATCAGATATACTATAAATCACTTGAATGGTTTACAAAGTGGACAAATATATCATTACTTATTCTTATTTTTAATTTTTAGTGTTGTTTTTTTATTCATTACTATTTGTTTTAATAATTTATTTGTATCTTTGAATGTTGTTGTTTTTCTTTTTCTCTTAAATTCTTTGATTTTTTCTGATACTGAGTCTAAAAATATTTAATTCGATTATTTAAGGCGAGTATAGCTTAACGGTAGAGCATCAGATTGTGGCTTTGAAGGTTGTGGGTTCGAATCCCATTATTCGCCCTTAAATAAAAGCTTACTTGGCGGAATTGGTAGACGCGACAGACTTAAAATTTGTTCCCAGTGGGGTGTTGGTTCAAGTCCAATAGTAGGTATACTTTTTAACATAATACGTTAAAACTTTTTTAAAAAACTTTATGATAAACAACATATTTTTTAATATATTAAATATATCTTTTTGCGATGTAGCGGAGGATTGGCAGTTAGGTCTTCAAGACCCTGCAACTCCTTCAATGGAAGGAATGATTAACTTTCACAATTATATTATGATTTTTTTAATCAGTGTAGGTTGTGTCGTTTTATGGATGTTATTCCAAGCTGTGACTAATTTCGATGAAGAAGTTCATCCAATTCCTGAAAAATTTACTCACTCGAGTACTTTAGAAATTATTTGGACTATTTTACCGGCATTTATTCTAATATTAATTTCTATTCCATCATTTGGATTATTATATTCTTTAGATGAAGTTATTGATCCAACAATAACTTTAAAGATTGTAGGACACCAATGGTATTGGAGCTATGAGTATTCAGATTACGCGACTTTAGAAGGTGGTGAAAGTTTAAATTTTGATTCTTACTTAATTGCAACATCAGATTTAACTATTGGTTCATTTCGTCTTTTAGAGGTAGACAATAAAGCTATGCTTCCTGTTGAAACTCATACTAGATTATTAGTTACTGCAGCAGATGTATTACATTGCTGGGCGGTTCCATCTTTTGGAATAAAGATTGATGCTTGTCCTGGTCGTTTAAGCCAAGGTTCTCTATTTATTAAAAGAGAAGGTAATTACTATGGTCAATGTAGTGAAATTTGTGGTGTAAATCACGGTTTCATGCCAATTGCTGTTGTAGGTGCTACTACCGAACAATTTGTTGAATGGCTTGCTAAAAAGTCTGAAAACCCTGCATTATTAGGGTAATTCAAAATAATAAGTAGAAAGATTCTATTTTATTAAAATTATGTGAGATATCTTTGTTATATAAAACTTATAACATTTGTGCAGATTAGGTTCTTCGTAGTCTACTTTTGCAAAAAAAAAAATTAAAAATTAAAATTTTATGGCTTTAAATCGTTGGAATAAACATAGTTTATTATCTTTTATTGATTCTCATATTATTAACTATCCTACACCTATTAATCTAAATTATATGTGGAGTTTTGGTGCAACAGCAGGTATTTGTTTAGGTATTCAAATCTTAACTGGTATTTTTTTAGCTATGCATTATTCTTCGCATGTTGATTATGCTTTTGGAAGTGTTGAGCATATTATGCGTGATGTTAATAATGGTTGGTTAATACGTTATTTACATGCCAATGGGGCTTCTATGTTTTTTATAGTTACCTATTGTCATATTTTTAGAGGACTTTATTTTGGATCGTATATGAATCCTAGAGGTTCTCTATGGAATAGTGGTGTTATTATCTTTTTACTTATGATGGGTACTGGTTTTATGGGATATGTATTACCATGGGGTCAAATGAGTTTTTGGGGAGCTACTGTAATTACAAACTTAGCATCTGCAATACCTGTTATTGGTGGAGCGGTTGTTGAATGGCTTTGGGGTGGTTTTGCAGTTGAAAATCCAACTCTAAATCGTTTTTTTAGTATTCATTACTTATTACCTTTTGTTATTGCGGGATTAGTTTTTGTTCATTTAAGTTTACTTCATACTGCAGGGTCAAATAATCCATTAGGAATTAATAAAAATATTGATACAGTATCTTTTTATCCTTATTTTTATGTTAAAGATTTATTAGCATTTTTTGTACTAATAACTGTTTTTTCATTCTTTGTATTCTTTTTTCCAAATTATCTTGGACATGCAGATAATTATATTCCTGCAAACCCGTTAGTAACTCCAGCTCATATTGTACCAGAATGGTACTTTTTACCTTTTTATGCTATTTTAAGATCAATTCCTGATAAACTAGGTGGAGTTGTAGCTATGGTTGCAGCAATTTTGATTTTACTATTACTACCTGTAATTAATACTTCTGAAATAAGAAGTAGTAAATTTCGTCCACTTTATGGAATGGCATACTGGTTTTTAGTTTCTGATTTTCTAATTTTAGGGTGGATTGGGCAACAGCCTGTTGAAACTCCATATTTAGAAGTTGGTATGATTGCTACCGCATTTTATTTCCTATTTTTTTTAGTTTTATTTCCTTTAATTGGATTAATAGAAAAAGAAATGATGAGAACTAAAATGTAACTTTTGAAAAAAAGATACATATGTGAATAAAATTTTATTTTTATAAACAAAAATAATTATATTTATTGCTTTTTGCAATATGATATATGTTAAAACTGAAGTTATGATTAATATAAAGATTAATAATTCAGACTTTTTAGTCAAAGATAATATTTCAATATTAGAAGCTTGTAAGTATGTAGGTATTACTATTCCAAGATTCTGTTATCATGAGACATTATCTGTGGCTGGTAACTGTAGAATGTGTCTAGTTGAAGTTCAAGTTGCAGGTAGACAAGAACCAAAACCAATTTCATCTTGCACAAGACCTGTCGTAAAAGACATGGAAATTTTTGTTGATACTCCATTAGTTAAAAAAGCTCGTGAAAATGTTGTTGAAACATTATTGTTAAATCACCCTTTAGATTGTCCTATTTGTGATCAAGGTGGAGAGTGTGATTTACAGGATCAGACTAAAGTATTCGGTAACGATTATAGCCGTTTCTTTTTTAATAAACGTGGTGTAGAAGATAAAGATTGTGGGCCTTTAATTAAAACTATAATGACACGTTGTATTCATTGTACTCGTTGTGTTAGGTTTAGTAGTGAAATTGCAGGTTCAGATTTTTTTGGAACTTTAAATAGAGGTACTTCTACTGAAATTGGAAGTTATTCATCTGATTTTTTTGATTCAGAAATTTCTGGTAACGTTATAGATTTATGCCCTGTTGGAGCTTTAACTTCTAAACCATATGCTTTTAAAGCACGTCCTTGGGAGCTTAAAATTAATGAAAGTATTGATTTAACTGATAGTACAGGAAGTAATATTTATGTTAATTTCAAAGAAACTGAAGTAATGAGAATATTACCTAAAAATAATTTTGAAATTAACGAAAGTATTATTTCGGATAAAGCTAGGTTTTCTTACGATTCTATTAAAAATCAGCGTTTACAAAAGTTATTTTTAAAACAAAATGACGAGTCAAAATTTGAGTCTAGCAATTGGCCCCATATTCTAAAAGAATTAGACTTAATATTATTGAATAATTCTAAAAATAAGATCACTTTTTTAATTAATGAAGAATTAGATTTTAAATCATTAACTTTTTTGAAAAAGCTGGAAAATCATTTTCCTAATAGTATTAATATAAGGCTAGTTGAAAAATCAACCAGTAGTATTAATAATTTTTTTTTAAGTTGGGTTAACAATAAATTAGCCGATTTAAAAACCCAAATTAAATATTGTTTTCTAATTTCTTCTAATATTAAAATGGAAAGTGCAATACTAAATGCAAAAATAAGAAATAAAGTTGTTTTAGATACTTTAAATGTTGTTTCTTTAGGTCAAAATTTTAATTCAAACTTTTCTTTAAAGTTTGTTAATTTAAACCTAAATAACGTGTTTAAACTTTTTGAATCAAAAAAACTCTTATCTAAAGCATTAATTGCCGCTAAATTTCCTTTAATCATTCTTGGAGAAACAATAAATGATAGATTTATTGGTAATTTTAGTATATCATCATTGATAAAAAAAATTATTCCAACAGCGATTATTTTAGACGTTAAAAAGTCATCCAATAGTTCAAGTATTCCATTTTTAAATATTAATGCGTTGGATAATAGTACATCTAAAAATTCAGATGTACTTGTTTTTTTAAATGTTGACGATACTATTAATGTTAGAAAAGCTATTTCAGGGTTTCATGGAAAGACTGTATGGTTTAATACTCATGGTTCAAAAGTAGCAACTAAATCAGATGTACTGATACCAACCTTAAGTTCGTTCGAATCAGAACATATTCATATTAATTTTGAAGAAAAAGCTCAAAAAACTTTAAAAACACTTCCAAGTGTTGGGGAATCAAGAGACGTAAAGTTAATTGTAAAAGCTTTATATTCTGAAAAAGTGAATTTTAAAGATTCAACATCATTTAGATTTTTAAATGAAATTATTAGTAATCCAGAAAAATTCAAAAATATAAAAAATATTTTTTTAAAACACGATACTTTAAATTCAGATTACTTAAGTAATAAAAATATTTTAGTAAACCACCCTTTAAAATCATCATTGGAAGATTTTCATAGATCTAATAAATTCACAAAAAATTCTAGGGTAATGTCGCAGTGCTCACAAACCATCAGAAAAACTTTTAAAAAAAAAATTTAATGAGTGATTGGCTAACATAACGGTAATGTATAAGATTGCAAATCTTAAAAAAAGGGTTCGACTCCCTTGCTAATCTATAACAAAGGAAAAATGGCTGAGTGGTTAAAAGCGGTAGATTGTAAATCTATTGGATTTTCCTACGTAGGTTCGAATCCTACTTTTTCCAATAATAGCTATAACTTAATATTTAAATATAAAAAGGTATTTGTACAGGGAAATCCTTGTAGAAAAAACATTGTAAGTGCCTTACAGTGTCTATTTCTACAGGGATTTCCCTGTACAAATACCTTTTTTTAATAAAAAAGGAGTAATAAGTATTGAAAATAAAATATTTTATAAAAACCTGAGATTTTAACTAAAAAAAGGGTATTTGTACAGGGAAACCCCTGTAGAGAACATTCGTTGCAAGGTGGGTACCTTACGACGTTGATTTCCTACAGGGGTTTCCCTGTACAAATACCCTTTTTTTACGTAAAAAGGATGTAATAAAATGTTTTAGGTTTAGTAGGATTTGAACCTACATTGTTACCGTTATGAGCGGTATGTTCTACCCTTAAACTATAAACCTTTCGTTTATAAAAAAAGTGTTAATATTATTTTTCTGAAACAGAAGGATTCGAACCTTCACTCTTTCGTATCAAAAACGAATGCCTTTCCTTTTGGCTATGTTTCATGAAGCATTTTGAAAATGCTATTAATTTTTTTATTCCAGCCGCACGTTCCCGTACGACTACCTTGTTACGACTTCATCCCAGTTATAGATTTTATAATGACTTAAATAAACATTCTCGTCGAACTAATGACGTTAAAGAACATTTAGTCAACAAAAACATTTACATTAAATTTAAAACAAAATTTACTTCCGGCATGTGACGGGCGGTGTGTACAAAGTCTAAGTACAAATTCACCGTAGCGTGCTGATCTACGATTACTTGTGATTCCAACTTCATATAGACGAATTTCAGTCTATAATCCGAACACGGTAATTTTTAAAGATTGACTCAAAATTTCTTTTTTGTATAACTTTTTGTAATTACCATTGTAGCACATGTGTAGCCCAGTTCATAAGGGCCATAAGGGCTTGACGTCATTCTCACCTTCCTCTGATTTATCACCAGCAGTCTTCTAAAAATTGTTTCTTTAAATTTCTAAAAAGAATTACCAATATAGAATAAGAGTTTCGCTCGTTTAAGGACTGAACCAAACACCTCACGGCACGAGCTGACGACAGCCATGCAACACCTGTATAACTTTATTTTTTAATATTTTAGAATAATAAAATAATACTTATAAAAATAACTTTATAATTAAATTATATTCAAGAACTGGTAAGGTTTTGCGCGTATTATCGCATTAAACCACATGCTCCACCACTTGTATAGACTCCCGTCAATTCCTTTGGGTTCCAACCTTGCGATCGTACTTCCCAGGTGGAGTGCTTAACGTGTTAACTTTATATCAGAAAATTCCCAATATTAGCACTCATATTTGACAGCATAGACTACCAGGGTATCTAATCCTGTTTGCTCCCTATGCTTTCGTTCCTCAGCGTCAGTAAATAGTCCAGATAACCGCTTTCGCCACTGACATTCCTTCATAAATGATCGGATTTTACTCCTATGTATGAAATTCTGTTATCCTCTACTATACTCCAGTAAAAGAGTATTAAATGCATATCTAAGTAACAAACCTAGTCTTTTACATATAACAACAAATACCGCCTACGAACTCTTTACACCCAATCATTCTGAATAACGCTCGCCCCCCTCGTATTACCGCGGCTGCTGGCACGAAGTTAGCCGGGGCTTCTTCTTTTAATAAAGTCATTATCTTCATAAATGAAAGATTTTTACAGCCAGTTAATAAATAATATCATTTATTGAACTTTTTTTGCTTTCTTCAATCACGCAGTATTACTGGATCACGCTTTCGCGCATTGTCCAAAATTCCTCACTGCTGGCTAATAAGCCTGGGCCTTGTTTCAGTCCCAGTGTGGTTGACCGTCCTCTCAGACCAACTAAGGATCATCAGCTTGGTAGGCTTTTACCCTACCAACAACCTAATCCTATACAAGCTCATCTTAAACCAGCTTTAAGCTTTTTGAGTTATCGCTGCAAAGCATTTTTAAAAAATACGAACATTCAAAAAATTTAAGGTAGATTCTTGTATATTACTCACCTATTCGCTATGTTTTTCAACATTCAACTAGCATGTGTTAAGTATACTGCAAGCGTTCACTCTGAGCCAGGATCAAACTCACTTTTTTAATAAAAGATATAAAAATAAAATTTATTTGTCTATTTGTTTACAAATGTAGGAATCGAACCTACGATTTTATAGTTTAAATATAACCAGAACCAAAAATTCTATTTGTAAAATAATTAAGAGTTTAACTCAAAACTATATATATATATTACTTTTTCAGAACAGTAATTTGGTTCATTAAAATACTCCCTCTAAGGCGGTAATAAATAATTATAATAGCTAAACCAATAGCTGACTCAGCAGCTGCAACGGTTAATATAAATAAAGAAAAAAGTTGCCCGTATAAATCATCAAAATAAACAGAAAATACAATAAAGTTTAAATTAAGACTTAACAACATCATTTCGATACACATTAAAATAATTAAAATATTACTACGATTAATAACCATACCGATTAATCCTGTAATAAATAATAAAAAATTTACGGTCAATTGTATTGAAAACATAAAATATTAGAATAAGTTTTTTTTTGTTTTATAAAAAAAATTAGTACTTTATAACTAAAAGTCTTACAACCCTTACATTTAAAGCCTATCAACGTGATAATCTTTCACGATTTTAAAAAATTTGTTTTAAGGAAAGTTTCTTGCTTAGATGCGTTCAGCAATTATCTTTTACAAACGTAGCTACTCGGCGATGCCTTTGATAAAACAACCGAAACACCATAGGTTTGTTTAATTCGGTCCTCTCGTACTAGAATTTAAGCCTCTCAATTTTCAACACTTATAGCAGATAGGGACCGAACTGTCTCACGACGTTCTAAACCCAGCTCACGTACCACTTTAATCGGCGAACAGCCGAACCCTTGGAACCTTCTTCAGCTCCAGGATGTGATGAGCCGACATCGAGGTGCCAAACGGTCTCGTCGATAAGGACTCTCAGAAACCATCAGCCTGTTATCCCCGGCGTACCTTTTATCCGTTGAGCGATGATCTTTCCACTAAGAATCACCGGATCACTATGGCCGACTTACGTCCCTGTTTGATTTGTTTATCTTACAGTCAAGCAAATATATACCATTACGCTCTACAATAAAAAAATTATTTGAATTTACCTTTGCACACCTCCGTTACTTTTTAGGAGGTGACCGCCCCAGTCAAACTACCTTTCATAGGATGTCTTTTAAAAAAAATTAGTAAACTCAAAAAATAAGGGTGGTATTTCAAGATTGCATAAATGCTACCACCTATCCTACACAAATTATTTGAGGTTACAACCTAAAATCATAGTAAAGGTGCACGGGGTCTTTCCGTCTAACTATAAGTAGCCCGCATCTTCACGGGCATTTCAATTTCACCAAGTCTACATTGGAGACAGCGAAGAAGTCGTTACACCATTCATGCAGGTCGGAACTTACCCGACAAGGAATTTCGCTACCTTTGGACCGTCAGAGTTACAGCCGCCGTTTACTGGGGCTTAATTTCAATGCCTCAGCACATCCATGTTACCTTACAGCACCGGGCAGGTGTCAGTCCCTATACATATTCTTTCGAATTAGCAGAGACTTGTGTTTTTAATAAACAGTCGCTTCTTCCTCTTTAGTGTCAACACTTAAGGGTTTCCCCAAAAATGTCACTCTTTCTTCCGAAGTTACAGAGCTAATTTGCCGAGTTCCTTCAATGTAGTTATCTTGAACACCTTAGTATATTCTACCCATCCACCTGTGTCGGTTTACGGTACGGTTTATTATATTAATTGCTATTTCCAGAGAACCTTAAAATACTTTGACAAATCGATAAGTCAATAATATCATTCACATTCTGTCACAATTAAAAGTTCTTATCAGCATATACATTTGTAATTTGCCTAAAAGACCGTTTAAATAAATTTATAATTAAAATTATAAATAATCCTACTCCATTTAGTGTTATATAGGAAACCTTGGATTTACGGTGACAATGATTTATTAACATTGTTTAAGCTACTAATGCCAGTATGCTCACTTTTGATACCTCCAGTTAATTTCACAATTAACCTTCACCAGCGTACAAAACGTTCTGCTACCAAATATTTATTGATTCGGATATTATTTTTAGTCTCTATAAATTTTTGAGGCAAAAAAACTCGATCAATGAGCTGTTACGCTTTCTTAAAAAGATGGCTGCTTCCAAGCCTACTTTATGATTGTCTTAATTCTTTTACTCTCTTATCACTTAAATAATAATTGAAGTCCTTATCAAATAATCTGGGCTGTTTCCCTTTCGACTATAAACCTTAGCGCTTATAGTCTGACTCCACAAAATATTAGAACATATTCGAAGTTTTTTAAAATTAAGTAAGGTTAAAAACCCCCCGTGTTTTAAAAGTGCTCTACCCTATTCCAACTAATTTGCAGGCTATACTAAAATATATTTCGCAGAAAACCGGCTATACCTGAGTTTGATTAGCCTTTCACTCCTAACCACAAGTCATCCCAATCTATTTCCACAGAAACGGGTTCGGTCCTCCAATTTGTATTTCTACAAAAATTTCAACCTGCTCATGGTTAGATCACTCAGCTTCGGGTCTTATATTTACGACTAACTAAGATTTTTAAAACTTGAATTATCTACGTCTACTATAAAATTAAACTTGCCTTAAATATAAACTTACTGGCCCATTATGCAAAAGGTACGCTGTCACTCTTAAAGAGCTCCAACTGATTGTTTGCATTGAATTTTAGGATCATTTAACGCTACGTAAGTGCTCTTTCACCTTTCCCTCACGGTACTAGTTCACTATCGGTTATTAAAGATTATTAGACTCGAGGGTAGATCCCCGCAAAATTAACAAATTTATCATAATCCGTTATAAGTAAAAAAATTAATAAAAAATTACAGGACTTTAACCTTCTTTGGAATTTCAAATTTTATTATATTTTTTTATGTCTAAAGTCGAATTCGCTCACCACTACTAACGACATCTCGTTTGATTTTTTTTGCAAGTTACTAGAATGTTTTACTTCACTTGATTTTATATTTCTAAAAAATGAATTTTTTCTATAGTTATTAGGTTTCAATAAAATACTTTCAAACCTATTTATTGCAATACACAACTAAAATATTCTTTAATACCAAGGCAGCCCTTCAATGCATTTTTTAATAAACTATGTTTCCCGCGTTAACAGTATCTAATAGTTACTTAAGAGATAACCGCTAAGTTCTAAACTGGATTTACGTAAAATCTTAAGAAAAAATTTAAAACTTAACTAATAAAAAATAAAACGTAATAAAATTACGATTGATAAAAAGATCAGATCAGCAGGACGAACCATTTGGTAATTCAAAGGGTCCATTTCTTCTTCTGTGACCTGTTTTTTTTTTAATTGTTCCTGTCGAATATCCATAGCTCGCCAAGTCATTAAAAGAAACATACAAAAAATTCTGACACGCAAAATTTCATCTGTAGCATAAAGAAAATACATGGGATAAAATGTTTCGAAAGTTAAAACAAAAATAAATAAATCTAATTTAGTAAAAATTTTCATAATATAAATAAATTCTTTAAAATAGAAAAAGGGTTTAGTAAACCTTTAAAACCTCACATATTTGGCAAAGATTTTCGCTCAGCACTTTTTAGTTTAAAAATAAAATAATAAATACATGCTTTTACATAAATATGTAAAAAGTTGAAACAATAAGTCAAATATTAATGTAGATTAATACCATCATTTAGATAAATACAAGTTAAAACACTAAATACAAAAGCTTGAATTAATGCTACACCTAACTCTAAACCAATTAATGGTAATAAAACTAATAAAGGAACAAAATGTGTAAAAAATAAAATACCACTACAACCCATTAAAGTCCAAGCAAAACCTGCAAAAACTTTTAGTAAAGTATGTCCTGCCATCATATTAGCGAATAATCGAATACCTAAACTAATAGGTCTAAAAACATATGACATAATTTCTACTGGGACTAATAATAACCCTAAAGCTAAACTAGTTCCTGCTGGAAAAAATAAAGAAAAAAATTTAATACCATTTAATCTAAAAGAAATAATGTTAATACCGATAAAAATAGCAATACTTAAAGAAAAAGTAACAATTAAGTGACTAGTTAAAGTAAAACTATATGGAACTAATCCAATTAGATTTAGGTTTACAATAAAAAAAAATAAAGTAAAAATTAATGGGAAAAAAAACTGTCCTTTGTCTCCTGAGATATTATCAGTAACCATAGCTAAAATCATTTTATAAATAATTTCAATAATTACTTGCCATCTGTGTGGAATTACGTATAGAGAATTGTCATCTTGATTAAAGCTAGCTTTAAAAAATAAAAAAATAAAAATAAAAACTAAAGATAGAATAACAGTTTCATTAGTAATTGTTAATCCAAGAGTTTTAAATAAAGGTAAAATTTCAAACTGTTCTAGAGGACTTTGAAAAGCCGACTTTAAATTGATAATTGTATCAAACATAAGTAATAAAATAGTAGGTTATCAAAAATAACCGGTTAAAAAATAATAACGTAAAATTAACTAAAAATAAAAATAATTTTAAGGTAAATATTCAATCTGTTTAAAAAAATAAAATAATAATTAATTTACGAGAATAAAATTAAAAATGCGAACATTAGCGCGAATAGAGCGATAGCTTCGGTTAAAGCGAATCCTAAAATTGCAATTTTAAATAATTCGTCTTTTAGGTTTGGATTTCTTGAAGTTCCAATAACTAAAGAAGCAAATACTACTCCAACTCCTACTCCAGCTCCTGCTAGTCCAGAAGTTGCTAGTCCTGCTCCAATTTGTTTAGCTGCTTGTAATAACATAAATTGTTTTTTATACAATCTTTTGTTATTCTTTTACAAAACACACCATAATATAAAAATAAAAGATGATGTTTAAGTTCTTTGATTAAAAAAGTACTAAAGTCCTGTGTTAAAAAAGTTTGAAGTGTTAACTCCAGCTGATTTAACTTTATCTTCTTTAATATAAGTAGATGCAAGCTTTTGACGCATTTTAAATAACGCAGAAAATTGAGTTAAATGAGAATGTAATCCCCAGAAAAAAAATAGATAAAAACCGGTAAGTGTCCAAAAAACTTGACCAGAAAAAGAATAAGCGTCGAATTGAGGCATAAATAAATATAAAAATTTGTTTTTAATTTTTGCAAAAATAGGATTTGAACCTATGACCTTCGGATTATGAGCCCGACGAGCTACCGAACTGCTCTATTTTACATTAAGTTATAAACTCATATATATAACAACTCACATTATTTTTGATGTAAAAGGTGTACTATATAACGCTATACAAAAATTAGTTCGAAAACATTCTTCTTTAGTATAAGGCGCTTTATGTACTTAAAATTCAGAACTTTTTAATAGGTACTGAAAGCTAGCATACTAGAAGAGAACCCCAGAGTAGGCAAAAATATATTGATGCAACTAGAACCGCCTCGAGGACGATTACAAAAAGCATAATAGGTATAATTAAATCAGTTAAACAAGTTTTCATATAAATTGAATATGTGTATTTTTACGAACCCCACCAATAGATAGTTACGAATAAGAACAGCCAAACAACATCAACAAAATGCCAATACCAAGCAGCTGCTTCGAACCCAAAGTGATGCTCGCGAGTAAAATGATTGTAAGTTAACCTAAAAAAACAAATGGTTAAAAAACATGTACCAATGAATACATGGAACCCATGAAACCCAGTCGCCATAAAAAAAGTGGAACCATAGATACTATCAGAAATTGAGAAAGGAGCAGTTACGTACTCGAATACCTGTAGCCCTGTAAAAACACTTGCTAATGCAACAGTGTAAAGTAAAGCTGACATTGCATGTCCTTTTGAACCCCAAACAATTGCATGGTGTGCCCAAGTAACTGTTGCTCCAGAAGTTAATAAAATAATAGTATTTAATAGTGGAACTTTCCAAGGATCTAAAATTACCATGAATGCTGGTGGCCAAACACCACCTAATGCAACACTAGGATTAAAACTTGCATGAAAAAAAGCCCAAAAAAATGCAAAAAAAAACATTACTTCTGATACAATAAACAGAAGCATTCCCATTCTTAAACCTTTTTGTACTCTCATTGTGTGTTGTCCTTCAATAGTACCTTCACGTATAATGTCACGCCACCATACATACATCATGAATAAGATCATACCGATACCGAATTTCCAAAGAAAATCACCACCCATATAACCATGCATATATAAAACACCCCCAAAAGTCAACATTAATGCAGAAAATGCAGAAATAATTGGCCAAGGGCTAGGATCTACTAAATGAAACCCATGTCTTTGATTATTACGAACAATTGCCATAAGAAAATTTTAAAATTTTTATAGGCCCAAGTAGATTTGAACTACTGACTTTACGCTTATCAGGCGTACACTCTAAACCTCTGAGTTATGAGCCTTTTGAAATAAATTGAAAAATAAATGGAACGTTTTTAGGTTTAAATCCGCTTTTTAATTTTATTTGACCTAAAGAATTAAATAAAATTTTTCGTTTAAAAATTATTTTTTTATTTTTTTTACTCATAATTATTTGTATTACCAACGGTAATGTAAATTTGAACGGTTTTTCAACGCTAAATCAAAATTTGATTTAAAAAGCTTTAGAGAATTTGAAGTTTTTGTCATAACAGTCTGTTCAATTTCAATAGCAATTTTCTCCGAAATCGATATTTTCTTTTTGTTCTCTTTTGACGCTTGCATTAACCATTTCATAGTTAAATAAAGTCTTCTTTTTAAAGAGGTTGGAAAAGGAACAAAGAAAATTCTTTTACGAACTTTAATTTTTCTAACCTCAACAAAGCTATTTAACTTTAAAAAAAGTTTTAAAAGTATTTGCTGAGTAGATAAACCTGTATTTTTTGAAACTTTCAAAAAAGCTGAATTAAAAATTTTTATTGCAGCAGATTTGTTTCCATTTTTTGTTATAAAACCAATTAATATTGAATATAAAGATTTTTTATTAGCAAATAATAAATATTTTTTTGACATTTTTAAAACAAATTATTTTTTTTTAGTTCCATATTTAGAACGAGCATTTTTACGGTTTTTTACACCATGAAAATCGTATTTACCTCTTATTGTATGGTACTTACATCCTGGAAGATCTGGAACACGCCCTCCTCTGATAAGAACAACCGAATATTCTTGTAAATTATGACTTTCTCCCGGAATATAAGATTCAATCCTTTTTCCATTTGAAAGTTTTAATCTAACAACTTTTCTTAAAGCAGAGTTAGGTTTTTTAGGTGTACGTGTAAAAACTTTTAGGCAAATACCCTTTTGTTGAGGGTTTTTTTTTAAAGCAGGTGTTTTTGACTTAAAATATTTTTTTTGTCTCTGCTTTTTTTGACATAACTGATTAATTGTTGTCATAAATAAATAATAATTTAAACTCTCCAGGTAGGACTTGAACCTACGACCTAATGGTTAACAGCCATTCGCTCTACCACTAAGCTACTGAAGATACGATATTAAGATATTAATCCAGCTGATAAAGACGCAATCTTTAAGTGTTTTGTATAACGAAAAAATTTAGGTAATACCCCAAAAATTCGTGTACCAATAGGGCGATTATTATTATTTAATAGAATAACAGAGTTTTCAAAAAAATTAATAGATTTATTTGAATAATCTTTTAGGCCACACTTAGTTCTGACAATTAATGCCTTTAACACTTCTCCTTTTTTTACTTTTGAAGTTGCACGACGTTTAGTTCTAAGCATTTTAACAGATACGGTTATTATGTCACCTATGCTAGCGTATCTTTTTTTATAACCACCTTTTACTTGGATACAATAAACTTTTTTTGCACCGGAATTATCAATTACATTTAAGTAAGTACCATTTTGTATCATAAATAAATAAATTTAGGTTTGTATTTTTACCAAACAGCTTTAGAATAGCCAGGTAAGACACCAAATTGCATTAAATCTCTTAATAGTATTCTTGAAATCCCATAAGGACGTAAAACACTTTTATTTCGATTATTAAAAATACATCTATTTGACATTCTAACACGGCTTTTATGTTTGATTTTTTGTTTTGTTTTAAGAAATGAAATTAACAAACAATTACGATAAAGGGCGTTTTTATTTTTATTAATACTGTTTAAGTAATTAACAAATAAAAACTTTTTAACTTTTTTTAACTTCTCAATTCTATAAAAAGAAGTTCTAGTTTTTATATCACGTATTTTAGCGGATAACATAAATTATTTATTCCCATTCTAATGCTCCTACTTCCCAAGCATATATATAACCAGCGATAAGTTCGACGATAAAATCAATCATACCCCATAAACCATCTGATCCTAAAAAACTCAGTGAAATACACCAAGGAAAAAAGTATACAGCTTCTAAATCAAAAATAATGAATAAAATAGCTACTAAATAAAAACGAACATCAAAAACGTTTCTAGCATCTTCATATGGATCAAAACCACACTCATACGCAGAAACTTTCTCAGTATCTGGATTATAAGCACTTAAACGGTAAGACAAAAACAGAATAATGCTAGCTAAAAAAACGCTAAAGCAAAAAAAAGTAAGAATGTTATTTAACTCTTGATGAAATAAAGTCATAAATATAAAAATTTTGTTTTTTAATTTTTTGAAAAAATAGGATTTGAACCTATGACCTTCGGATTATGAGACCGACGAGCTACCAAACTGCTCTATTTTACATGAAATGTTACAATCAAATATAACACAAACCTCACATTATTTTATAAAAATTCAATTAAGACCAAATATTTTTCTCACTTACTCTTTTACCACTAGTTAAAGTAACGTAAACAATATAAAAGAAAAAAACAGCAGAAAAAGCTGAAACATATGATCCAAATGACGCGACTGCGTTCCATCCAGCAAATGCATCAGGATAATCTGGAATTCTTCTTGGCATACCCGCTAGCCCTAAAAAGTGCATTGGGAAAAAAGTTAAATTAACTCCAATAAAGAATAACCAAAAATGAATTTTTCCTAAAACTTCAGGATATTGAAGACCAGTAATTTTACCAATCCAATAATACCAACCTGCAAAAATAGAAAAAACCGCACCCATAGATAAAACGTAATGGAAGTGTGCTACAACATAATAAGTATCATGCATAACAGCACTTAAACCTGAATTAGCTAATAGTACACCAGTTAATCCTCCTACAGTAAATAAAAAAATAAAACCTAGTGTAAATAACATTGGAGTTGTAAAACGAATAGAACCACCCCACATAGTTGCGATCCAACTGAAAATTTTAATACCAGTAGGAACTGCAATAATCATGGTAGCAGCAGTAAAATATGCTCTAGTATCAACATCAAGACCTACAGTATACATATGGTGAGCCCACACTACAAAACCTAGAACTCCAATTGCAATCATTGCATAAACCATTCCTAAGTAACCAAAAACAGGTTTTCTTGAGAATGTTGAAGTAATATGACTAATCATACCAAATCCAGGAAGAATTAAAATATAAACTTCAGGATGTCCAAAAAACCAAAATAAATGTTGAAATAAAATTGGATCTCCTCCACCCGCTGGGTCGAAGAACGAAGTATTAAAATTTCTATCAGTTAATAGCATAGTAATTGCTCCTCCTAACACTGGTAGCGAAAGAAGTAAAAGAAATGAAGTAATTAAAATTGACCAAACATATAATGGTAATCTGTGCATTGTCATTCCCGGTGCTCTCATATTAAAAATAGTAGTAATAAAATTTATTGCTCCTAAAATTGATGCTGCTCCTGACAAGTGAAGACTAAAAATTGCTAAATCTACTGAAGGTCCTGAATGCGCTTGAACACTACTTAATGGTGGATAAACAGTCCAACCAGTACCTGCTCCTGCTTCAACTAAAGTAGAAGATAAAATTAAAAATAATGATGGAGGTAATAGCCAAAAACTAATATTATTCATACGAGGAAATGCCATATCAGGCGCTCCAATCATTAAAGGAACGAAAATATTTCCGAACCCTCCAATTAAAGTAGGCATTACCATGAAAAAAATCATTAGAATTGCATGCCCAGTAACTAAAACATTATAAAGTTGATGATTTCCTAAAAGGATTTGACTTCCAGGTTGTGATAATTCCATACGAATTAAAACAGACATAGAAGTACCTAAAACTCCAGAAAAGGCACCAAAAAGAAGATATAGGATTCCAATATCTTTATGGTTTGTTGAAAAAAGCCAACGAGAAGAAAAATAATATAAATTATTAAACATTAATGTGTCTCTAAAAAGACCTACAAAAAACAAAAGTAAAATTCGATTTCTCGAGAAAGACGGGATTTGAACCCGCGACTTTTAGCGTGACAGGCTAACACTCTAACCGCTGAGCTACTTACTCAATAATGTATGAACAACAGTGGATTCGAACCACTAACTTTCTCGTTGTAAGCGAGATGCTCTACCGTTGAACTAGTTATTCCTAACAGATAAATTAAAACAAGCATTATTAGCGAAAAAAAGCTAAAAAATTATCTGAACGTGATAATTGTCTTAAAGGCATTTCATTCTTACGTTGGCTACTAAAATTTAAGGTTAAAATAATTGCACCTATCATAGCAACTAATAAAATAAGACCTGCTAATAAAAAACAACTTAAATAATAATTGTAAAGACTTTGGCCTAAAACATCAATATTATTTAAATTATCAACATAATTAGTAAAATTAACGTCAAAACTGCTTACTAAAACATCTTTTGAAGGGAAAATTTCATCTAAATAGACAAAACCTTTAAACATTAATATACCTGCTACACTATACATAAGAGGAACAAATAAATTAAAATTTTCCGACGACAAAACTTTTACATTTAACATCATTACTACGAATAAGAATAATATTGCAATAGCACCAACATAGACAATTATAAAAATCAACCCTAAAAATTCTGTGTTTAAAACAAACAAAATTATAGCACTATTACAAAAACATAAAATCAAAAATAGCACTGAATGAACTGGATTTTTTGAAATTAGAACAAAAATACTACTTAATAATAATAAAAATAGAGAACCTAAATAGAAAAAAGTAATCATAAAAATAAAAATAAAAATTCGGAATGGTGTGATTTGAACACACGACCTTCTATTCCCAAAACAGACACGCTACCAGCTACGCCACATTCCGATAAAAAATAACGAAAGTGGGACTTGAACCCACAACATACGGATTATGATTCCGCTACTCTACCAATTGAGTTACATCGCTTACTATGGAAGCAATCGGACTTGAACCGATAACTTTATGCATGCAAAGCATACACTCTACCAATTGAGTTATGCCCCCGATAAGAAATAAAATACGGACAATGAGATTCGAACTCATACCATCTGCTTGGAAGGCAGATAATCTACCATTAATCTATACCCGCGTTAAATTATAAATAATCTTTTAATTTATTAATGTCAAAGAAGTTCTGTAACATTAAATTTACATCTTGATTACTAAAAGTTTGTAAATCTTTTGTAATAATAATAGTTTTTAAGTAACTATCAAACTCAACAAAACTATAAAAATCTGAATTTGCTTTACTATTTAAGAAATCAAAACGTTCACCTTTAACTGATATTATATCTCCTTTTTTTAAAAAATAATTACCTTTAACTCTCTTATGATTGACTAAAATTTTACCTTCATTAATATATTGGCGAGCGTGAAATGAGCTGTTAAAAAAATTTAATTCTTTTAACAAAATGTCTACGCGAAATAAAGGTTTAACAAAGCAATTTAGAAGAGTTTCTTTTGTTGATTTTTTACCATTTAAAACTGCTTCTTGTTTTAAGAACGGCACATCAATTGAATTATCAAACGAAAGAGTTAGAAAATTTTTTAAATTTAGTCCTTGTTTATAATAGGTACTAATTTTTTCAACATGACGAGAAGAAATTTGATGAATAAAAGGATTATTTAATTTTTTAGATGACTTTGACTGGATAAAAATAGATTGCTTTAACCTTTTCCATTTAGATTTTTTAAAATTTGAAACTCTAGAAGGTAAAGAAGTAGGCAAACTATTTAACTGTGCAAATTTTTTATATTTTTTTTGTAAACGCATATTTTATTTAGTTTTGTTAAAAATTAAGTCCATTATAATAAACAAAAATAGAAATTTTTTGAAGTCCGCCAGGTCATTATAAATCTTATAAGAACCCCAATCATTTTTTTCTAACTTTAAATTAATTTTATTAATTAGAAAAATTTTTTCATTAAAAATTCTTTTTAAATTTTTTTTGTCATTTTTTAAAGGAACATTTAATAGTAAAAGAAGTTGGGTTTTAAATTGATTCGAAGAGTTATGTAATAAAGCATTTTTTACTGAAAGATCGACACCAAAATTTTCTTTATCAATTAATAAATCAATAACACGTAAATACTGTTTGTTTTTCAGCCAAACATGTAACATTTTATTTTTTTTCTCTGATAAAAACTTTAAAGAATGGATCAACTGTTTTACACTTTTTAACGTTTCAAATAAATCTAAAGACGAAACTTTTAAATTTTTATAATTTAAACGGTGTTGAAAGTGACGTAATTGCTTATTAGACGAAGAATCTAAAAATAAAAAGTCAGAATCAACAATGCTTTTAAAAAATACCGATTTTATTTTGTTATTAACCATTTTACATTTTTTTAATTTCTTTTAAAGTTCGTGATTCATTTTTATACCAAAAACCTTTTCCTTTATAACTATCAAAGCGTTTAAGTTTTCTAATTTTTTCTAAAAAGTTACCCACTTTATAAGACTCAAAACCTTCCACAGTTAAAACATTATTAACCATCGAAAATTTCAACTCTTTCGAATCCAACAGAATACGAATAGTATGGCTAAAACCAAGTTTAAACTCTAAAACAGATCCGTTTTCTATGATATTTCCTTTAAAACCAAGCCCTTTTAAAATCAATTGCTTTTTAAACGGTTTAGCAAACTTTTTAAACCATGATGTAACCAAAGAAAAAAAATTCTCTTTCTTAAAGTTTTCAAAAGTTAGGATATTATTAGCCTTTTTAAACTTAAAAAGGTAGGGTAATTTGATATATTTTTTAGTTAAGTACGGAGTTTCAACGACTAACAAACTTATATTTTTTATTGAAATAAAATAAAGTTGGATTTTAGAAGGCAAAACAAATGTATTTGTAACTTTTTCAAACATAGATGTTATTTTTTATAGAGTAAATAAAAGTTTCCCTCCAATTTTATGTTTTTTACATTCTAAACTAGTTAACAGTCCTCTATTTGTGGACAAGATTAATATAATTTTTTTATTCGAAATCTTAGAAAGGTCTTTAATATTTAAATAATTTAAACGAGATGGAGTCGAAACAATTTTTAAATTTTTAAAAATCGGTTTATTATTAAAATATCTCAAAGTTATAAAAATTTTAAACTGTGTATTAGAACCAAACGATATTTTTTTTATTGAAAAAGATTGGATAAATCCTTCTTTATACAACAGCTTAACGACATCTAAACAAAGTTTATTATAATCTATAGAAATAACTTCTTGTTTAGAAAGAGAAGCATTTTTTAATTTCGATAAAAATTTTATTAAATTAATATTCATAAAAGTTAAAAGTTTTATAGTATTTTATGTCCAAAAGTGGATTTGAACCACTGACACATGGATTTTCAGTCCATTGCTCTACCCCTGAGCTATTCAGACGTAAGAAGAAAAAAATTGATACCTATATAGGGTGTTATTAACATATATATGTTGAAACCACACAGGGTAAAAAAAAACCAAACCTCGAAAAAGTTACTTTTTTTTTTAATATTTCTTGTAGAGACCTGTAGGATTCGTAA
>Ga0308003_1000137_pt1 | contig 34578 bp, 40 predicted proteins | sample Neamet36_FD_203159 | JGI IMG/M metagenome (GOLD analysis project Ga0308003, IMG submission 203159) | Marine microbial communities from water near the shore, Antarctic Ocean - #36 | ecosystem: Environmental > Aquatic > Marine > Unclassified | place: Southern Ocean | collected 2014-06-06
TAAGTTTATAAGTACTACTATTTTTTTATTTAAAATATAAAATAAAAGCATTAATGTCTATTACTAGACGTTGTCTTTTAACAAATCGTACAGAGCAAATTCGAAACTTTCTTCTATTTCAAAATATAAAAGCACCAGGTTTTGGTTATTTACAAGCTTTAAATTATATGGCAACAGGACATATTATCGCTGATGTTGTAACTATAATTGGGCCTATTAAATTTAGAAAAAAAATTTTAGGTCAATGTAAAGAGTATACAAAAAAAAAAAATAGAAATATTATTTTTAATATAAAAAATAAAAAATGTTTTAATGGTTGTAGACCACCAAAAAAAAAGCGTAAAAAACGTAAATTTAAACAATATTAAAAATAAATTATATGCTTGTCCTTTTTTTTATCTTAAAAATTTTAAGTATTCTTCTTCCTTTTTTACCTAATTATTTTAGAACGTATATGCGCATGGTTTTGTTGGCTACTTTGATCTTAACGATCGGAGATGGATTTCTTAGCGGAGATATTGTAAATAATATCGAATGCTCAGAGGAAGGGGGAGAGCGGGTTCGTTCAGAAAACCCGACCAACATAAGCCCGGTGAACCAAAATACGTTTACCCCAATTGGTTCACGGCCTCTTGTTAATACGGCGGAGGTTACCTTTGGGCCGGCTCATGCTCATCCTCCTGTTCCTGCTATTATAGAATCTGACTTAACAGACTCGGAGAAGGATTGTCAAAAACTCCTTAAACGACAAAAAAAAAGTTAATCTTTTTTTTCTGGTTAAAAAAATAATATATGTCAAAAAAAAATTCAAGTAAAAAAAAATTAATTCATGTTTTTGGTTTAGGTATAAAAAATTGTATGAAATCTTTATATATGTTTGGAATTAATACTCGAACTATACCATATAAAATTAAAAAAAAATCTTTAAGATTAATTCTTATTTTTTTAAAAAACTTTAATTTCAATAAAAAATTAAAAGAAAATATAAAAAATTCTATTAATTTCAATATTAGAATTCAAAGTTATAAAGGAAATAGATTAAAGTCTAAGCGTCCAAGCAGAGGTCAAAGAACTCATACAAATGGTAAAACAATAAAAAGAATAAAATTATTTTAAAATTTTAAATCTTTTATTATAATTAATAAATTAAAAAATGAATATTAAACAAAAATTTAAAAAAAAATATAAAGGGTCATATAAAAAACGTTTTTATAAAAGATTTCTTCAAAATTTTGGTATAAAATGGCAACTTATATCTTTTTATTTTGATAAATTACGTGCATGGAGAAATTGTATAACATTACGTATTGTTCAAAATAATGTTTTTTGTACATTAACAAATAGATATAGAAATACTATTCTAAAAAATATTTCAGCAGGTATTTTAAAAATACATGTTTCAAAAAAAACATTGAAATTTACTGCAAAAACAATTATAAGAGCTTTTTATAAAATAATTAAAAACTTTTTAAAAAGAGAATTAATTATTACAATAATTGGGCCTATTAAATTTAGAAAAAAAATTTTAGGTCAATGTAAAGATTATACAAAAAAAAAAAATAGAAATATTATTTTTAATATAAAAAATAAAAAATGTTTTAATGGTTGTAGACCACCAAAAAAAAAGCGTAAAAAACGTAAATTTAAAAGATATTTAAAATAAATTGATATGTATATACTTTTTATATTATTAAAAATTTTAAGTATTATTGTTCCTTTATTAGCCGCAGTTGCTTATTTTACTTTAGCTGAGCGAAAAATTTTAGCTGCCATTCAACGTCGACGTGGACCAAATGTTGTTGGTGTTTATGGTTTATTACAACCTTTAGCTGATGGATTTAAATTATTATTAAAAGAAACAATTATTCCAAGTGTGAGTAATAAATTTATTTTTGTTGTAGCTCCTATTCTTACTTTTTTTATTAGTTTATTAGGTTGGGCTGTAATTCCTTATACTAAATATTCTATGTTAACTGATTTAAATTTAGGTGTTATATATATTTTAACTGTTTCTTCTTTAGGTATTTATGGAATTCTGATTGCTGGTTGGTCAAGTAATTCTAAGTATGCTTTTTTAGGTGCATTACGTGCAACAGCTCAAATGATTTCATATGAAATTTCTATTGGTTTTATTATATTAACAATTATTTTATGTGTTGGATCATGTAATTTAACTGCTATTATAGAAGCACAAGAACGAGTTTGGTTTGTTGTACCTTTTTTCCCTCTTTTTTTGATTTTTTGGATTTCAGCATTAGCAGAAACAAATAGACATCCATTTGATTTGCCTGAAGCTGAATCAGAGCTAGTTTCTGGGTATAATGTAGAATATTCAGCAATGGGTTTTGCATTATTTTCATTAGGAGAATATGGTAGTATGCTTTTAATGTGTGCATTAACTGTTATATTTTTTTTTGGTGGTTGGTTACCTTTATATGGAAGTTTTTTTTCAGACTATTTTTGGTTTAGTTTAAAAATTCTTGTTTTTGTTTTTGTATTTGTTTGGGTTAGAGCAGCTTTACCTAGATATCGTTATGATCAATTAATGAGTATTGGTTGGAAAATTTTTTTACCAGTATCAATAACTTATTTATTGTTAACATTTTCTATTTTAATTACATTTAATATGTTTCCAAGTTAAAAATTATTCTATGAACACTTTTTTAAAATTAAATTTAAAAACATTAAATAAATATTCATTAGTTTTTTATATTATTTTATTAAAAAAAATTTTTAATAAGATTAATTTAGTATTTAGTATTTTTAATTGTCCTAAAAAAAAAAAGAGATTAACGTTTTTAAAGTCTCCTCATGTATATAAAAAAGCTCAGCAACATTTTAAATTAATTTCATATAAATGTATTATTTATATAAAACAAAAAGTTTCTATTAAATTATTAAAACAAATTTTTTTTAATAAACCCAAAATAGTTTCGTTACAGTTAAAATTATTGAGAAGATAATTTAATGGTAAAATGTTAATTTCCAAAATTAATTTTATAGGTTCAAGTCCTATTCCTCTTGTAATTAAAAGTTTGTAGTTTAATGGTAAAACATACCACTCATAATGGTACCAATATAGGTTCAATTCCTATCAAACTTAAAGAAGAATATTAAATATTTAATAAATTATGTTTATTCAATTAGGTCAAAAAATTGGTGCTGGAGTTGCTACATTAGGTCTTTGTGGTGCTGGTATAGGTATTGGATTAATTTTTTCTGCTTTAGTATCTGCTGTTGCAAGAAACCCTGGTTTACGTACTGAGTTATTCAGATTCGCTATTTTAGGATTTGCTTTAACAGAAGCTATTGCATTATTTTCTTTAATGATTTCTTTTTTAATTTTATTTGTTTAATATAATTATATTTTTATATAAAGATTTGTTTTATTTCTATTTTATGTTTTAAGTGCATAGCTCAGTTGGTAGAGCACTGGACTTTTAATCCAAGCGTCTTGGGTTCAATTCCCAATGCACTTATTTAAATAATTTACTATTATAATTTTTAATAAATTAATTAACTACATTTTTAGCTCAATTGGATAGAGCAATAGCCTTCTAAGCTAAAGATTATAGGTTCAAGTCCTTTAAAATGTGATGTGTTTAAAAGTAACTAGCTTAATTGGTAGAGTATTTCGCTTACAACGAAAATGTTAATGGTTCAAGTCCGTTGTTACTTAAAAGTTATATTATATTCTATTATGGAAGTATTACATTTAATTTTACTTTTGTTACTCAATATTAGCAATTTTTTTATTTTTTTTGTAAGAAATCCTGTTTATTCTTTATTATTTTTAATACTAATGTTTTGTGAAACATCTATTATTTTATTTTTATTAAATGTGGAGTTTTTAGGTTTGATTTTTATCTTAATTTATGTTGGTGCAATTGCAATTTTATTTTTATTCATGGTTATGATGTTAAATATTAAATTTTTTTTTAATTATGAATTTTTAATATTTAATACTATAATGTTATGTTTAGGAATTTTTATTTGTACTTGTGACATTTTTGATATGGATTTTTTTTTTGCTGATTGGTCTTTATATTTAAATATTTTTTCTTTTACTTTAGTTGATTTAGATTTTTTTAACAATTTAGAATTAATTAGTCAAATATTATATAATAATTTTTTACCTTGTTTTTTATTAGTCGGATTAATTCTTTTAATTACTTTAATTGGAGCAACATTTTTAGCTGCTTCGTTAAGAAAAAATGAAAAAAAAGAATTATTTTTAAGACAAATAACAAGATCAAATTTATCTTTAACTTTTTTTAACTTTGAGAAAGTAGCTTAGTTGGTTAGAGTACTAGCTTGTCACGCTAGAAGTCACGGGTTCAAATCCCGTTTTTCTCGATAAATTTAAAACTGAAATGGCGAAATTGGTATACGCGTTAGATTTAGGTTCTAATTTGAAAAAGTAGGGGTTCAAGTCCCTTTTTCAGTAAAGGTAAGTAATAGTTAGCTTATTTGGTGAAATTGGTATACACGATAGATTTAAAATCTATTCTATTATTAGGTATAGGTTCAAGTCCTATAATAAGCAACTTTTTAGAATATAGCCAAATGGGAAGGCATTCATTTTTGGTGTGAATATTTAGAGGTTCGAATCCTCTTATTCTATAATATTTTATTTTAATAGCTCAGTTGGTAGAGCAATAGACTGAAAATCTATGGGTCAGTGGTTCAATTCCATTTTAAGATAAGTTTTTATTAATATATTTCAATTATGAATATTACATTTCTTTATTTATTTTTAGTTTTAAAAAATACAGCGTTATTGAAAAAAGAGTGTGTTGTAATAAAATACAACCCATTTTTTCTTCCATTTTTGGAAAGTTTTTATAAAGAGGGTTTACTTTTATCATATAAAATTTTATATGAAAATACTTCTGCAGTTGGTATTAAAATTTATTTACGTTTTTTATATAATAAGTTTAATTTAAGTAATTTAAAATTAATTTCAACACCTTCAAATAAAAAGTATTTAAAATATAAAGATATTTGTAAATTTTTTAGTATAAAATCAATATTATTTTTATCTACTACTCACGGTATTTTAACAAATTTAGACTGTCAAAAACAATTAATTGGTGGAAAATTATATTATATATGTTAATTAAAGCAATAAAAAAAAATAAAATAAAAAAAACATTAAAAACATTTTATTTTAAAAAACAAATTAAAATTCCTGTTAATATTGTATTAAAAACTTTTTTTTTAAACAATACAAATTTTTTACTTCTAAATTCTATAAAATATTTTAAAATTCCTTTTTTAATAAAAATTAAATTAACTAAAAACATTTTATATATTTCTGGTTTAAAAAGTATTAAGTTAAATTTTTTTTACTATTTTTTTTTATATTATATAAAATATTATAATAAATTATTTTATAAAAAAATTTTTTTAAAAGGGTTAGGTTTTAAAATTTTTTTATTTTCAAAATTAAATTATTTAGAATTTAAATTAGGATTTAGTCATCGTAAAATTTTGTTAATTCCTTTTACAAAAATAAAATTATTTATTAAAAAAAATATTATATTATTACAAAGTTATAATTTAAGTGAGTTAGGTAGTTTTTTAAAAAAAATTAAAAATTTAAGAAAACCAAATTCTTATAAAGAAAAAGGATTTTGGTATCAATATGAAACTAAATCATTTAAAACCATTAAAAAAGTATAAATGCAAAATAAAAATTTAATACAAAGTTTAATTTTATCTGACTTTATTTTTTTAAAAGTAAAAAAGTATCAACAATTACGACATATCAAATCAGTTATTTTTTTAAAAGAAAAAATTGCTATTTTAAATTTTTTAGAAATTGTTAAAAGTTTAAAACATTTAATTCGTCTATTACAATTTTTAAAGAATAAAAAAAGTTGTTTATATATTTTAATGGAAAATACTTTTTATAAAACTATATTAAGTACTTTTATTAAAAATAAAAAATTATTAAATATTAAAGTTTTTTCTTCAATTCGTAAGAAAGATTTATTAGTAAAAAAAATTCAACTTCTTTTAGATTTAACTTCTAATAAAACAAAATATTTAAATTTTTTTAATCAGTTAGTTTTAAATAATATTTTTTTAATTCAATCAATTAATTCTAAAATGGAGTTAAAACAGTTTGGATCATATAAAATATATAATAAATTAGATGACATTAAAAAATTTTTATTTATTATTGTTTTAATTTCTCAAATATATAAAAATTAAAATGCAATCAAATTCAAAATATAAAATTTATAAACAATTAAAATATATACCCATTGATAATTTACCGAGTAGAATTTTAAAATTTAAACGTCCTTGTTGGAAAATAGTGCAGAAATTGAATACTAAAGCATTAATAAAGACAAGAACTGTCAGAAAAAAAGTTTTTTCAAATAATACAACATTTTTAAATTCAGTTAAAAAGTGGTATCAATTAAATAAAAAATTCTCTGTAAATTTACTTTTAAAACGACAATATTATCAACAATTTGGTTTTGCTTTAGGTTTAAAATTTTTTAAAAAGTATATTTTTTTAAAAAATTCTAAAATATCAAAATCACTTGTTTCTTATTTTTTAATTAAACCAAAATTTAGATTAGATATTTTATTGTATTTTCTAAATTTTTTTAGTAGTATTTCTATGGCACAACAGGAAATAATAAAAAAAAAAATATCTGTTAATAATACTGTAGTTTTCCCTAATTATTTCCTTAAAAAAGGTGATGTTATTACATTTGATAGGAAATTTATAAATAGTGTTCAGATTAATGTTAAAAAAAAAGTTTTTTCATTTTTAGAAATTGATTATTATACAAAAACTATAGTTATTATTAAAAGTTTAGACGAATTAACTGAAAATGATATTTGTACAATGGATACAAAATATTTTGAGGTTAAAAAATTATTTGATAATATTCGTTATCAATAATTGTTTATATTCTTAGTTTTAATCTGTTACGGAATGTGGCGCAATTGGTAGCGTATCTGTTTTGGGTATAGAAGGTTATGAGTTCAAGTCTCGTCATTCCGATTTATTAGTCAGCTATTAAAGGGGGATATAATTTAAATGGCTAGAGTATTTGCTTTGCACGCATAAAATATCGGTTCAATTCCGATTATCTCCAAATTTTTATGTGAAAATTAAAATTTAATTTTGCGAGTATATATTAATTGGTAAATTCTTTGCCTTCCAAGTAAATGTTATGGGTTCAAGTCCCATTGTTCGCAAATAATTTTTTTAAAAGTTTAATAGTTTTAAACGTCTAAATTTTTATTTATGTTAAAAAATATTTTATGAGTTTATTTTATACTGAGATTTTAAATATAGGTTATTTAATTTTATTTAGTCTTTTTTTATCAACACTTTTATTATTTATTTCATTTCAATTAAGTGTTTCTAATCCTAATATAGAAAAAATGTCTGCTTATGAGTGTGGATTTGATCCGTATGAAGATGCACGTAATATTTTTGAAATACGTTTCTATTTAGTTGCAATTTTATTTATAATTTTTGATTTAGAAGCTGTTTATTTTTTCCCGTGGTGTATTTCAATAAGCTATTTGCCAGTTGAAAGTTTTTGGTACATGTTTGATTTTTTTATTGAGCTTATAGTAGGTTTTGTTTATGCATGGAACGTTGGAGCTTTAGAGTGGGAATAAATACAAATAAAAATTATGTTAATATCTAAAAAAATAAAAAATTTACAATTAAGACAAATTTTTAATAAAATCGAAAAATTTAAAAAATTAAATAAATTTATTTTTATTTATTTAATTAATAAAAATTTACAAAACAATGTATTTAATAAAAATTTAATTCATTTTTTTAATGTATCAAAAAAATTTAAAATGAAAACATTAATGTCTATTACTAGACGTTGTCTTTTAACAAATCGTAGTAGAGCTGTTTTCAGACCTTTTGGTTTATCTCGTTTAGTATTACGTGATTTAATCCAATTTGGATCACTTCCTGGTTATACTAAAGCTGTTTGGTAAACAAACAATACATATTTAATTTTTTTTTATTAAAAAATTTTAATCTTATATATTAATTTATGTTAAAAAATATTGAACTATTTCATCAATTTTACGAAGATAAACTTAAAGCTAACTTAATTAATTGGTATAAATCTAATTTATACACAGAGTCTTCTCTTTTATCTACTGTTTTACAATTTATTGATTCAAAATTAAATAATCAAAATTATTCTTTTATTACCAGATGGTTTTTTTCAACAAATCATAAAGATATTGGAATTTTATATTTATTATTTGGAGCTTTTTCTGGTGTTTTAGGTACTGTAATGTCTATTCTTATTAGAATGGAATTAAGTACTTTTGATGAACTGGGTAGATTTTCTATTTTATGTGGAAATAGTCAATTATATAATGTTTTGGTTACTGGCCATGCTTTTTTAATGATTTTTTTTATGGCTATGCCAATTTTAATTGGTGGTTTTGGTAATTTTTTTATTCCTTTAATGATTGGGGCACCAGATATGGCATTTCCAAGAATGAATAACATTAGTTTTTGGTTATTACCTCCTTCATTAATTTTATTATTATGTTCAACTCTTGTAGAAGCTGGTGCTGGTACAGGGTGGACTGTTTACCCACCATTAAGTGGTATTCAAGCTCATGGTGGTCAATCTGTAGATTTAGCAATTTTTAGTTTACACTTATCAGGTGCTTCATCGATTTTAGGTTCTATTAATATTATTACTACAATTTTTAATATGAGATTACCTGCGTTAACTTTACATAGACTCCCATTATATGTTTGGGCTCTTTTAATTACGTCTTTTTTACTTTTATTATCTTTACCTGTTTTAGGGGGAGCTATTACAATGTTATTAACAGATCGTAATTTTAATACTACTTTTTTTGATCCTGCAGGAGGTGGTGACCCAGTGTTATTTCAACATTTATTTTGGTTCTTTGGACACCCAGAAGTTTATATTTTAATTTTACCTGCTTTTGGAATTGTTAGTCAAATAATATCTACTTATTCAAATAAACCTGTTTTTGGTTATTTAGGTATGGTTTATGCTATGCTTTCTATTGGTGTTTTAGGTTTTATTGTTTGGGCGCATCACATGTATACAGTAGGTTTAGATCTTGATACTAGAGCATATTTTACTGCAGCAACTATGATTATTGCAATTCCTACAGGAATTAAAATTTTCAGTTGGATTGCAACAATGTTTGAAGGAGTTATTATATTTCACGTACCTATGTTATTTGCTATTGGTTTTTTATTTTTATTTACCATAGGAGGTTTAACAGGTATTATTTTATCTAACTCTGGTCTTACCGCAATTATGCATGATACATATTATGTTGTTGCTCATTTTCATTATGTATTATCTATGGGGGCTGTATTTGGTCTTTTTGCTGGTTGGTACTATTGGATTGAAAAAATAACTGGTCGTGCATATCCATCATTACTAGGAAAAATTCATTTTTGGCTTTTTTTTATTGGTGTTAATTTAACTTTTTTCCCTATGCATTTCTTAGGTTTAGCAGGTATGCCTCGTAGAATCCCTGACTATCCTGATGCATATGAAGGTTGGAATTATATTGCTTCTTTTGGTTCTTATATTTCTGCATTATCAGCAATTTTATTTTTTTATATTATGTGGTTAACCTTTAGTGTTAAATCTATTAGTGTAAAACAAAATATTAAATAAAATTTTACTAGAAGTTGAGATGATACAAGTTGGTACATATTTAAATGTTGTTGATAATTCTGGTGCCAAAAAAGCATGTTGTATTAAAGTACTCTCTGGATTCAGGTGTAGATATGCATATACTGGTGATACTATTTTAGTTTCTATTAAAAGTTTACGTGCTAAACGTAGAACTTCAATACGAGCGAAAAAGGGTAAGATTTTCAAAGCTTTAATTATTAGAACAAAAAAAGAGATAAAAAGTATATTTATTGATAAAATACAATTTTTAGAAAATGCTATTTTATTGTTAAATAAACAAAATAAGTTACTTGCTACCCGTATTTTTGGTGTTGTTCCAAAATTTTTAAGGTATACAAAATTCTCTCGAATTATTGCAGTAGCTGCTGGTGTAATATAATTTTTATGATAAAACAATTTGCCTTTAGAAAAAAAAAAATTTATAAAAATAAAACTCGAGCTTTAGATAAAAATCCTCAACGTAAAGGTATTTGTACAAAAATTTTTATACGTACACCTAAAAAACCTAATTCAGCAAAAAGAAAAATTGCAAAAGTTAAAATTTGTACCGGTCGTAGAATTGAAGCGTATATACAAGGTGAAGGACATACTTTACAAGAGTACTCTGTAGTTTTACTTAGAGGAGGAAGAGTTCCTGATGTTCCTGGTGTTAAATATCATTTAATTCGTGGTAAATATGATTTTCAAGGTTTAAGAAAACGTAAAACTCGTCGATCTATTTATGGTACTAAAAAAATAAAAAATTAAAAAATGATTAAAAAAAAAAATTTTTATTATAGTTTTGTTAGTTTTTTAGTGAAAAAGGGTAATAAAAATAAAATGATTACAATTATTAATAAAGCTTTTTTAAAAAGTTCTTTATTATTAAATTTACCTCTTTATTATATAATTGCTCAATTATTTTTAAAATTAAATACTTATGTTGAAATAAAAAAAGTTAAATTTAGACATAATTTCAATTTCATACCTTTCCCAATTTCTTATCGACGTAGAGTTTATTTAATTAGTAAATGGTTTGTGTTAGCAATCAAAGAAAATAAAAATTCTATTTCTTTATCAGAAAAAATTGTCGCTGAAATTCTTCTTATTTTTAACTCAGCTTCAAGTTCTTATGCACTTAAATTGAAAAAAGAAAATGAAAGTAAAGCTATATTAAATCGTTCTAATATTCATTTTCGTTGGTAAATTTATTTATGTATTTTAATTCTAAAAAAATAATATTAACAAATGAGATTGTAATTAATAAAGTTGGTCAAATTTGTATTTTAAAAAAATTCATGTTAAAAGAAATTTTATATTTTTACCGTTTTCTTTTAACAATTTAAAAAAGGGCTAAATAGTACAGTGGTAGTACATATAGTTGCAAACTATAAATGCGAGGGTTCAAATCCTTCTTTAGCCTGAATAAGAAAAAATGGCTGAGTGGTTAAAAGCGATAGATTGTAAATCTATTGAAAATATTTTCTACGTAGGTTCAAATCCTACTTTTTTCATAAAAATACATTTTTTAGTAGCTTAATGGTAAAGCAAATAGCTGTTAACTATTCAGATATAGGTTCAAGTCCTATCTAGAAATAATATTTATTTATGAAAATATGGCTGAATGGTTAAAGCATTAGTCTTGAAAACTAACTTGTGTGGGTTCAAATCCTACTATTTTCTTATTTAATAAAAGATTTGTAGCTCAGCTGGTTAGAGCATCCGCCTGATAAGTGGAAGGTCGATAGTTCAATTCTATTCAAATCTAATTTAAATTCTTGTTGGTTCTAGCTTAATGGTAAAGCTGTAAATTGTGATTTTAAAGAGTATGGGTTCAAATCCCATGAACCATCAAATTATATTTAAAACTTTAGTGTTAAAAAATAAATTTTATGTTTGAAAATTTTATATTATTATTAACAAATTTAATAGTTTATAGTGATGCCCCTAGTGCGTGGCAATATGGACTACAAGATCCAGCAACATCTGAAATGTTACATATGGTTGAATTGCATAACAATTTAATGAATTGTTTAATTATGGTTGGTTTTTTTGTTTTACAATTTTTATGTTATACATGTGACACTTATAGTGTTAAAAATAATAAAATTGTTAATCCAATAACTCACTCAAGTATTTTAGAAATTTTCTGGACATTATTTCCAGCAGGTCTTTTATTATATATCGCTTTACCATCTTTTTCACAAATTTATAATTTAGACCAATATAGATATACACCAGCAAGATTAAATATTAAAGTAATAGGTCACCAATGGTATTGGTCTTATGAAGTGACTGGAACTTACTTTTGGAAAGTAGGTGACCCTACCATAACTACTTCAATTGCATTTGATTCTTATATGTTAAAAGGAGAAGCTTTAGTTCAAGATGATCATTTATTATTACGTTTATTAGAAACTGATCAATGTTTACAAATACCAAATAAATCAAGAATTAAATTATTAATTACATCATCTGATGTTTTACATAGTTGGGCTGTACCTTCATTTGGTATTAAAGTTGACGCTTGTCCAGGACGTTTAAGTCAAGCAAATATGTATATTCGTAGAGCAGGTGTTTTTTATGGACAATGTAGTGAATTATGTGGTATTAATCATGGGTTTATGCCAATACATGTTAATGTAACAGAATCACGTATTTATTATTATGCATTTCAAACTTTTTTTGCAAGTTTTATAAATCAATATGATGCTGATTATTTAAGTTTTTATAATAAAAGAGCAGAATTAGTAACAAGTATGTCAGATGAGGACAGCCAATACGTTTGTAGAAATATGGATCAAAATGCAATGTATCGTTTTACACATAATGTACTTAATCAAAATTGGAAATAATTAATGCAACGTCGTTGGAATACAAATAAAATATTATCTTTTATTGATAGTCATATTATTAATTACCCAACTCCTATTAATTTAAATTATTTATGGAGCTTTGGTTCTGCTGCAGGTCTTTGTTTAGTAATTCAAATTCTTACGGGGATTTTGTTAGCAATGCATTACGCACCTGCTGCAGATATAGCTTTTAATAGTGTTGAACATATTATGAGAGATGTTTCTGGGGGTTGGTTTCTTCGTTACCTACATGCAAATGGTGCTTCTTTTTTTTTTATTGTAATTTATAGTCATATTTTTAGAGGATTATATTTTGGTTCTTATATTTATCCAAGAGGTAATTTATGGATTAGTGGTGTAGTTATTTTTTTACTTATGATGGCAACAGCTTTTATGGGTTATGTATTACCTTGGGGTCAAATGAGTTTTTGGGGTGCTACAGTTATTACTAATCTATTCTCAGCAATACCTTTAGTTGGTGGGAGTATAGTAGAATGGTTATGGGGTGGTTTTTCAGTTGATAATGCTACATTAAATAGATTTTTTAGTTTACATTATTTAGTGCCATTTTTAATTGCTGGATTAACTTTAATTCATTTATCTTTATTACATGGGGATGGATCAAATAACCCTCTTGGTATCAATAAAAATGTTAATTTTATTTCTTTTTATCCATATTTTTATACTAAAGATTTATTAGCATTTTTTTATTTACTTTTTTTTCTATTATTTTTTGTCTTTTTTTTCCCTGGAACATTAGGACATCCAGATAATTATATTCCTGCTAATTCATTAGTAACACCAGCACACATTGTTCCAGAATGGTATTTTTTACCTTTTTATGCTATTTTACGTTCAATTCCTAATAAATTAGGGGGCGTTATAGCAATGGTTGCTGCAATTTTAATTTTAATGTTATTACCATTTATTAACTTTACATTAAGTAGAAGTACTAAATTTAGAGTAATTTTTAATAAAGCTTATTGGTTTTTAGTTGGAGATTTCGTGTTACTTGGTTGGTTAGGGCAAAAACCTGTAGAAGCTCCTTATATTGATTTAGGACTTTATTCAACAGTATTTTATTTTGTTTTTATTCTTTTATTAATTCCAGTTATAGGTTTAATAGAAGAATATAGTCTTTATGATAAATATATCAATAAACATCGTTATATTTCAGAAAAAAGTAAAAAACAAGAGGTACTCTCAAAAAAACGTGAATTTGGAATAAATAAATAAAATTATGTTTAATATTAAAATAAATTTATATACTTTTTTAATTAGGAATGACCTTTCTATATTAGAAGCTTGTAATTATTTAGGAATTATCATTCCAAGATTTTGTTATCACGAAGGATTATCAGTAGTTGGTAATTGTAGAGTTTGTTTAGTAGAAATTAATACTTTATTAAAAGTTGTACCATCATGTGCGACTCCTTTAGTAAATTTCATGGAAATTTTTATTAATACCCCGCGAGTTAAAAAAGCAAGAGAAAATGTTTTAGAACTTTTGTTATTAAATCATCCATTAGATTGTCCTATTTGTGATCAAGGAGGTGAATGTGATTTACAAGATCAAGTTAAAGAATTTGGAATTTTACAAAGTAGAGTTTCAACTTTTAAACGTGGAGTTGAAAATAAAATTTTTGATAATGTGGTTAAAACAATTATGACTAGATGTATTCATTGTACTCGTTGTGTTAGATTTGGAATGGAATTAGTAGGGGTTTCTTTTTTAGGAACTTTTAATCGTGGTAAATATACTGAGATTGGAAATTATACTAATAGAATTAATTTTTCTGAAATATCAGGTAATGTAGTTGATTTATGTCCAGTTGGAGCACTAACTCTTAAACCAAACGCTTTTCAAAGTCGTCCATGGGAATTAAAATGTCTTGAAAGTATTGATTTAACAGATGGATTAGGTTCTAATATCTATATTACTTTTAAAGGTACTGAAATTTTACAAATTTATCCAAAAATAAATAAAACTTTAAATTCTCTTTGGATTTCAAATAAAGCTAGATTTTATTTTGATTCTTTAAAATATTCACGTTTAAAAAATGTATATCATGCACGTGCTCTTGTTTCTGGAATCAAATTGTCTAGTGGTTTTGGTCCTTGGTCTCCTAAAATTTCAACATCGTTTACTAAAAAAAATTATTCTGAGAAACCTTCAGTACTTTTTTTAGTTAATGAAGAAATGGACTTAAAAGCTTTAAATATTTTAAAAAATATAAGTCAAGTTTATTCTGTTACAATGAAATTACGTTCTGTAGTAAAAGCTAATAAAAGCTATAATTATTATTTAAATTGGTTAAATAATAAAGTAGTTATTTTTAATGAAAAAGTTAAAACTTTTGTTTTATTATCTACGAATATTAGAATAGAAAATGCAATTATTAATATGAAAATTAGAACTAAATATTTACATAAATATATTAATGTAATTAATTTCGGTAATAAATTTTCATCAACATTTTCTATGCTATTTGTAAATTTAACATTAAATGTATTGTTATCAATTTTCGAAGCAAAAAGTTTTCATTTTTCTAAAAAAATTTTTTGTCAAAAAAATCCAATTTTTATTGTTGGAGAATCTTTTTTACAAAGATTTTTAAATAAAATGGTTCTTATTCAACATATTTTGAAATTTAATCCAAGTTCATATTTTTTAATAATAAATTTACAAAATAATACAGAAAGTAATAATTATTTAAATATTAAATCATTAACTAAAAAAGATTTTGTTAAAAATCCATTTTTAGTTTGTTTTAATTTAAAAATGACTTCATTTGTGAATAAAATTTTAAATAATTTACCTAAACAATCGAAAATATTATGGTTTCATTCATATATGTTAGACTTTAATTTAGGTAAAAAACAACAACATAATGATATTATATTTATTCCACTTATGTCATCTTTTGAAGATTTAGGAATTTTTATTAATCTGGAACATAGACCTCAAGGTAAATTACGTGCTTTTTCACCTACACCTGAAAATTCTATAATTACTTGGTTATCTTGGTTTATAAAACAAAATGATCTAGTACCTGAGGCTAAATTTAGGCTGGATCAACGAAATCATTTAAATTTTTTTTTAGAATTATCGAAAAAATCTAAATCTTTTAATAATTTTAAAGTTAATTTCCTTAAGTATAATTTATTAATAAATAAATTTGCTTATGGTTATTTTATAAAATACCCCTTTAAAAGTATATTTGAAGATTTTTATTTAAACAATAGTTCAACAAATAGTTCAAGATTAATGCATAAATTATCTTGGGATATCCAAAAAAAAAAAAAAAACTTTTAAAAAAAGTTACTTAATTTTTATATAAACTTTAATAAATAAATATACATATACAACAAGAATAATTTAAATTCTAACGCTTACTGCTTTCATATTCTTTTCGTCTAATGGTTAGGACATTACCTTTTCACGGTAATAATATGAGTTCAATTCTCATAAAGAATAAATGAATTTTATAAGAAATTCAAAACTAAATAAATTAACTCTATGATACAAGTAAACCTTATAAAAATCTTAATATTTATTAACTTTATTACAATTCTATGTGGACTAAATTTTTATAAAATTTATTTAGAAACTATTGATAGAATTGAAAAAATTCAAAATGATAATATAATAGGTCTTTTAAAAGAACGTGAAAATAATCTTGAGATTATTAATGAATTAAGATCTAATATTGAAACTAATAATAATCACTTAATAGATGTTTCGATTTATCAACCCTATATTCCTGTTATTTGTGTATTTGTGGGAATTTTTATGTGCTTTGGTGTATATCAAATCTTACCTAACTTTTATTGGTATAATAAGTTTATGGTTTATAGCATAGGAATTTTTAAGAGTTATGGTTTTTTTCTTGTTAAAAAAAGTGAATACTTTATAGATGAACAGTTTGAGTTTAAAGTTGACAGTGTCGAACATAAAATTTCAAGTATTATGTTAAGAAATATAAATACCAATAATAATTATATAAAACTAGAAGATTTTATTCTTTATGTTAATGACGGTTTTATTAATAATGGTGTTAGCACTCAATTATGCAATATACGAGCAATTGAAAATGTTAGTGAAGCATTGACTCAACCTCGCATTCTTGAAAACGTGAATAATCTTATTAGTAACGATAATACTTTTAAAGCTATCGAAATTTTAAATGGTGGTTTTTTTTAAAACGAAATATAAATTATGAATTTTAAATTTTATATAAATACGAAGTTAACAAGTGCACGACCATTTTCTTCAAACAAAGCAGTTTTAACACTGACTAGTGATTTAAAATTAAACGAGTTAAATAATAATTCAATTAAACTTGCAAATAGAAAACAAGAAATCGTTGAATACTTAAGTAATAACGATCCAATTGTTCATAATTTCACAGAAATATATGGTAAAAAGGCATCAAATATTAAAGCTTTGAAGTCGGAAAATTATGAACAAGAGTTAGGTAATTGTTTAGACAATTATTATAGTAGGAATCGAATTGTGGATAATAAGGTAGTCGAGTATTATAATAGTCAGGAAATTGATACGTAATGCTATAAAAAACGTGATTGAGTTAGTTCGCTATTATTCTCAAGTTAGAAAACCCATCTTTTTGTTTGATTATCACGTTTATAATACGATTGTCGTGATATTCCAATTAAGGTAATAGTGGATACTTAAAATGCTAGAAATAAATTAGTGTTGAAGCAAATTCTTAAATCTAATGGTTATAACATTACTTTTTCACGGTAATAATATAAGTTCAAATCTCATAAAGAGCAAATAAAATTTAAAATAAGGAAACAATTAATATAACGTTTAAAATAAGACCATGAAGTGTACTATACCAGAAAATGCTGACGTAACAAGGGGTACTAAGTATATATAATTATTTTATTCAATTTATATCTTAAAACTTTTTATATTTAATAAAATTTTAAAATTATATAAAATATTATTAAACTAATATAAAAAATATTAATATTAATTTTGATAAAATAGAAAAAATAAAGAAATTAAATGTTAATGTTAATAAAATAAAAATTAAAAATAGAAATAAATAATGGTAAATATATCCACTTTGAAAATTTTTAATACTATTACTTATTGAATAAAAAAGATTAACACTATTAAATGGACCAAAAAGTTCTAATAAACCTCTATCAAAGCTTTTATAAGTATAAAAATAACTAAAATGTAAAATATTCTGACTTACAATTTGATTATAAATACGATCAAAATACCATTTTTTAATTAAAAACATATACACATATTTAAAAAATTTTAATTGTTTAATTTTATAAAAAACGTTAACATTAAAATAAACTAAATTAGCTACGAATATACCCAAAAACATAGTACATAAAGGTAACACTTTATAAAATGACGAAATAAACTCTATATCATTTAAAAGATAATTTTCTGGTAAAATAAAAATAGATAATAACCAAAAAGAATTACCAAAACCAATAAAAAAATTATATAATATAAAACCACTTAAAATACTTAACGCCATTAAACAAATTAAAGCAAATCTTATAAAAAATATACTTTCATGAGCTTTTATAATTATATTTTTATTACCCATTGGATTCATTAAAAATACTAAAAGTAATAAACGAGTAGAGTAAAATGAGGTACAAAAAACTCCAATAATACCTAAACAATAAGAAAACCCCCCAAAAAAGGTTTGTTTAACAAATGCCATTTCTAAAATAATATCTTTAGAATAAAAACCTGCTAAAAATGGAAATCCGATTAATGCTAATGAACCAATTAAAAATGCAGCATAAGAAAAAGGTAAAATTGCTTGTAAACCTCCCATTTTTCTAATATCTTGTTCATCAGATAATGCATGAATAATTGAACCAGCACCTAAAAATAATAAAGCTTTAAAAAAAGCATGGTTAGTTAAATGAAATAACCCAATATCATATTGTGATAATCCACATGCAAATGTCATATATCCTAATTGACTACATGTTGAATAAGCAATTACTCGTTTAACATCATTTTGTAATAAACCAGTTGTTGCGGCAAATACCGCTGTTAATGAACCAAAAACAATAACTAAATTCAAGGCATTTCTAGATAATTCAAATAAAAAAGAACATCTAATAATCAAAAAAATACCTGCAGTAACCATGGTTGCTGCATGAATTAAAGCCGATACTGGTGTTGGTCCTTCCATAGCATCTGGAAGCCAAGTATGTAAGCCAATTTGAGCAGATTTACCAGTTGCACCTAAAAATAAAAAAAAACATAATAAATCTAAAAAAGAAATTTTATAACCCAAAAATAAAAGTTTATGTTTAATTAATAAAGATGACATACTAAAAACAATCTCATAATCTAAACTATTAAAAATATAAATTATAAAAAATAATGATAATAATAAAAAAAAATCACCAATACGATTTAATAACATTGCTTTAATAGCTGCTTTATTTGCTTGTAAACGTGTAAACCAAAAATTAATTAATAAAAAAGAACATAATCCTACACCTTCCCAACCAATAAACATTTGTAAAAAATTATTTGCTGTTATTAACACAAGCATAAAAAATGTAAAAAATGAAAGATATGACATAAATCTTGGTACATGCGGATCATGTAACATATATTCAACAGAATAAAGATGAACAAATGTTGAAATTAATGTAACAACTAATAACATAATTAATGTTAAACTATCAAAACAAAAAGTCCAATTAAGTTCTAAATTATCTGAAAAAATCCAAGTATGAAATATTAATTTATACATTAAATTATTAAATAATAATTTAAAAAATAAAATAATTGAATAATAGAATGAAAAAAATAAAATACTAACTGTTAAAAAATTAGCACCAAAAGCACCAATAGATGTCCCTAATAAGCTAGATAAAATAAAACTAAATAACGGTAATATTATAGGTAATACTAACATAAGTTTCTCCTTATTATAAATTTAATTGTTAAAAAAATTAAAAGAATTTAATATGATTTGAACTTTAAATAATCCAAAAAAATTGAAGATTTTTTATATTATTATAAGATACAATATCTGGCATTAAATTAGCAAATATAAAATTTATTTTAAATTTTATTGATTTTACATCAATACAAGAAAAAAAATTATTAAATAAAAGATTTAAATTATTAAAAAAATAACAATTAATAAAAGTTTTATAAACAAATTTATTATGATCTAAACGATGAGAAGATAAACATTTATTAATACTATTAAAAATATTATAATTTTCTAATAATGTTTTATTCCAAATATCATAAAAAAGTAAAAAAAGAAAAGTATTAATTTTATATTTTTGATTTAAAACTATTTTTAAAGAAATATTTATTTTTACTGAATTTTTCTTTTTTTTTAAGTTTTTTTTTTTTATAATTTTAATATAAGGTAAAAATGAAAAAAAACTATATAATAAAAAAAAAGTTTTTATTTTAATTGATGTATTAATTTCATCAGTATTATTAATAAATTTTAAATTATCATTTAATGAAAATTCAATCACAACTTTCTCTAAATTCGGAGCTTTTTTAACATTTTTTAATAAATATTTATTAATTAAATCACAAGTAGATAAATACGTATTAAATGTAGAATTTGATTTAGTTTGCATGTTGATTATTTATTCAAAATTTACAGAAATTCCAAAAATAGTTAAAGCTATAAAATTAAAAAAAAAAGTTGGATATAAACCAAGAAATAAGGTAAAAAAAAATAAAGAAAATAATAATAAGAATTCTGCAATAGTTAAATCAAAAAAAGTTATTAAATAAAATTGTTTTAAATTACCAAAAGCAATTCTATTATATAACCATAATGAATAAACACCACATAAAATAACTCCTAAAACACTAACTATACTTAAAAAAAAATTATTTTTAAAAACAGCATTTAATAAAATAAACTCTCCTACAAAATTACTAGTACCTGGAAGTGCAAGATTTGCCAGAGTAAAAAAGAAAAAAAAACAAATAAATATAGGCATAGTATGAACAAGACCACCATAATAATATAATAATTTAGAATGATATCTATTATAAAGCATCCCAATTAAAAAAAATAAAGCGCTTGAAACATACCCATGACTTATACTTTGTAAAAGAGCTCCCTCTATACCTGAAAAATTAAAACTAAATAATCCAAGTATAATTAAATTCATATGAGAAACAGAAGAATATGCAATAATACGTTTTAAATCTGTTTGTCTAATAGCTGAAAACGAAGCATAAATAATTCCAAAACTAGCACAAATAGCAACTAATGGTGAAAAAAAAAAAGATGCTTGTGGAAATAGCAATAAATTAAAACGTAAAAAACCGTATACACCCAGTTTTAATAATATCCCAGCTAATAAAACAGATCCAACAGTAGGTGCTTCCACATGGGCTTCTGGCAACCAAATATGTAATGGAAAAAGTGGCACTTTAGAAGCAAAAGAAAAAAAGAAAGCTAACCATAGGAAAATTTGCTCATAAAAAGTAAACTCCCAAGTTAAAATATACTCTAAATTTAATGTTCCAACAATAGAAAAAATATACATTATTCCTAATAAAAAAAAGAAAGAACCAATTAATGTATAAAAAAATAATAAATATACTGCCCTTATTTTACGCTCTCTTGAACCGAAGACTCCAACTAAAAAATACATTGGAATTAAAATAATTTCAAAAAAGATATAAAACAATAAAATATCTAAAATAGAAAAAACAAGTAATAATAAGAATTCAATAGAAAGTATTATAATAATATTTTCTTTTAAAAAAACATCATTTAACATGAAAAAAACACATAAAAATATTAAAAAAGTAGTTAGAAAAAAAAATAAAATAGAAATACCATCAAATCCAAAAGTATATGACCAATTAATATAAGAAGTATCAACCTTATATACACTAATAGTTTGAAAATAATATTGAGTATAATTAAACTCAATTAAAATTTTAATCGATAACAATAAAACAATTAATGATGCAAAAAGTGAATATACTTTAATAAAATATCTATTAGAAATACTTGCTATTAAAAGTATACTGAAAAATAAATAAGAAAAAATTATAGTTAAAAACATAGTACTTTTTTATTTATTTTTTATCATAAAGTAAAATATTTATGAAACTAATTAATTAACGATCAACCTCACCAAAAACAATATCTTGTGTCCCAATTATAGTTACAACATCAGCAATAAGATGTCCTGTTGCCATATAATTTAAAGCTTGTAAATGACCAAAACCTGGTGCTTTTATTTTACAACGATATGGTTTATTCGTATTATTAGAAATTAAATAAACACCAAATTCACCTTTAGGGGCTTCTGTTGCTGTATAAGTTTCACCATAAGGTAAAGATAAACCTTCAGTAAAAAATTTAAAATGATGAATTGTTCCTTCCATTGAACTTTTGCTTTCATATTTTGAAATAGAAGAAAGTTTCGAATTTGCTCTGTACGATTGAACATTACTTTCATTTCTATACATTTTAAGACTTTGAGAAATAATAGAAAGAGACTCACGCATTTCTTCTACACGAATTAAATATCTATCATAACAATCCCCATTACTACCAACAGGAATAGAAAAAGAAAGCTCTGAATAAATTTCGTAAGGTTGAGTTTTTCGTAAATCCCATGGTAAACCAGAACCACGCAACATTACTCCACTACATCCCCAGTCAATTGCTTTTTTACTCGATAAAATACCAACATCAACCAAACGTTCTTTCCAGATACGATTTTTTGTTAACATTTCTTCCATTTCATTTATTCGTAAAACAAATTGTTTTACAAAACAAGCAATATCTTCTAATAAAGTTAATTGAACATCATAAGAAATTCCACCCGGACGAATAAAAGCTGCATGCATTCTAGCACCAGATGCTCTTTCATAAAACTCCATTAATTTTTCACGCTCTTCAAAAGCCCAAAAAAAAGGTGTCATAGCACCAACATCCATAGCATGACATCCAACTGCTAATAAATGATTTAAAAGCCTTGTAATTTCTAAAAAAATAACTCGAAGAATTTGAGCTGGGCGAGAAACTTTAAGTTGTAAAATCTTTTCAACAGCTAATGAATAAGTATGCTCTTGTGCCATCATGGACACATAATCTAAACGATCAAAATAAGGTAAGGCTTGTAAATATGTTTTATGCTCAATAAGTTTTTCTGTTCCTCTATGTAATAAACCAATATGAGGATCCGCACGCTTAATAATTTCACCATCAAGTTCTAAAATTAAACGTAAAACACCATGAGCTGCTGGATGCTGAGGCCCAAAATTAATTGTGAAATTTTTTAATTCTCTATTTAAATTTTTTTTTTTTAATAACATAATAAATTTTTATCTTTAAATCTTTTTTATTACCACGGAGTTTCAAACGTAAAAAATCTGAAGTCTTGACTTAATTCAATAACTTCAATAACCAAACTTTTTTTGTTTTCATTATAATGTAATTCAAGATAACCTTGTAATGGAAAATCTTTCCGCATTGGATGTCCTTCAAATCCATAATCTGTTAAAATTCGACGTAAATCAGGATGTTTAGTAAAAATAATACCATACATATCCCAAATCTCACGCTCCCACCAATTCGCATTTACATATACTTCAATACTTGAAGGAATTAAAGTATTAGCTGAAAGAAAAGTTTTTAATCTTAAACGTGTATTAAATGTTAAACTTAATAATTCATAAACAACCCCAAAACGATATAAAGAAGTTAAATAATCTACACCACTAATGGCAGATAACAATGTATATTGATAAGAAATATGATTTTTTAATACAAATAAAGAAAAAAGTAAATTTTTTTGAACAATAGTGCAACTTATTTCTAAATTTAAATTATGTAATGTTAGAAGTGGTATAATTTTTTGTAACTCCTTTAATACTTTAACTTTCATAAATTTATTTATTAACAGTATTTTAATAATAATTTAATCTTACAAAAAATTTATAAGAATGTATTGAAAAAATAATAAAAAAAAAGTCGGATACCAAAAAATATATAGTAATAAAAATGAACCAAAAGCTAATATAAAACAATCTAAGTCTATTAAAGATTTATAAGTAAAAGGATCTACAATAGAAACTCGTAAATTTTTACTTGTCACTTCAAAAGAAATTACTTTTAATAATCGCATATAATAAAAAACTGCAATTAAATTTAATAAAATTAATACAAGAGTATAAACAAATTCTTGAGACTCAATTAAACTTAAAAAAATATAAAATTTAGCTAAAAACCCACTAAATGGTGGCATTCCTGAAATTGAAAAAAATAGAAAAACAAAAATTAATCTCCAATATGGATTTAATTTATTCAGATTCGCTAAATTTGAAATAAATAAACTGCTTAATAATGAAGAATAAAAAGAGAAACGACTTTTTTGAAAAGTAGAAAAGAATGAATAAAATGTCCAAAAAAGTGTACCATTAATAATATAATTCATTAAAAAGAAATAAGTATAAACATAGGTAGTTAAATCTTGAATTGATAATGCAGCAATAATAAAACCTACTTGAGCAATAGAACTGTAAATAAAAAAGCGTTTTAAACGTTTTTGTTTTAAAGCAAAAAAAATACCAAAAACAACAGAAAAAAAACCGACAATTAAAAAAACAAATTTTATCTCAAATAATAAAAAAGACACAGAAAGAAGCCAGCGCATAAATAAAGTGAAAAAAATAAACTTTGGTAACACCGTAAAAATAATAGTAGAGGCTAAAGGTGAACCATCATAAACATCTGGAGACCAAAAATGAAAAGGTGCTGCTGTTAATTTGAAAAAAAAAGTAATACTTATTAATAAAACAGCAAAAAGTAATAAAAACTTTATTATTTGTAATTCATTATCAAAAGATGCCGAAACTAATAATTCAATATAATTTAAATTTAGGGTTCCTAAACAAAAATAGATAATAGAACAACCAAGTAAAAAAATCCCACCATTTAATGCACTAGAAATAAAATATTTTAATCCAGCCTCTGTAGAAAAAGTAGAGTTTCGTTTAAAAGTGGCTAAAATATAAAAACATAAAGTTTGCATTTCTACTAATAAATAAACACTAATTAAATCTAAAACATTAACTAAAAATAGTGAAGCCAAAAGAGAAAATAAAAAAAAAGTAAAAAACTCATAAAAATTTAAATTTTCTAAAATAAAACTTCTCCAAATTGGTGTCAGTAAAATAATAGAACAAACAAGAAAAAAAAATTTTAAAAGACTTAAATTTTTGTTAGTGAAAAATAATCCATTAGATAATGTACCCTCAATTTGGACATTAATCACTAACGCACTTATAGTAATTAAAATAAATAATACTTGAAAAAATAACTCTTTATTCGATAAAATAAAATTATATTTTTTTGAATACAATAAATGATTATTAAAAAGTAATTGCAATAAAATAAAAAAAGCTAAAATAAATTCGGGTAAAAATGCTTTTAACAAGAGAGTATCCATAGCAAACTTTTAATCACTTTTTATAGGACTTGAACCTATATTATTTACCATAAAACGTAATACTATTCTAGAACATTAAAACAATTTGGACACCAAAAGTATGATGTCCGCTAAAAGTAACTGAACAAACCTGATATTGGAACCAAATGCAATACATAGCGCAGCCATCATAACAACGATTTGCGCCATAGTGCTATAAATAAAAAAACGTGTTAAACGTTTTTGTTTTAAAGCAAAAAAAATTCCCAAAAGGAGTAAAAAAAACCCAATAATTAACAAAAAAAATTTAATGTTAACTACTAGAACAGACACAGAAAGAAGCCAGCGCATAAATAAAGTAAAAAGAATAAACTTTGGTAACACCGTAAAAATAATAATATAGGCTAAAGGTGAACCATCATAAACATCTAGAGACCAAAAATGAAAAGGTGTTGCTATTAGTTTGAAAAAAAAAATAATACTTATTAATAAAACAGCAATAATTAATAAGTATTTTTTCATTGGCAATTCAGTCTCAAAAGATGCCGAAACTAATAATTCAATTGAATTTAAATTTAGGGTTCCTAAACAAAACTCGATAATATAACAATCAAGTAAAAAAATCCCACCATTTAAGGTAGTTGCAATAAAAGAATAGAACCAATAAGAAAAAAAAAATTAAAAGACTTAAAATTTTATTAGTGAAAAATACTCCATTAGAGAATGTACCTTCAATTCCTACATTAAGTACTAATGCAGTGATACTAATTAAAATAAATATTACTTGAAAAAATAACTCTTTATTAGATGGTATAAATTTATAACACCTAGCATACCAAAAATGGTAATTATAAGTTAATTGAAATAAAATAAAAAAAGCTAAAATAAATTCAAGTAAAAATGCTTTTAACAAGAGAGTATCCATAGTACACTTTAAATTTTATTTTATAGGGTTTAAACCTATATTATCTTCCATAAAAAGTAGGAAGATTAATTTATGATTTCACCAATAAATAGTAACAAATAAGAATAACCAAATTGCTGCTTCAAATCCTAACTGATGTTCACAAGAAAAATACCCAAAGCAGCAAAAAAAAAAACACTGAAAGAAACCAGCACATAAATAAAGTAAAAATAATAAACTTTGGTAACACCGTAAAAATAATAGTAGAGGCTAAAGGTAAACCATCATAAAAATCTGGAGACCAAAAATAAAAAGGTGTTGCTGTTAATTTGAAAAAAAAAGTAATACTTATTAATAAAACAGCAATAATTAATAAATACTTTTTCCTTTGTAATTCATTATCAAAAAATGCCGAAACTAATAATTCAATAAAATTTAAATTTAGGGTTCCTAAACAAAAATAGATAATATAACAACCAAGTAAAAAAATCCCACCGTTTAATGTAGTTGAAATAAAATATTTTAATCAAGCCCTCTGTAGAAAAAGTAGAGCTACGTTTAAAAGTGGCTAAAATATAAAAGCATAAAGTTTACATTTCTACTAATAAATAAACACTAATTAAATCTAAAACATTAACTAAAAATAGCGAAGCCAAAAGAGAGAGAAAAAAAATACGAAGGTTAATTTAAAAAATAGGATTAAGGAATTGATAGAATATATTTAAAATTTTAATTATTTTTATATTTAAAAATAAATAGAATTTTTAACATAGGATTCAGTAATTGATAGAATATATTTAAAATTTTAATTGGCTGTAAAAACTTTAATAAAATAAAATCTTGATATTTACATATGAAAAATTTAAACTTAATTAAAAAAAAATAATTTAAATTTACATTTTTTTTAAAATAGTGTAAAAAATCTTTATATAAAAAAGTAGAGTAAGCCAGACCTATAGGATATGTAAATGAATTTATATTAAATTTTTTTAATATAAACATAGTATTAATAATTTTTTTAGACAATAATTTTTTAATCTCTAAAGATGAATTAGGTGTATATTTAAAAACTAAAAATGAATGACTTTTAATAAATAAATTATTTGTTAAATTTTTTTCTAGTAAAACTTTTAATTTTTTTTGAGGCATACAAATTTTTAACTAATTTTGAATATATAGAAGAATTTAATAATATTTTTTTTTAATTGCACCCTTTTTTTTAAAAAAAGAACCTGTTTTTTTCTTTTTTTTTTTCTTTACATAATATAAAAAAATTATATTTTGTACTATTAAACGATTTAATCTAGATTTACGTCTTAATGTTAAAAAAGTTTTTCTTTTATATCTACCAATTTTTTTTTTACTTTTAAATTTTATTATAATTTTAAAATTTAACATTTGGTAGATTTTAAAAACTTTTTCTGAATTATTAATTTTTGCAAGAAGAAAACGTATTAAATGTTTTTTTGGAAAAAAACCATTTAAACCATGAAAATAACCTAATACTCCTCCTTTAATAAATCGAAGTATAATAACTTTTATAAAAAAAAGTTGCTTTTTAAAAAAAAATTTTTTTAAAGAAATATAATAATTTTTAATATAATCTTTTAATAATATTGTAGATTTAGAAACTAAATATTTAAAATGTAAAGTATTTCTACTACTTTTAAACAGGAATCCTTTTTTATAAAATGACCACCCACAACTTTTGGTTTTTTGTTTATATACATTTTGTATCAAAACATGTAAAAAATTAATAGTGTTATCTAATAAAAAAAGTTTTTGCTTTTTATCTTTACTTGCTCTAATATAATATTTATTATAATAAATTAAATTTATACTTTTTTTATAACTTATTTGAGTAATTACTTGAAAAAAAATTTTATAGGTTAACATATTTCTTAATTTAAAATAATTTTTGTTTTAATTGGTAATTTAATTTGAGCATATTTAATAGCTCGTAAAGCTAATTGTAACGTTGCCGTTTCAATTTCACATAAAACAAAACCAGGTTTTATTTTAAAAACCCAATGGTTTATATTACCTTTACCCTTACCCATTCTAATTTCGTTTGGTTTTTTACTAATTGGACTATGCGGAAAAACATTAAATTTAATTTTCCCCTTTTTCTTGATAACTTTTTTTAATGATTTATATAAAGTCAATATTTGTTTACTGGTTAAATGAGTAAAATATAATGCTTTTAAACCAATAGAACCAAAATTTAATTGGTTAAAAAGAATTTTTGAGTTAATTCTATTATATGCTTTTCCTTTTTGATATTTTTTAAATTTAGATTTTTTTGGAATAAATAACATATTTTATTAATTTTTATTATAAACGATATAACCAAACTTTTAATCCATAAACACCATAAATAGTATAAATATGTATTTTATGAAAAAAAATTTTTTTACCTAAACTTTGAACTGGAATTACACCAACTTTAATAATACTTGAACTTGCTCTATCTTTACCACGTAATCGTCCTTTTAAAAGACATTTTACTCCTAAAATAGGATTTAAATGTAATTTTGTTTTAAAATATGTTAACAAAGTTTGAAATAAATATTTTAAAAAACTTATAAAACGATTATGATGTCGTTTTGTTAAGTATTTAAATATTTGACCAAGAAAAAGCACATATGTATTTAATGGAATCGCAGCTTTTAAAAATAAAGCAGTCATTTTTAAAAAATCAATAAAAAAATTAAACCGCCGAATAAATAAAATATTTTTAAATTTTTTAAAATTATTAACTAATAATTTTAAAATTACCTTTTTAATTTGCTTATTTAATAATCTAATATTAAAAACTATTAAATTAGATTTTAATATAAATAATTGTTTATAAAATAAAGAACTAATTTTTTTAATAAGACTCTTTGTATAAAAAACTTTAAATTTTACTTTACTTTTTCTTTTATAAAATAAAAATTTAAAATGTTGAATTAAAACGTATAAAGTAATATAAATTTTATTTTCAGAAACATTTAATATATTATCACAAATAAAAAAACCTTTATGATTAAATAAAAAATTTAAATTCTTTAAAAAAATAAAACAATATAAAAATTGTTTATAATTAATTGTTAATAAATTTATTTTTAATTTTGATGAAGATAAAATATTTAATGTCATTATTTTTTTTTTTTTTTCGATTTTTTACTTTTATTATATTTTCGTGTAAAGACAAACATACCAAATTTATAACCAATTTTTTCTCGTGTAACAAATATACGTTTAAAATCTCTACCATTATAAACCGATACTTGTTTATTTAAATACATAAAAGAAATTACTGATCTTCGTGACCAAATAATTTTAGGTGTTTTTTTAAGTCTCTGCTTTAACAAAAATTTATCTAAAAAAGGGCCTTTCCAAATGGATCTTGACATTATTTTTTTTTTTTAACTGTAGGTTTTCCTTTGGTTGGAATTCCCCAAGGAGTCACTTGTGGCATCCCTCCATTACTTCGACCCCCATGCGGATGATCTACAGGATTCATAGCAATTCCACGAACAGTAGGGCGTTTATTTAATAATCTATTCCTTCCTGCTTTACCTATACAAACTTTATTCGATAAAATATTAGAAACAATACCAACAGTAGCATAAGCAGTCAATGACAAATTAATAATACGACTAGATGGTAATCTAATAGTACAAAAAGATTTATTTTTTTGTAATAATTGACAAAATGAACCTGCTGACTTACTGTACTTTGAAAGTGAAGAAGAATTTATAGCTATACAACTAATAAATGTACCAGGCGAAATATTTGATAACTGTGTTCTATAACCTAATTTTAAATTATTAAATAACTTTTGACAAGCAATTAATGAACCAGGATAAGTGTATAAAATTGCAATAGAATTAAAAAATATTTTTTTTTGTAAATCAAAATTTAATGCAATAAATGCATTTCGATTTGGATCATACATTATACCTAAAATAACACTATTATAACTATTATTTGTAAAATTAATTTTTCTAAATAAAAATTTACAACCCCCTCCTTTATGACGCACGGTAATATGACCTGTTACTTTCCCGCGTCCTGTTGATGTATATTTTTTAGAAGTTAAATTTTTAATACACTTATTATTTTTAATTAATGTATTTTTAGCTAGTTTTATATAGTGTCTACTACCTGCTGTAGTTTTTTTTACTTTTATTAAAAACATATTTTTATTTTATTTTAAATAAACTTACTTTCAAATTATTTTTTTAAATTCATATTTTTTGTTAAAGAAATTGCACCTTTACTACGAAAATAAGTCACTAAAATAGATAACCCAATAGCTGATTCAGTTCCAGCAATAGTAGTAATAAAAATAGCAAATACTTGACCATAAAAGTCATCTAAATATACCGAACCTAAAACAAAATTTAAATTAACACTTAATAATAATATTTCAAAACAAATAAGGATTAATAAAAAATTATGCCTATTTGATAGAATTCCAAGAACAGCAAAAAAATATAAAAACCAATTAAGTAATAATTGTTCAAAAATCATAAAATTAATTGCTTTTTTTTATAACCTATAGAGTTTTATATATTTGGTTTTGCGTGTACAAAGAACTCCCATTTATATTTCAATAGATTAAAAATGCCGTACTTTCGATATAACTTTAATAGAAAAATTAAATTTTACCTATTTCAGCTTAATTTATGATCCCCACCAATAAATAGTAACAAATAAGAATAACCAAACAACATCAACAAAATGCCAATACCAAATTGCTGCTTCAAATCCAAAGTGATGTTCACAAGAAAAATGATCACAATATAAACGAACTAAACAAACAGCTAAGAAACAAGTACCAATAAATACATGAAAACCATGAAAACCAGTTGCCATATAAAAAACTGATCCATAAATACCATCAGACATTGTATACGCTGTAGTAAGATATTCAAATAATTGAAATCCAGTAAAAATGATAGCCAATACGATAGTACAAATTAAACCAATAATAGTATGGTTTCTCGAACCACAAATAATAGCATTATGGGCCCAAGTAATTGTTGCACCAGATGTTAATAATAGAACAGTATTTAAAAGAGGAACTTGTTTAGGATCTAAAACATTTAAAAATGCTGGTGGCCAAACACACCCAATAGTATGACCAGGATTTAAACTGAAATGAAAAAAAGCCCAGAAAAATGCTACGAAAAACATTATTTCTGAAAAAATAAATAATAACATTCCCATTTTTAAACCATTTTGGACACAAAAAGTATGGTGCCCTTCAAAAGTACCTTCACGAATAATATCTCTCCACCAAACAAACATCATGTAAATTACCATAAAAAAACCAAAACGCCAAACAAAACCAGTGTTATAACCATGCATATATAAAATTGCACCAAATGTTAAAAATAAAGCAGAAAAAGAAGAAATAAATGGCCAAGGACTTGGATCACTTAAATGAAAACCATGTTTATAAGAAAATATAGACATATCTTATTTAATTCATTTAATTTTATAAATTAATTTAATGTAAAGTAATTACTTCACCTAAGTAAATAGTAATTAAAATACAAAAAACATATGTTTGAATCATTGCTACAACCATTTCTAATAAAATTAATGGAAATAATAAAAATAATGGAAAAAACGATAAAACAAATAATGCACCAGTAAAGTTAGTTAAAGTAAAAACAAATCCAGCAATAACTTTTAAAAGAATATGACCAGACATAATATTTGCAAATAACCGAACAGCTAAACTAACTGGTTTAAAAACTATTGAAATAAGCTCAATAGGTACTAAGATAAAACACAGTACACCTGATGTTCCACCAGGTAATAAAAGACTACCTAATTTAAACCCATGCATAATAATACCAATAATTTTAAACCCAAAATAAATTATAAAAGCAAAAGTAAATGTAACAATAATATGACTTGTTACAGCAAAACTGTATGGAACAGTACCAACTAAATTTAAAATAAATAAAAAAAGAAATACTGTAAAAAATAAAGGGAAAAATTTCTTACCTTCATCATTCCCTACGTTAGTAAGAACCATACCAGCAATCATTTTATAAATAAGTTCTAAAAAAGTTTGATATCTACTTGGAACAAGATAAAATGTTTTATCTGTATTACTTTTATAAAGAGTTAATGCAAAAAAATAAGTAACTGCAATTACTAAAAAAAGTAAAAATGTAGTGTTTGTGATCGAAATATCACTGAATTTTGTAAGTCTTAAAGATAATAAAGGTAAAATTTCAAATTGTTCAAGAACATTAAAAAGATTAATAACCATAATTTTTTATAAATATAATGATATAGTTTTAAGTTTTGAAATAATAACTGGAGAAACTTTAGAAAGATATTTGTTTTGTAACTTTTTACGGATTTTAAGAGTTTCCGCTAATTGAACAAGATACATTTTTAAAATTAAAGAATAAAAAATAAAAAATTTTATAATAAACCAAAAAACTTGACTAAAAATGATATAAATATCTAACTGTGGCATAATTTTATTTAATGACAGCAACGGGATTTGAACCCATAACTTTAGGATATGAACCTAAAAAGTTGCCAATTACTACACACTATCTAAATTCAAACTTTAAATATTACTGACTAAAAATTATAATTTTAAAGTATATATATGCTTCCCATATAAATAGTATTTAATATTAATTATTTTTATAACCTGTAGAGTTCATATTAGGATTCGCGTATACAAAAAAATCTAACTTATATTTAAAAATATTTAATATTTTAACTAAACGACTCGCAAAAATAGCAAGTAAAATTTCTTCCAAATATTCTTATATAAACCTATAATTTTTTTATTCCAGCTGCACGTTCCCGTACAACTACCTTGTTACGACTTCATCCTAGTTATAAATCCTATTCTAATACATATTATTAATATAAAAAAAAAGATAATCGTTTTGAAAAATACTTTTATTTAAATTAATAAAAATATATTTTAAATAAAACTCACTTCCAGCATGTGACGGGCGGTGTGTGCAGGGTCTAAGTACAAATTCACCGTAACATTATGATTTACGATTACTTGTGATTCCACCTTCATATAAACGAATTGCAGTCTATAATCCGAACAGGAAAAAGTTTAAAGATTAACTTTAAATTAAATTTATCGTAGAACTTTTTGTTGAATTTCATTGTAGCACATGTGTAGCCCAGCTCATAAAGGCCATAAGGACTTGACGTAATTCTCACCTTCCTCTAATTTATCATTAGCTGTCTTTTAAAAGTAATACTTTAAATATGTCTATTAAAGTGTATTAAATTAAAATAAGAGTTGCGCTCGTTAAAGGACTTAACCAAACATTTCACAACACGAGCTGACGGCAGCCATGCAACACCTGTATATTTTCATATATAACTTATTAACAAATAATAAATTAAAAAACATAATAAAAATAATTAAATTATAAAAATATATGCAAGAACTGGTAAGATTATGCGTGTATTATCGCATTAAACCACATGCTCCACCACTTGTGTAGACCCCCGTCAATTCCTTTGAGTTCCAATTTTGCAATCGTACTCCCCAGGTGGAATATTTAACGCGTTAGCTTTATAATAGAAATTTCCTACTATTAATATTCATCTTTGACTGCATAGACTACCAGGGTATCTAATCCTGTTTGCTCCCTATGCCTTCGTTCCTCAATGTCAGAATAGCCCAGATACTTGCCTTCGCCATAGGCATTCCTTTATAAATAATTGGATTTCACTCCTATATATAAAATTCTAATATCCTCTGCTAAACTCAAAGTAAAAGTGTATTAATAGTGCTTTTAAATTATACATTCAATTTTTTACTAAAAACAACAAATACAATCTACGAACTCTTTACACCCAATCATTCCGGATAACGCTTGTCCCCTTCGTATTACCGCGGCTGCTGGCACGAAGTTAGCCGGGACTTCTTTTTTGATTAAAGTCATTATCTATATCAACGAAAGAACTTTACAACCGATTCTTAATAAAAATTAAAAATCTTTTTTGCTTTCCTCATTCACGCAATATTACTGGATCAAGCTTTCGCTTATTGTCCAAAATTCCCCACTGCTGGCTAAAAAGCCTGGGCCTTATCTCAGTCCCAGTGTGGCTGTATTTCTTCTCAGAACAGCTAAGGATCATCAGCTTGGTCAGCATTATCTAACCAACAACCTAATCCTCAATAAGCTTATTTTAAAGCAGTCATTAACTTTTTTTGGCATTTATAGTGCTTTCGCATTCTTTTTATAATAAAAATATATTTATACCAAAACTTTAAAGTAAATTCTTAAATATTACTCACCTGTACGCCATATTGTATTAATATTAAACTAGCATGTGTTAAGTATATTGCTAGCGTTCACCCTGAGCCAGGATCAAACTCACTATATTTATAGATTAATAATCTAAAAAACCTAAAATAAAAATATATAACTATGACATAATTTTATTTAATGACAGCGACGGGATTTGAACCCATAACTTTAGGATATGAGCCTAAAAAGTTGCCAATTACTACACACTATCTAAATTTAAACTTTTAATATTACTGACTAAAAATTATAATTTTAAAGTATATATATGCTTCCCATATAAATAGTATTTAATATTAATTATTTTTATAACCTGTAGAGTTCATATTAGGATTCGCGTATACAAAAAAATCTAA
>Ga0308003_1000142_pt1 | contig 33957 bp, 11 predicted proteins | sample Neamet36_FD_203159 | JGI IMG/M metagenome (GOLD analysis project Ga0308003, IMG submission 203159) | Marine microbial communities from water near the shore, Antarctic Ocean - #36 | ecosystem: Environmental > Aquatic > Marine > Unclassified | place: Southern Ocean | collected 2014-06-06
TGGAAACTTAAATATACTTGGTACTATTTTTACTACAGGAGATGCAACTGTATTTGGTAATGATATTATATTTGAAGGTACTTCAGATGATGTACACGAAGCAACATTGTCTGGAGGTAATCCAGGCTCTGATATAACAGTAACTTTACCTGCGTCTACAGGAACATTAGCTTTACAGAATGAAGATACTACAGGTACGGCAGCCACAGTTACATCTGGAACACAAGCAGCAATAACAACTTGTGCCAATTTAACTACTGTAGGTACGATAGGAACAGGTACTTGGAATGCAGATGTTATAGCTAGTGCTAAATTAGATGCAGATACTGCACACTTAACTACTGATCAAACATTTACAGGAGCTAAGCAAATTAATAAAAGAAAATTTACCCAAACAAGTTCCACTCACTTTGAGGCGCAAGGAGATATTTTATATTATGGTTTAGGTTCAACAACTCAAGGCGATCTTTGTTATTTAAAAGAAGATGCGAGTTGGGGGCAAGCAGATGCGGATGGGGCAGCTACTGGTGATGATGAAGATAGGGATGCGACAGGGATGCTTGCTATAGCTTTAGGTACAGATCCAGATGTAGACGGAATGTTACTTCGAGGAGTTATTACTATGGATTATGATTTAGGAGATGTTGGTAACCCTATTTACATTAAATTAGTGGCTGGAAGTATGAGTAATACTGCTCCTACAGCTAGTGGGGATTTTGTTAGAGTTGTTGGCTATTGTCTAAATGATACTAATGGTCAAATGTGGTTTAATCCTGATACTACTTGGGTAGAGATAGCATAAGATATGGCATATAAAGACGAAACATTAACATTTGAAACGGATAAGATTTATTATTCGAATGCTGATATTACCTTAGAGGTAATGATGGATTGGGAGTCCTCTATAATGGAGGCTTCTGCTGATTATGTATGTTCTAACGGTGGGGATATATTAGAGATAGGATTTGGTATGGGTATATCCGCAGGATACATACAAGAGAATTCTATTAACTCTCATACAATTGTGGAATGTCACCCACAGATCTTAGAGAAAGCTAAAGAGTGGGCTAAAGGAAAGTCTAATGTAACTATAATAGAAGGTGAATGGTTTGATATAAAAGATTCTTTATCTACGTATGATGGAGTTTTCTATGATACATATGGAGAAGAAGATTGGGGTAAGTTTGGAAGCACTATAGCTTCTTTAACTAATTCTGGAGCTAAAGTAACATGGTGGAATAACACCCCCAGCGCTACTACTGTTCAGGATATTGACGGGGTCGAGTACGACATTATAGATGTAGACCCTCCGTCTAATAGTTATTTTAATTCAAACAAGTATTACCTACCTAAAAAAGAATATTAATGCCTATTATATACGCAGCAACAACAGATAATGATATTAAAACAGCTATTAGTACTTCGTGGTCCTCTACTAGAGGAGCTTCAACAGGTACTTTAGGTGGGGCGAGCGATACAGCAGACTCTTGGAGTGCTGCGGCGTTTAAGTTTTCAGGTAGAGGGGCGGATCAGTACAGAGTACACAGGTCTTTCTTCCATTTTGATACCTCTGGTATCACAGGAACTTTATCTGTCGCTACTTTAAAATTATATTTTTATAATGATGCTGGAAATGGTAATATAATAATAGTTAAAAGTGATGCATTTACTGGAGGTAGTGACGCTTTAGTTGCGGGGGATTTTAATAACTTAGATTTTACCACAGTATATTCAGGTGAGGTAGATACTACATCAAATGGATTAGCCAGCATAACACTTAATGCAACCGCTTTAGCGGATATACAGAATGATAATGATTTTAAATTTGCACTAGTTAACTATGATCATGATTATGGTAATTCAGCTCCTACGGGTGCTAATAACTACGTAGGGGTAAGATTTGCTAATTATAGTGGGACAAGTTCAGATCCTCAAATTGACTACACAGTAGTTACAGGGTACGCAAATAATGTACTTGGAGTAGCCTCTGGTAGTATTGGGAAAGTAACAGGAGTAGCTACGGCTAGCATAGGAAAAGTAATAGTATAATAAATACAACAAGATGGCACTAAACGGAAAATATATATCTATTAAAACAATCATGGAAGAGCTGTACGCTGATAACGGTTATCAGTATGAGTTACCATGGGTAGATGCAATGATGTGGACTGAGGAAGCTTTAAATTTAATAGGGCACCCAAGACAATATGTTAGAAAAGTCACGGGACATAAAGAAAACCCTAACTTAGATATTAAGAACTATAGAGCACAACTACCTTGTGACTTCTATAAATTAGAGCAAGTAGCTGTTAACGGCCAGCCTGCAGAATATTCTGGTAATACCTTCCACCATTTAATGGAGGGAGGCTGTTGTGGTATAGAAGGTTTTACAAACCTAGCTGCCTATGTGAACGAAAGTAACTGGGGTACTATGGTGAAGACTACTGACGGCGCAGGTGCAGCAGTGTATGTAGAAAGAAACGAATCTCAATCAAATACGAGTGGGGGCCTAATGTCCTTCGATATGAATGATGTCATGCTAGGAGACTATGCGCCCATCACGTTTGATTTGAATAACAATAATATAACACTATCAACTAAAGAGGGTAAAGTGTGTATGGCTTATCTAGCTATACCTACAGACGAAGAAGGTCTACCTCTTATTCCTGATGATGTAAGTTATAAACTTGCAGTTAAGAAGTATCTTACTATGAAGCTTGATTATATTGAGTGGAGAAGAGGTACTATTGCTCCTCAAGTATTCGACCACTCGGAAAGAGAATGGATGTGGTATGTAGCTCAGGCAGGAAACAAAGCCAAGATGCCTAATTTAGATGGTATGGAGGCTATGAAGAATATGACAATGAGATTACTCCCTAGGATTAATGCGCATGAAACATTCTTTAAAAGTTTAGGTAAACCTGAAACAAGAAAAAGACACTAAGCTATGAAACAAAGCGCTCTAAATAATTTCAACAAAGGTATGACTAGGGATTTAGGTAAAACTGTCCCTCAATTAAGTACATACCTTGAAGGTAGGAATATAAGAATTATAGCTAACGAAGACTCTTTAGAGTCAGGTATAGTTGTTAATGTAGATGGTAATGCTTTCTCTTTTAAGCTAGAAGGGCCTTGCCCTCCGTTAAGTTTTTGCTATGAGGCTTGGGCAGCTCAAGAAGATTCTTGGGCTGTGTATGATGGGTCTACTGTTCCTGCCACTGATACATATGTGCACTATGTACCAACTGGTACTATATACTTTTATACGGGAGGGGTAGATGGGTCTTTTGATCATACCAGGCATGATGAGTGTGGACCTATGCCCTCAGCAGCGGATATTGAAGCCTCTTTAGGGCTATGTACTTATGACGCTATAGGGTGGACTACCATCAGGGATACATTGTATGTCTTTGCTACAAACGATTTAAGTTTAAATCCTGGAGGAGTAGACACAACTCTGGATGCAGATCCTAGCAGTTCTGGGGCTATATTCAAGATAGAATTTAACAGTCAAACAAACTCAGCAAGTTCTATAGAGATTGTGTACGTACACCCTGAACTTAACCTCACTAAGAGGCATCAGATAGAGGCTATAGGTAGGTATGAATCTAAAAATGTTCAGAGACTTTATTGGACGGATAACTTTAATACAGTAAGAACTTTAAATATTAAAGATCCTAATATAGAAAACCTAACCCCTGAAGATTTAGATATAAATCCTTCAGTTTCACTTTCTATGCCTGAGGTTGTAGGGGTGATGAGTAGTGGGGAGCTTCCTGCAGGTATGTACCAATATGCATACAGACTTAGAAGTGCCTCAGGGTCGGAGACTAGGTTCTCCCCTTTTACGGGATTTTTACATGTAGTACAGGCCTCCGAAGGGGGGACTGATTACTGGACGTACTCTGAAGATCCTGAAGATGTTACGGAATATGTAGGTACGGCGCCTGGGGTTTTATGCTCTAAGTCTGTCAGGTTAAAAATAGACAATTTAGATTTAGATTATGACACCTTAGAGGTGGCTGCTATATATAAAACTACAAAGGAAGGTATAAGTTCGTCTTACATATTCGCAAGGCAGTCTGTGACCGCTACCTCTACGGAGGTTGTACACAGCTCTTCCTCAGCTATAATAGGATTAGTTAGTTTAACAGAGTTAACTACTTTTAATTATAATATTAAAAAAGCTAAAACATTATCAACTAAAGATAACAGACTATTCCTAGGGAATGTAGTTACTCCTTTAGAGGAACTACCTTTCAATGCTAGAGCTATTAGATACAGAAGGGGGGACAGTCTTACAAACGTACACCATGACTACGATTCGTCGGGGGTTATCATGTCAACCTACATGGACGAGGCGTTTGATGAGCATGCCGCTTATGTTAAAGACCCTGATCTTTATCCTTCAGACTTTGAATTTACAGTAGAGGAAAACCTAGACGCAATCAACCCTTACAATGAGTTGATGGCTATTAATAGGAGTGGAGACTCTTATAAGTACCAAAAGGATGGGGTAACCTTAGGAGGTGAAGGTCCTCACGTATCTTATACCTTTGTTAAGAAGGTTATAAGTGGAGATAATTATGTTGAGGGGGTTCCTTCTACAGCAGCACCTTTTATAGATGTATCCGCAGAGGACTCCACCTGTACTACAGGTACAGATTGGTTGGATTACAAGAACCCTGTCATGGTAGAGGGATTCAAAGGTTACCAGAGAGATGAGGTGTATAGGTTTGCTATAGTTCTTCATGATCTTCAAGGTAATCCAGGGTTTGCTAACTGGGCGGGAGATATTAGATTCCCTGCATATAAAGATTTTGATACCACTGGTGGCGCAGACTTATATAATTTTAGTCTATCTCAAACTAGAAGTAAGGCTAACGCAGCGTTAGGGACAGATTATAGTTTAACGGGGTCTCAGAGTGGGGCATCTTACGGCTCAGATTTGGATCCAAATGGGGCTCTTACTGGAGTAGCTACTGCTATCCCTGGGGATTTAAGTTGGCTAGGGTCTGGGTATGGTAAGAATACAGACATAGATACTCACGAGATGTATGCGTTAGGGGTTGAGTTCACGGTCAATATACCTGACTCTATAAAACCTTTTATAAGCGGATATAGCATTGTTCGGGTTGAGCGTCTAGAGATAGATAAAACTGTACTTGGTCTTGGTATGGGTAGTTGGATGTATAGGTTTGGAGACAAAGAAGGAAGCTCTTTAGGGGAGACATTCCAGTTCGCGCACAGCGCTTATATGTCTACGTGGAAGCATGGAGATGTTTCATCGTCTTACGATCACGGGGAGTTGAGAAATAACATAATGAACATGGACAGCCCTGATTTTGTTCTTACAGGAAAGTATCCTACCGCAAGTGAATGTGATTGGGTGCAGGTTGTAGGTAGCTTAAGTACTGGGGCGTCTAGAAATGCATGGGAGAACGACTTTAAGTTTGACGGGGCAAATACAGGAACAGACGATGATTTCTATAGAAAAATGTACACTCATCAGGTTGCATACCAAGCTTCCCCTGAAAACCCAGAAGGAGCTATATTTATGGAGGGCTCTTCTAATACATCGCCTGACGCCAATGGGTCCTTTTTTAAGCCCTCGCTAGCTAAGAAATTCCCATCGGGAGGATCTCTTCCTGGGGGAGACTTATTAGATAATGGTATAAACAATATAGGTGTAGAGGTGAATGGGACAGATTCTCAGGACACATACTCTATAGGGTGCGATACTTTATATATGGAGTTTAAAGGGTACATGGCAAACGGAGAATGGGTAGGAGATGCGGTTCCGATGGCGAACGGTGCGTGGCAAGCCACAGCTTTCCCTTACTGGGAGTATTGGATAAACCCTGCGACAGGTGAAGATAACCCAAATCAAATATACTTTAACAGTAATGAGGAGTATGATGATGACGTGTCGTATTTCACTGGAAGTACTGCCTATGACACATCTCGAAGCGGGGCTGAATCTGATCCAGATGACCGACACAATAACCCGTGGGGAAGATCCAAGGTGCAGGCTAAACCTTTATTAGCGTGGAGAAGAGAGCGTCCTACTCAATACGGAGGTAATACTTATGAAGCTAGGAGTAGAAGCGTCTATATGAGCGCGGGAGTTTTTGTTCCTGCTAATATTGAAGATGCCTATGAGTACATAAACCCCTCAGGAATACCTTCAACGCATTACCCATCTACGGATGTGTGGGGAGGTGACATGTTTGTACACTTCTACGACTTTCAGAAAATGCGTAGATGGCAATCTGGCCAATCTCCTGATGACGCTTTTACGAACGGGGCAGGTAAAAAGCATTCTTTTTCTTTTGCTATACCCGTAGAAAGTACTATTAATATAGGACTAAGAACTGGATACCACTTTGCAAATAAAGATAACTTCACAGGTAAGCAGAATGATGACTATCAGCTGGATCAGTACGAGTACGATCAAGTGTATTCTGCAGAGGCAGATCTGCAGCAATTCTACCCTAGACCTTACAACTATGTAGAGTCAGATGAATATGACTCTAGAGTGCTGTACTCTCAATTAAAAACTAACGGGGATAAAGTAGATTCCTGGAGACAGTTCAAGATGGATGATTACAGGGATGTTGACGGAGCGTACGGCCCAATAAATAAGCTTACACACTTCTCAGATACTATATACTATCTACAAGATAGAGGTATAGGACGACTCTCTATTAATCCTGTAGCAATAACTACAGCCACTGACCAATCTTCGATTGTGTTAGGTACTGGAGCTGTTATTCAGGATAGTAAATACTTAAGTACAGGGGTTGGATGTAAACATCAATGGTCAGTTCTTTCAACTAACAAAGGATTATACTGGTTAGACATTCTAACTAACTCTATATACAAAATTAACAGTGAGGGTACTATGGAACTCTCTAGAGTTAAAGGTATGAAAAGTTATTTTGAAGGTGTTTTAGAGGGAAGTGAATTTTCCAACCTACCTACAGGAGATAATCCTGTGTACCATTCGGGAGTTACAACAGGATTTGACTCTAAAAACAATGAGGTTTTATTCTCTTTCTTAAAGAGAGAGCTTGTTTTACCCGATCCCTCGGATCCTCACGGTAAACCAGAGTTAGAGATAACTCTAGCGGAGACTTTAGTGTATAGTGAAACTACAGGAACATTCACATCTTTCTATGATTTTGCATCACCTTTCTTAATTGATACTCAAGATAAGTTACTGTCTATTCATCCCTCTCTTCAGCATAATGTATTCCTACATAACGCAGGAGAGTTAGGTTCATGGTACGGTATCGTATATGACTCTGTATTAAAATATATAGTTAATCAGTTCCCAACCGAAACTAAGGTGTTTGATTCCCTTGTTTGGCATATGGAGGGAGGAGTATGGTCTGCTATTTACTCTGAGACAGATTATCAGGAACCTACGGGAGGTCTTATGGAGTCTGAAGTTAATATGTGGAGAAGAGAACGTACATGGAGATCCCCTATAGCGAGGGCTAAGGATTTATCTAGGTTAAGGGATAAATATGTTATACATACATTTATATATGATAACACTAGAACCCTTAAATTTAGAGCTCATTACATAGAAACTAAGTTCAGAGTGTCAAAAAGATAGTAAAAATTTGTATATTTGAAGGATTATGCCTATACAACCTAATAAAGATAATTTAATAACTTACAGCTCCTTACAGGGAGATAGACGCTCATTCACTGGAGATCAGAGGAAGGACGACTATATAAATAAGCAATTACTTACAGGTAAGTGGGGATATGACGAGTCCTCAGGAGGGTTGTCTAGGTTAAAGGCCCCTATAAATGTATCTAAAGGAGAGAAAACTTTAGGTAAATCAGATTACTATGAGTCAGGGTACAACCTAAATGAAGAGGAGTTAACTCAGTCTTACATAGAGGGTACAAACAAAAGTCAAAGAGCTAAAGATTCGTATCTAAATTCAGGGCACGACGCTATAACTAACTTTGCTCCGTTTCAAGCTGCTGCATACATGACTCCCGCAGGTATGGGGGTAGGTGCCATGCAAGGTGCCACTCATTTACTTCCTGATGCATATAAATTTGCTAAAGACCCCTCATGGAGGAATGCAGCAAGTGTAGGTATTGATGCTCTAATGATGGCCCCTGGAGTTCCAGGAGCAGTAAGGGGGTTGCATAAACCTTTTAAAGATGCTAGAAAGATACTTAAAGAAGTTGATGGGTATGCTAACTTTGAAAACAGTTACGCGAGTTCTATGCTATCTAATAGTATGGATAATGTATCCCCGTTATCTAGAAAGTTGGTAGATATAGCCATGAAGAATGGGAATAAACACCCTACCATAAATAACTATCTAAGGGAAGAGGCACACAGCCTTAATACCAGTAACTCCCCTTTCTCTAGGTGGTTTGAAAACAGATCTAGAAAAGATTTTATACAATCGACTATACCTCCTTACCAAGAAGTACCGCTTTCTACCCTTGCAAGTAAGGGAGTATATAATAATATGGCGAGTAAGGTGGAGAACCTACAAAGAACCTGGAAAGGAGCTACTGTAGGGAACAACCCTTTAGTAAACTCTGTTAAAGGTAAATTCAATTACCCTGAGTTTGGTAACGGTATTCCTCAGCTTGGGCGACAATTACCTTTCCCTAAAGCTACTACTATAAGTGAGCATTACAAAAACTTACAGGCTTTTAAGGATAAAGGGGGACTTAACCCTAATACGTACCTTAAAAATGCTGAGCCAAGGATGGTTGGAGATATAACAGGAGTAGATATGACTAGCGGTCTGAGTGTGAAGGGGAATGCACGTCTTAATTATATAGAGAAAAGCCTGCATGAGGTGAAAAACATTCCTGCAGGAAGTAAGTTTGCGGAAAATTCTATATCCGCTGATGCCTTCCTACTTCAGCAGAGTCAGTTATCTAAATACTCAAAGGACTTTAATATTACACAAGGTGCAGGATATATGCATACTAATGGTATAGGGCAGAATGCTGCTAAAAAATACTGGTTAAAGCAGAGAGGTAAAACAAATAAAGATGTTGCAAAATTCACAGATGAGGCGGAAAGGTTAACACGTGAGATAGAGACGGCTCCTGGAAGTACATGGGAAAGTGCGTCTGCTGCCCTAAAAGACATGAACAGTAAAGCTCCTCAATGGTATAAAGATTTCTTAAAAGCTGAATCTAAGCAAGAGTTTTTGGGGGCAGGCTCCGACCTTGTTGTTGCCTCAGGAAAACCTCTTTGGCATAAGGATTTTGCAAAAGAGTACGTAAAGACAGCTAATAAAATAACGGCTAGGCAGAGTAAGATTCTTAATCAGGGCCTACCTAAAACCAAGATAGGGGCTGATGGAAACATCTATATACCTAGGATGGAGATGGTTAGAAAGGGAGGGTCTGCAGAGGTTTTAGCTAACAGAGTCCGCCCCGTAGAAGAACTTAAAACAAACGTACAAGTAAATGCAGCCAAAATAGGATTCGGAGGTTTTGCGGCTACAGAAATATACTCACATATGAAACCTAAGAAGAAAGAAGAATACAAAAAAGGTGGTTGGTTCCAGTCATCTAAAGCAGGTAGAGGAGTAAGGGATGTCGCGAGACTGTCAGTGAATTCTGCTCTTAACCCTATAGAAGGACTGGTAGGAACTGATTTTGGGTTTGATGAGAAATACGGATACAGTAACGATTGGGCTAAAACCGCAAGTAAAGTTACTGAAGGGGTTGGTTCTACCATAGGCGGAGTCGCCAACGCTTACGTAAATACTATAGTACCAGGGGCAGGAGCTGCCTTAAATCAGGTAGGGTCTAGTTTAGAGGCCTCAGGAGTAACTCAAGGGCAAGATGGGCCAGGGGCTATAGGAAAAGATATAGGCCAGGTTGCAGGTATATTTATGGGAGGAGAACCTCCTATTTCAGCTGAAGATGGAATGAAAATGAAGAAATACGGAACAGGTGGTAAGGCAGACTTAGAAGCTGAGGGAGGAGAATTAGTTCTTACTCAGGGAGGGATACCTAACGCAACGAACAATAACGCATCTATGACCAAGCTTGGTGATGGTGCTTTTAAAATAAATGGAAACTCTCACGGAAAAGGTGGAGTGGACATGGAGATGCCTAATGGGGAAAGTATTATAATCAATAAAGATGATGCACCCCTTGCTCAGAAATATATAAAGTATTTAGAGACGGCCAAAAAGGACTCCCAAAGTGGGGACTTTATAACTAAAGCTACTGGAGACTTAAATGTAACCAAGTACACTAAAGCTTTAGAAGGGGTTGTTGCTTCGCAGCAGGCTAAAAATGGAAATAAAAGTAATGTTATGAAAGCTAAATACGGCAGTAAATTCAATAAGTATAACCACGGAGGAGAATTTTCTGGGGAAGAGGATCAAGATAGAATTCACTCAAGACCTTCTAAAGGAGTAAGTTTTTTAAATAATGCTTTTAATCCTAAAAAGTTTTATGGTGTTGGCGAGGAATATACAATTCCTGCTGAAATAGATCTGCCTGAAGGAATATCATCTTCTATGTACGGATTAGGGTTTGACCCTCAAAGCATCCCAGGAAATGAAGCAGGAGCTTACTCTAATATGGATCGATCTGTTTCGCGCCCTCGAATTGATATAGAGGGAAATTTTAGCGGCCGACAGAACTCACATCTAGGATCTACATTTAACAGAAACCGATCGTACAGAGATGGAGGTAAGTATATGAAGGCCTATGATGGTATGACATACAATCCTGATGAAAATATGACACTATCTGAGCCAAGACCTAATGGATACTCACAAGGTCATGACCAGCAAATAAGTGTTCCTGGGGCTATGGATTTTGCTTCTTTTGGAGGCGGTAATGTAGATCAGGTGCAAGCAATGGGGAATACCGCTCCAGCACCTGGACAACAGGTAGATAACGAATCAAGTATAGGTGTCTTCTCAGATTACGCTAATGGAGCAGCATATTCTACAGGACCTTTCCCAGAAGAAATGCCTGAAGGGTACACTACTCCTGACAATTATAATATTACAGGGTATCCTCCTGCAAAAACTGAAGGAGGAAACAACAGAGGAGGTAGGTTTGATAAACTTAAGGAAATGTTTAAAGGTAAAGGGTTAAGTGATTTCGCTCCCTACGCTTCTTCTGCATACAACATAGGAATGGGAGCTGCAGGTATTATTAATCCTGCAGAAGGATTAGACCCAGAGAAGTATACCACTGACAAGTTAAAGGACCCTAAGAGAATAGATCCGTACGCACATACAGCGAGCATGAACCAAATGTCTGCTACATACATGAATAACGAGTCTGACCCTAGGAGAAGACAAGCATACGCTTCTGCGGCTGCATCGGGTGTGTCAAAAGCATTCAGTGAGGTTGATTATGTAAATAGTCAAAGACAGTATCAAACAGATACAGCTAATGTCGACATAGATAAGGGTAATAACCAAATGAGACTGGGTATTAAAGAATATAACACTAAATTAGCAGCTGCTCCTTATGAGTTTTTAAAGGAAGGGTTTAGCCAAGTGGCTGACACCTCTCTAGCTTTAGAAGGTAATGAGACTCTTAAAAGTATGTCTGGGACAGCAAACTATGAAATGGGGCAATATATACAAGGCCTTTCTCCTCAAGAGAAGGTTGCATTTGGTAAACTATTAAAGGAACATTCATAATGGGAGTAAGAGGAATTACGGGAGCTATGATGGCAGGGCCAATGAAGCAAACCAAACTCGTACCATTTGCGTACGACCAAGTAAGACAAAGAAATTTAGACTTAGAAGCCTCTAGGGTTTCAGGTATGGAAACTTCACTCGAGCTTCAGAACGCTATGGAAGCTTTAGGATCTATCCCTGGTACAGAAGATGACGCAGAAGCGCTAACCAAACCCTTCCAAGATAGGCTAGATAAAATACACGAACAATACGGTAACGACTTAGGTAGAGCCGCCCCTGATCTTCAGAGGCTGGCTTTTGACTTTATGTCCAATAAATCTAAAGAGAGTAAAGAGCTTACTAAAGCTGGAGCCTCTAGAGCGTCTCTTCAGGCCTCTATCGACGCAATGATTACAGCGGGTACATTAGACTCTAACACTGGTGCTGCATATTTGCAGAAAGCCACGTCTGAGTTTAATACATCCCTAGATGCATACAAAAAAGGGGAAGGGGAGATGTTCTCAAGTGCCACATTTAACGGTACACCTGTAGCAACTCCTTCTATTAAAGATGATATTTTTAAAATTCAGCCTTTAATAAAAGCGGAGAAGTACGAAGAATTTGGATACATACCACAAATAGGTAAAGATGAAGAGGATAACGATGTTGTAGTAGGTTATGTGGATGGCGAGACTCAAGTTAAATATAGTACTGCTGAGGCTAGGAAGCGTCTTACATCTCATATGCTTAAAGCTCTTCCAGGGTACGAAGATTATGCAGCTCAACAAGTAGAGTTAGGTTTAGCAGGACCAGGATACGACGGAGGAGGATTAATGGGTATAGAGAAGAAAACAAACCCATTATTACAGCCTTTAAGCGATGACCCTAAAACAGCTAAGCGTCAAATAAGCGCAGCAGGCGCTGCAAATGAGAACGACTACCTACAAATGCAGAGACTAGAAACTGCAAGAAAAAGTAGTGAGCATAAGAAAAAAGTAGCCGCAATTGCAGAGCAATACGGAATGAACCCTGAAGAGGCTGAAGAAGCTTTAGCAAATGCTAGATGGAAAGAGCTTCTTTCAGATGGAGTTATAGATGATATAGCAGAAGCTTCCGCTATCGGAGCGTTTAGAGAGCAAACTATTGCGGTTCAAAAAGACCCTAAAAAAACTACTCAAAAAACCTCTTTAGAACACGAAGACCTTCCATATAATGCAGGAGAGACATACACCACGGATGACCTTCAGGTAGGGTCTAGACCTAACTCAAACAGTTCTGCTGTTAAAGAGAAGTTAGACTCAGAGACGGCTGTTTTAGAGGAGAAAAGAGCAATACTTGCTGACCCTAATACTAGCCCAGAAATGAAAGAGACTCTTAAAGGTGAAATCGCTGAGCTAGAGACTAGTACACATAATATGTCTACAGCTTACACTCCTTTTAAGGTAGCAGAGTTGTTAGAAAGAATGGATAGAGCTGCATTTAGCGCTAAGATGGCTTACTCAGCTTCAAACCTTATCTTTGGAGAGGATATGACTTCTGCGGAGGTTGTAGAGGCAAGAGATAATGTAAATAAATCTTTAATTAGTTTCTATAATCTTGACGCAGCTTACAAATCAGACAACAATAACATAGATGTAAGTACTTTCTCTGAGGATATGGGGTTAATGTTGAATATGAGCGAAGAGGACTTACAAACTAGGCTTGCAGATCCTGAGCACATATTACCTACAGGTACTAAGCTAGCTGATATAGCTCACATGGCTAAAGATGTTAGAACCAAGTTCGCTAGATTCGAAGATTTAGAGTCCCTAGAAAGAACTGCAGATTACTATGTACCTTCTTTGGACGGTGAAGGAGAAAATATGGAGCCTGAAAGAATGGCTTTAGATAGGAGAGGTGCAGCTATTGTTGCAGGAAACCTAAGACCTACGGATCCTTTAAATGAGAATGTATATATAGGAGATATTGTTAAAAACGAGCTCTCTGATATTGCTAAAACTATAAATCAAGATTTCGGGGGAGAAAATAACTCTGCGTTATGGGCTCCTCAAACTTACTTTGCAGGATACTTCGACGGTAAGCCTACCTATTTAATGGATATGGCGTACTACCAAGATTCTAAAGGAGGGGTGCCTAAAAGGATACCACTAAATCTTATGAATAAATATAAGTATGGTGGAGAGACATTTAAGTCTACAGGTGGTAAACGTCTAGTTCATTTAGGAGATAAAGGTACTGAAGCTGCTCAAGACTTTGCTACACAACTTAAGGAGAATGTTAAGTTTAATCTACAGGCAGGTAAAGTGCAAGACGCACTTAAGTTCGCTGAGGATGCAGAGCGTTTAAATCTTAATATAGAGATGATGCCACAGCTTCAAGGGACAAGTATAGAGTCCGCATTGTCAGAAGACTTCTTAAATAGCTCTTCAGGGACTATTGGGAAAGTAACCAGAACAGTTCCTAGTAGTTTTATAGGTGCAATCACAGACGGCGAAGGTAATGCTGTATATGACCCAGCTGTAAACAGACTTAAGGTAGAGAAAACCACCAACCCTGATGGGCGTGAGGAGTACTCAATGTACTATCTCCCTTCTTTAGAGGATGAATCTGGAGAGGTAGCTAATGTACGAGAATACTTAGAGCACGGAGGTCAAAGGTCTTGGGGTAATTTAAGTGATTTAATATTCGGATTAATGGGAGGTAGAAAAACTGCAGAAGAGTATACAAGAGCTCTTGGGCAGACTTTACTAGAAAAAGAAAATGAAGACTAATGGCAGATCTTAGTAACTTAACAGTAGCTCCTAAAACAACCCAACAACCTTTAGGTACAGATAATTTACCTGCAGGAGCACCCGAACCTTTAGATGTACCCAATATAACCTTTAGAGGGGTCAGTGACCCTTCTTTAGGTAGGGAGGCGTCAACAGGGCTTAGGGATTTAGTCTCTAAAGCGGGGTCAGATTTCACTATCACAAGTGCTTCTAGGGGGGATTCCTCTAGCTTGCACGGAACTGGGAATGCTATTGATTTTGGGGTAAAGGATAAGGACGGTAAAGATTTTCTGAACTTCTTCTTTGACGATGATGCAGGTACTAAGATAAGTAAAGCTGGTAGTCAGTTTTTAATTAACAATAATGCAGAATTAATAGATGAAAGAACTAATCCTGATGGAGAGCATTTTCATTTAGAATTCAACTCCAAAAATGGCCCTAATTTTATTAATGCAGACGGAGAGCAATCTGTGTATGAAGACGGAAAGCTTACTAGTTCAGGTGACTACCCTATATTCGGAGTTCAAAACTCTTTTAAAGAGAACCCTTTCAATCTTAGCTCTTCTTACGCTGAAGTGTACAATGAGCTATTAAAGGAAGGTGCTAAGTCTTTGGATATAAGCCAAGGAAGTCCTTACATGTCTATGATGAATAGACCTAAAAGTAACGGGCCTGAAGCTAAGGTTAAGGGTAAAACAGATTTATCTAACTACTCGATAGAGGATAAGAAAGAACCTAAATTTGACCCTTACAAAAGTGATGGTATAAAGGCCTACGGTAAAAAAGGTAAGGCTGTTCAGTATTATAAGGATAAGGATTGGGAGTGGAATTCAAATATATTAGAACATAAATCTGAGGCAGGCTTCAGACAAGAGCAACGTGACCAAGGAGTTACCATGTTTGAAGGTAACAACAGAACAGAGGCTGCAGGTAGGCTTCAAAGTAATTGGAATAAACTAGGTAGAGGGATGGGAACAATGGCAACTAGTTTTGCTCAGGTTGTTTCCGCAACAGAAGCCTCTATACTTGTAGGTATTCCAACAGCTATAGCTACAGGTAGGTTTAGTGGTATATACTCTAACCCTGTCAATACAGCTATAGAAGAAATGGTTAAATGGGAGGGAGAGAAATACCCCCACCATGACACCGAAGAGCAGAAAAATACCACTGTAAATGCAAACTTTTGGACAAAGCAATTACCTCAAGGAGTTGGATTCCTAGCAGGGGCAGCTATGTCAGGGGGTGTTGCAGCTGAGTGGAAATTAGGGGAGAAAATGTTTAAAACCTTAAACAGAGTTAACCCTAAATCTATCTGGAGAGCGAAAGCTGCCCAGTGGAGGGCCCAAAGTTTAGGGTTGTCTATGGAGAAGTCTAGACGTATGGTAGATATTCTAGGAAAGACCGCTACAAGATCGAAAGCAGCTAACTTTTATGGTGCAGGTATTATATCTGCAGTAGGAGAGGCAAGTATAGAATCTAATAGTATTTATTGGGGAAGTGTCAAGCAGATACAAAACCTAAGAGATTCAGGAGACCCTAGGTATGTGAATATGAGTGACGAAGAGGTGGAAACCGCAGCAGCGTCTTACGCTAATGTAGGATTTTTAGCTAACGTCGCTGTAGTAGGATCTACTAACCTTTTAATGTTTAAAAACCTATTTAAGGGTGGCTACAAGAGTACTTCTTCTAATATTCTTAAAGGATTAATAAAACGTAGAGGATTAAAACTAGGTACTAAGGAGTATTCAAAAAAGAGATTATTTACTCAAGCTAAATTACTGGCTTTAAAGAAGCCTTTAGCTGAGATGTCTGAAGAGTGGGCCCAATTCGCAATAGAGAAGGGTGCTCATGATTACTTTGATTACGAATACAGACCAGATAAAAAAGGTGTTGCAAGTCTTATTGAGGGATTTGTAGGTATTACAGGTTCTATGGGTAGAGGGATTGCAAAAACCCCTACAGAAGTAGAAGGTAGACAGTCGATGCTTCTAGGCTTCTTGTTAGGATTCCTAGGTGAGCAAGGTGGAAGATTCACAGGATCTCCTACAGAAGCTCAAACATGGGTAGCTAAATATGAGAACACTAAAAAATTAGTAGAGGATTTTAACATCCTAACGGAAGACGGCGAGCTGTATAGACATGTAGAAGCTATGGCAAGATTGGAAGCCAGTGAAGGAGCTCATCTTGACGCTTTGGAGAAAGGTGATATACATCAATCTAAAAACCAAGAATCCATAAAACTATACCATACACTTAAACTAGCTCAAGAGTTAGGTCAGATGGATGTTATAGAGAGCATATTAGAGGATGCTTCCAAAATGTCTGAGGACGAGTTTGGGGAAACCTTTGGTATTGCAGGTTACGAAAAAGGAAGTGAAACTGATAAAGATCTTCTACCTAATAGACTAGATGTTAATAAGCAGATAGACTCAATTAGGTCTAAAGTAAAAGATTTCAAATCTTCTTTCTCTTCAGTAGAGGAGGGTATAGATTCAATTATAGAAGACATAGCTAAGAAGTTCAAAGGAAGTCCTGAGGATTTGGCTAAAGCTTTACCTTATTTAAAATCTGTTTTAACTTATTACTCTTTCATGTCTAAGGATATGGATAAAAGAGAGGCTGAGGTTAAAGCTGAGATGGCTGATTTATCAGGAGGAATTCTTAATGTAACTGATCTGGACAGCATATCCACAGAACAAGACCCTAAAGAAGGTGAGTCGTTTTGGGATAAGGCAGCAGCGATGTATAAAGAGAAAGCCTCTGAGTGGGAGAAGTCTAAAAACCCTACCACTATAGACAAGGTTAAAGGTATGCAACTATTTATAGATGCAATGCGTATTGGCGAGTCTAAGAGACATTTTAGAGAGCTTGTTAATGGATTATATAATAGCCCTCAAGACACCTTAAACAAGGCTGCAAAGGCTGCTCCAGAAGTAGCAGTGGCTAAAGCAGAAGAGCAAGCTAATCAGACTGTACAAGACGGTAAATCTGAGGAAGAAATCGCAGAGGAATTAAAAAGACAGGAGTCAAATTCCACTGAAGAGGCGCCAACAGCTCAGGAACCTACGTTTGAAGAGGGAGCTCAAGAGCTGGCTAAAAAATTAGGTGTAGACTTCTCTATGATAGAAGGTAGCGGACCTCTTGATGCGAATGGTAATCACACCATAACCAAGAAAGATGTAAACGCATACGCTAAGAATAAAACAAAGAGTGTACCCTCTAAGATAGATGACATAATAAAAGAGCTTACGGGTAATCAAGACTTTATTAAACTTTCTGAGGATGGGTCACATTATATAAACACTAAAACAGGAAAACAATATAGACGTGTAACTCACACAATAACTGAGACTGACCCTGAAGAATCTCCAATGCTTAAGAGCGCGCAGGAGATAGGGACAGCTATCGATGAGTTTGTTAGGGATTTCTTTAGCCCTCAAGGTTTAAAAAAGATGCGTGCATATACTTTTGCTCCTGGACCTTTACTTTATGAATTTGAAAGTCACCTCAAAGAGCTTGAAGCTGGCTTTAAGTCTAGAGGAGAGACAGTAATTTCTGATGATATTGTTTTATACAACGATGAGTTAGGAGTTGCAGGTACAGTAGATTTACTTACATATGATAAAGATGGGGTCTTCCGTATTTATGATATGAAGACTATGAGGGGAGATCAGCTAGTGGATAAATACCCAGGAGAGAATATCCCTAAGTACGAGTCTACTAAGTACGGAGTATCAAACAAAGAGAAACATCAAAAACAGTTGTCTGTTTATAGAATACTTTTAAATAACACCCACGGTGTCTTGGCTACAGAGTTAGTAGTGTTAGCTATTCCTATTTACTACCAACCAGGAGCCTCTAAAACTAGTAGATTACCTTCCTCTAAAAAGCCTATTAAAAAGGTTGAGGTAGAGATGTTGGATAAAGTAGAATTACCTAGGAATACTACAGATGCAATTCTTAACAAAGCTAAGTCTAAGGGAGAGCAAACTGTTCCTCCAGCACCAGAGAGCCCTGTTAAGAAGTCCACAGAGAAGGAAGCTCCTATCCCTGATAACGCTCAAGATGATTCTCAATCTATTGAGGAGCAGATAGATAATGTTGATAACTCAGCTGGATTTCTATCTACAATACTTAAGGCAGCTTGGAAGTCTACTAGAAATTACTTCAACGGCGCAGGTAAAGATAAAGTAACCTCTGACTTTTTAGAAAACCCTAAAACGGGGAACATGAAAGGTAAGAAAATATACTTTGAATTTGATTTAGACTACATGCTGTCTCAAAAGAAGACTGCAGGATTAGTATCTAAGGTTAAAAACAAAGAAGATTTAACTGATGAGGAATTAGGAAGGTTAGCTATTAAAGGAGAGATCCAAGTAGCTAATGAAGATGGCCCTGTAGTAGTGTATGTACACGAAGAGGGACATATTCATAAATTCATGAAGCCTGCTCTCCAGGATAAGGCTATTAAAGACTTATTGGAATATAGAAGAGCTATTTACAAGGCTTATCAAGAGGGTAAAACCCCTACAACCACTATCACTAGAATGTCTGGTGGTCATATAACGGTTAGAAAGAACAAGGATGGTAGTTTCGAGAGAAACAATCCAAGAGTTGTTGTTAATGGTGGGTATACTCAAGGTAGAAAAGAGAAATTAGTTCTTTTAGCTAACAGTAATACTCAGTACACGGACGAATCTAAAACTCCTCACCCTGGGCTTATCGATTTCCAAGGAAGTCCTGCAACCAACGGGGCTATTTATACTATCTTAAAGATGGCTAACGGTAAGCCTTTCCCACTTAGATTATTTGTATCTAATGTGAGTAAGGATATGGCTAGTGTTATTGTAGATATTTATATAGCAAAGGCTACAGGTAAGCTTAAAGCTTTAAACTCTAAAGTAGCTAAAGAGGATCTAGAAGGCTGGTCAGGTAAAAGCCCACTAGTTGAAGAGTTCATGAAGTACTTTGGGAGTAGAAAGGGTAGAGGTACATACTCTCAAATGTTAAGTTTAATCACGTATGAGGGTAATACTCCTGCATTTAAGTTTGATTTAAAGGCAAAAACATTAACTTTGGGGGATATGACTATCCCGCTTGCTGAAGTAGAGAGTCGTAAGGAAGAGATAGTTACATGGATAACGGAAAACAAAAGGTTTAACGTTAAGATGTCTGAAGCTAACAGCGTTAACAACTACGCATATAATGACTGGTTGGCGGATAATGGTATTATCTACACCAACGCTAGAGCTTTTCAAGCTACAGGTTCTTCGTTTATTCAGCCTTCTCTAGAGTTTGGGCCCATAGAAAGCGAGGACAGAAAACCTTTACCTAAGAAGACTGCTAAACCTAAAGCTAAACCAAAGGCTGCTCCAAAGAAAGCTGTAGAGGAGGCTCCTGGAACTGAGGGTAAGACTGAGTCAGCTCTTATGAAGGATGCGGAAAGCTTCCTAGATGAGATTGGATTTTTTGGTGGTGGAGAGGTAGAAGCTACTACGAAGACTGAAAGTGAAAATAAAGAAGATGTCAACTCTACTGTTGATAATATGCTTAAAGGCTTTGAGACTGCAGATGAGTTTAACCTTAGTGGTTTTACATTAGTAGAGGATGAGTCAGTTTCCAACGAGGATAAAACCTGTGGAGGTTCAATATTTTAAATAAAAAACAATGAGATGTAGTTTAGTAACGGATGACTTTAAAAACCCTTACGCTTCAGTTAAAGCGGGAGTTAAGACAGTCAGAAATGGTAAAGTATCTATTCAAAATAGCGATCAGTTTTCTTCTTTATACGCAGAGCTCTACAACTTAAATAAAACCACCGAAGAGGGGGTTGATGTTGTTGCAGCTAAAAAGGCCTATGAGTTATATAAGACAATCGAGACTCAAGATTTCTTAGACTGGTTTGAAGAAAGTGAGTCTGGGCATAATGTAAACTCACAAGGAGAACCAATGCTCCTTGGGAATAAACACTACAACTCTAAAGTAAACGGTGAGGAGTCTTTTTGGCATGTATCGGATACTAATAAGGCTACAGCAACGGAAAGAATTCCTTTAGGTTTGAAGAGAATCCCTGGAATGTCTGCTTCTCAGATTTTAGAAGCAACTGAACGGTTGTTCGCAGAGATCCTTAAAAACAATACATACACTATACAAGATTTCACAGACCTTAAGCACATAAACTTTGATGTGTTAGCTAAGGCTGTTACGTTTGGTAAGTTTTATCTTCCTATGAAGGTTAAAGCTGCAGGCGCTGTATATCCTGCAGCAATGCAAGATATGTGGGATAGAATGTTCACTGATTTAATCTATCACGACGCTACAACTGGTACGCCAGTAAAGAATAGTGAAGGGGAATACTTCTTGGATAAACAAAACTCTAAGTTACTAGAGCTAGTTGTGAGGAGAGTATCGTCTGCTTCAGGTGTACAGGCCGTTGAAGACAATGAGCCTACGGCGGCTTTAAATATAACACCTGCACACTTTACTAACCCTAAAGACTCTGCAGCTGCTAATATAAAATTACTTATTCAGTCCCTATGGAAGACTGAGTGGGTAGATGTAAACGGTAAGGCGGTTGTAAAGATCTCCAAATCAGCTACATTAAAATCTAGTACTTTAGTAAATGCTACGAAAGTTTATGCTCAACTACAGTCATACTTGGCTGGAATTCACCCTAAAGAGGGAGAGTTTGATGCACTGCCTGCGTTATTAGAGAAGTTAGAAACTCTATTACCTTATCACGCAGAATACGCAGAGCTGTTGAAGATTTTAAATGATCCCGCAACTCCTGAGTACAAGAAGACTCAATTTGTTCAAGCTTTTTATAGACCATCTCTAGATTTCTCTACTACATTTGTAGATAAACAATCTAAGTACTCTACGGTGATAGGATCACCAGACGTACAGTCAAGTGAGAAGGATATACTAGCTTCATGGCAAGTAAATTTTGAGAAAAAGTTACTTTCTGTAAGTAAAGCAGGTAGAAAAATACTTGATTTAGAGGCAGCTGAAGAGGCCCTAGCTAATTACAATAAATTAGTAAAGGAAATTGGATACGCCCGCAGAAATGATCTTCCGTTAACACAGTTTGACGGGAAAATATTAAATTTATTAGACTCTATAGGCGTTACAATGTCTAAAGCAGCTCTAAAGTACCACATTCTGAATACATCTACCGAGGAAGACCCTACAATAGGGTACACAATGACGATGTCAGGATTGAATTATGTCTTCCAGAGTAGTAAAGCTACAAGCTCTACCACTGTATCCAACTTAATAGACAGCGCTAAGAAGGCTAAAGCCTCTAACAGCAATAGACCTGTCTTAGAGGATGAGGAGGGTGACGTGAGATCCATAATCACAGACGAATCAGGTATCAATACTCTAGCTTTAGCAGAGGCTGTATTCAAGGAAGACCTTGTTGACAACACTGTGTTAGGCCCTGGAGGGAAGTTATACTGGAAGTACGGATTATACAGCTTTCTTCACACAACAATTGACAAACTACATAGAGGAGATACCTCATATTTAGAACAACTAGAAGCTTCTCCTTATACATCCAACTCGAGATGGGTTAGATGGCTGAGGGATGAAACTGTAAAGGAAGGTAAACTAAATAGAGACAACTTTAAGCTTGTGCAGTTCTTGCACATGGTGAACACAAGTACAGACTCTCAGGGTAAAGCATACACAGAGCTTTTAGGACCTGATCATATGGTGAATGCTATAACCAGGTCTATGAAAGGGCTTCATGGTACTATAGCTAGAGGGACATCTTCCACTGATTACGCTATACAAGGCCCACCAATCGAGGACTCGGGTGTAATCTTTGAAGACGACCAAATCTCTTTTGAGAATTCCACTGTACTAGATGTATTTAAGGAGTATATAACAGCAGATTTAGTTGCTCAGAGGCAAGCCTTTGAGGATGTTAAGAATGCTGAGGCTACAGGAGACATGACTAGAATGATTTTATTCTATCACTATCAGTTAGATAATAATAACAAGGTAGTGTTCTTCGATAAGAATGGAGTTCCCACTGGAAATGTATTCAATCCTAATACAATGGTATTCCCTGAGCTTGGGTATAACGCTAACGAGAAAGGTGAGGCTACAGGTCTGGCTGCAGAGTTAGGTATCTACGGTCAGAACGGTGATACTAGAGGGCTTCCTTTTACTATCGAAAATGATAAAGACGCCTCCGTACTAAATAACCCTAAAGTTGAGGCCCTTATTACGGAGTCCTTCAATAGAATTTACATGCATAACCTAAATAAAGCAGATAAGCTAGGGGTTATGTCTCCTGTTAATGGAGTGGTTATAAATAAAAGGATTGAAAAGGGTCTTATAGATAACACCCATTCTGATATAGAAGCACAACATAAGGCAGGTAGAGTATTAGGTAATTATGTCCTAAACTCTATGATTGCTACTAGAGAGTCTATAAGTTTATTTGTAGGCCACCCTGCGATGTACAAGTCTGTGGAGGATATGCCTAAAAGAACAAGTCATTTCACCACTCCAGTATCTAAGCTTAGAATTTATAGAGATTCAAACGATAAGTGGGAAGTTAACCCTCACTACCTGCATGCAACTGTAACTGATATTGAGGCCCCTTCTATGGTTAGCCAAGATCCTAGATTCAGAGACCTTGTAGGAGATGAGATAGCTGACCTTTGGGAAGGCGAAACAGATATAGCAGATGCAACCACATGGGTTTCTCCTACTTTGTTTAAGCAAAGAGAGAAAGGTGTTGGTAAATGGAATGACCTACGAGATGCAGCCTTCAATAGAATAATGCAAGGTAAAGGTACTCAAGCTGATTTCGAGAACGCAATGTTCACACCTATTAAAGGTACAGTGAGAGGTATGGTGGCTAAAGGTTTTTATGTTATCCCTAGGATAGAGAAAACTGCCTACATGCCCTTATGGCCTGCATTAGTAAATACCACATCTCTTCAAGCAGTATACGATACTTTACTAGAGAAAGAGTCAGAATACAAAAAAGAATACGGAGAAGAGATTGGGGCTCAAATAGGATTGATAAGTTCTGTAAAAACTGGAGCAAACACTGTAGGTAAGATGGATGATAACGCGGGTAATCTTTCTATGGGAGATTTAACGTTCACTTCTGAGAGCCATGAGAGTTGGGGATTAGCTCAGGATTTACCTACGAAAGGATTTAAACCTACCATTGTAGGTTCTCAAGCTAAGGTTAACATTATGGCCAACATAAATCCTGAAGGGATATATGGAGACCTTACTGGTGAAGAATGGCTAGCAGAAGCTCATGATGTAGAGAGACAGATCTCTGACCTAGGTTTAATTGAGTTCGCAGAGGAGTTTGGTATTGAGATTACAAGAGACTTTGATGGAGTTCCTTCAGGAGTCGTAAAAGATAAGACCTTATTCAGACAAGCCTTAGCGTCTAAGTTTTTAGAGGCTGATAACATGAACATAGTAGAAGGATTAGAGTCTGGGGAAGTTCCTTTAGATGCTATATTCCAAGCTAGACAGAGATTTCAGTCTATCATAACAAACGGACTTAAATCTAAAGCGGTACTGTATAAATCCTTAGGAGGATCATTTGCTCAGATGTCTGCATTTGGTTTAGGGATAGATGAAAATAGATATGGAAACCTAAGTGACTCTGTTAGAGGGAAAATTAGATGGATAGTTCCAACAAGCAGATTGAAGCCGCCTAGGCTAGACATGAAGAACAAGAAAGTTCTGCCTGGACAGATACTTTTACCTTATAAATATGTTAAAGATATAAAGGGGTATGAGAATATGACTGATGAAGAGTTAAGGTCTAAGATAGACCCTAAAGCCCTACAGGTTATAGGTTATCGTATTCCTAACCAGTCTGTAGCATCTATGGATTCGTTAGAGATAGTAGGTATTTTACCTGAGGAGATGGGAGACACTATTGTAGTGTACGAAGACATCACCGCTAAAACAGGGAGTGATTTTGATATTGATAAAGTATTCTTATTACTACCTAATCTTAGAATAGATGGGCCCGCTCACGGAAACACAGGAAACTTAGTTAGAGTACCTTCTAATGAAGAGGGTAAAAAGTCTTTAGAGAATAGAAGAATAGAGCTATGGGAAGATGCATTACAAAGTAAGGATAACATGGCTCAGGTTATGTACCCTACGGATGCTAACTTCCTTAAAGACGATGCTAACGAGATTAGAAAATTAATAGAAAGTAACAACCCAGAGACAGACAGTAAGGGTAAAGATATAATGTTAGGACTTAAAATGATAAGCCCTGACTATCAAGAGTCTTTAAGAGAGAGGTTTATTATAGGTCAGAAGATGGTAGCTGCAGTAGCTAACAACATTGTAGACCAAGTAAACTCTACTCAATCAGGATTCTACCTTAACTCGGATATTGGGATTGGACATAGGTTTAATTTAGGTACATCTGAAAACCCTTTATGGAGGACTTCCTTACATGAAGAGCAGTCAGAGAATATGCACCACTTTATAACTCAGCTTCTGTCTGCGTATATGAACGCCAATGTGGATATTGAGAAAGATCCTTATATATACTACACCAACTTCAACCCTAACACATCTAATATAGGATTCCTATTACTTAGAGCAGGTGTGGATTACAGGTGGGTAAATAGATTCTTAGCTCAGCCTGTACTAAGAGAGCTTTCAGATCAAATGAACGCTTTAGGCAGTGAGTCTCTCCCAGGAAAGAAGGGGTTCAAAGAGGCGTTAGCAAGAACCAAGTCTGTGTTCTTCCCTAAAGCAGAGGTGGAGGGAGCTAGAAAGACATACTCAGGCTTTGTAACTAAGCTTGAAGATAACCAAGTGTTTGTGTTCGGGAGTAATCCTGAGGGGAAGCACGGTAAAGGTGCAGCCAAAGCTGCTATGAATTTCGGGGCTATATACGGCCAAGGAGAAGGAATGCAAGGACAGTCCTACGCGTTACCTACTAAAGATTTAAGGGTTACAGAAAATAAAGGAATGCGCTCTATCTCTGAGGATGATATAGCAGATAGTATTGAGCAGCTGTATAATGTTGCAAGAGAGAATCCTGAAAAAGAATACCTAGTTAATGACTACTCAGGCAAAAACCTTAACGGGTACACAGGAGAAGAGATGGCAGAGATGTTCACTATCTACCAAGGGAATGAAATTCCTTCTAATATTGTGTTCAGTGAGAAGTTTGAAAAACAAGTAGCTGAAGTTCTAGAGATAAACTCACCTGTAAAAGAAGAAATTGAAGAAGAGGAAGAGTTAGAAGAAGAGGTAAGATTAGAAGAAAAATTAACTATACCTATTTTAAATAGACTACTAAAAGATGACTCTGCAGATGACTTTTATGAGCTACAGGAGTATATCTTAGACCAGTTCGGAGAACTTAAAGATGTTGCTGGACCTGTATTCTCCCAACTACTTGCTACTAAGGTGAGCACTAAAGGGGCAGGTAAAAGTTTAATAGAGGCAGCTGTAATGAGAGAGAAGAAATTGGAGGCAGACAATAGTGATGTGTTCGAAGGATTCTCTAATAAATTTACTAATACAACTCTAGAGTCTCAGTATAAGAATTCTGTAGACTTCCTATTAAATACCTTTGAGGGTGAATTCCTATCCAACTCTCCGTTTATGGAGAATGGACTTAACGCCATACTAGGGGTTACAGGGAGCACAGGGTCTCAAGATGTAGAGCTACGTACAAGGATTACAAACAAAATGTATTCTTATGTATACAGTGGATTCTTCAGTAGAGGTATGGATGTAGACTCAGTATCTAAAGGGATGTTATTTAATTCCACTGATAATGCAGCTTTCGTAAGAGAATTCAGAGTGATGCAGGAAAAGAAACCTAATAGCATATTATTAAGTATGCTGGGAAGTAAGTTGAATCACAATGCAGGTTCGGAATTCAAGAACCCAAGTTATATTACTGCTAGGGGTACTAAGAGTGTTCCTTCTGATGTTATGAATTTAGCATACAGAGAGTGGGAAGAGATGTATCTAAACAAAGAGACAACTAAGTTCGCAAGTAAGATGGTTAGGATGGCATTTATATCTTCAGGTTTTGGAGACTCGCTAGCGTCTTTCCATAAGATGATACCTATGCAGTGGAATATCGATAGTGGTTTTGCAACCTACGTAAAAGATGTTTCAAACACCCTAAGAGAGGACGGATCTGGTATATTCCTTAATGATATGGTATCTCAGATACTTAGACATGAATTCGATAACAAAGCTTTTGTAGAGGATTTCTCTGATATGGCAGGGGTATGGAATGTGTTTAGAAGCGCTGAAGATAATAAAGCCTCAGGAACTAATGGAGGTAAGAAACTTACTCTCCCTAGAGCACTGGCTGTGGAATTAAAATTCCCTGCAGCAAAGATGGCAATATCAAAGAGTATCCCTCAAATGGAAGGTAAAGCTCCTATACTTATTTACAAAAAGTTTATTAGATATGATGTATCAGGAGAGTCTCTGACAACTTCTTCTAAGACTTTAGATAAAAATGGTAACCCTATATTCACAACAAAGCAGGGGAAAGATACTCCTATGTTGTATGAATTTGCAGGAGAGGATAGAACTTCAGGTAACCCTATATACATATCAAGAGATCCTTTAGGGTATCGAGGTAAGGGAGGTGTTAAATTAAATGAGTTTAATTTTAATCCTGACTCTGTATCAAGCGTTAAGTTGGCCAGTATCTATGATTCTAATAAGACGGGGTATAGGCTTTTAAGTAAAAAAGAGGAAGGGCATGCAGATAGGTTGACAGAATTTTTAACTACCTTGCGACAACCTTTACATTATTCACAAGTAGTAAGATTAACTGCACCACACATTAATAAATGTTAATATGAGCTGTAAACTAGATAGTACGCTGTACAAGAGTTTAAAGAATGATTCCAATAAAGATGTCAGCAGTAGAGCTGATGTTTTGTGGGCCCACGCCCATACACCTGGGTTTAAAAGTAAGTTTGGTGATTGGGAAGCTATTAACCAGTTGTCTGGTGAAGGAGACGCTCACACTAGTAGATTTAAAGGAAGAGTGGATAAGAACGGAGAGCCTACTATTAAAGCTTTCCTAGAAACACTTAATCAGGAGGATAAAAAAATTGAAAATTTTGAGACCTCTGCTTTATATTTAGAGCATGAAGCTTTCAAACCTACTACTACTAGCAAGATTGTTCAGGAGATGCAGGGGAAAGTTATTCAACGTATACGAAGATTACAACAAACCAAGATGGCATCTTTATCAGACACTGATATAGAGATCATTGAAGCAATGAGAGAGACTGCCTCGGAAGAGGAATTCGCTCAGTTTCAGATCGAGGTTAATCGTAGAGCGTACTTAGAGGAGCTAAAAGAACTTAGAGCAGCGCTAGAAACTCAAGTAGAGTTGGCTGCTGTTAAGACTTACTTAGAGACAGTTGATTCTTTAATGTCCAGTGCTGAAGCTGCTCTTTCATATGCTAACGCATTTAGTGTAAATAATATAGCGGAATACAACACGAGGCTATCCTTCTTTGCAGGGCTAGAAGATATTATACAGTCTGTGGATAATGATCCCGCACTGAAAGAAGTTGTATCTGCTGCTGATTCCTTGACAGGTAAAAAGCTAGACTACAAGGGGTTATCTGCTAGAAAGGTGGCACTAGAAACTAAATTCAACACTGCCTCTATAGACGCTATCGCAGAGAAGTGGGGAAATGTTCCAGGTAAAATGACTGCTATAGCCATTAGAGATTTTGGAAATGCTTTCACTGTTTTTAGTGAGTATGAGAGGAACTCAAACCTGAAAGGTAAAGAGTTGAAGGCTCAGTATAAAAAAGATAAGGCAGCGTACATAGCTAACCTTATGGAGAAGTCAGCTGATGATATAAGACAACAGGAAGTTGATCACATTAAGCAGCTACTTTCTAACGACCCTAAAGATTTAGGGAAATTGCATTCTATAATATTAGATGCAAGGAACATGAACAACGACCTTATATCTATGGCTGTAGAGCTTTTAGATATAGCGGATTACAACGTAATGCGTACAACAGTTAATAAAGCTACAGAGTTACACACTTTGTGGAAAGAGTTTATTAAAGGTAAGAGCACTACAGATCAGAGAAGTTTATACGACTCTATGATTGCTAAGGATAAAGACGGAAAGACCACCAAGTACTTGGTTGACAGGATAGGTAGACCCTTTTGGGAGGCCCGAGCTATAGTCAACAAGGCTAGGCTGGACGCTAAAAAGGAACACGGTATAGATAGTGCATTCTACAAAGAAGCCAATAAGGTATTCAAGACATGGATGGATGCAAATACTGTTACATGGGATTACAAGACAAATACCTTCATAGTTAAGGAAAAGTGGTTAGATTCTCAGTATGACTTTTTTGCTAATGAGGCAAACAAAGAGAACGCAGACTACAAAATGTATTGGTTCTTTAGAGGTATGATCTCTGAGAGAGACAGAAACTATCCGATGTTAAGTGGTAGAGGTAGGGGTATGAAACTTCCTGCTATACAGAAAACGTTAATGGAAACTGCTTTTGAGGATGGAGTAACTTCATCTATTGCAAGGGTTTACAAGGATACATTTAAGATTACAGGGGAGGACATTGACTATCATGTTGAGAATAACAGCCCCACTGAAAATAAGAAGTGGTACGATGTTCAAAAATTGTTACACACCTCTCTAGATGAGTATGGTAAGGTTCAAGAGAATATACCTGTATACTATAGGAAAGATGATATAGTTCCTGTTGAGGAGCAATCTTTTGATTTAGCTTCTATCCTTCTTATGGATTATTGGGGATCTGTAAACTTTGTAGAGAAGAGTATGGTAGCACCAGAGTTAGAAGTACTTAGAGGAGCTGTAGGTAGTGACCTTAGAAAAGCATCTCCTAATTACAACGGTAAAAGAAAGGCCCAAGAAATTGCCCTTGAGGATGGTAGTACATTACTTAAGCATGAAACCGTGGGAGGTAAGCAATCCAATACATATTTTGCATTAGAGAGTTTAATCTCTGCAAGGCTGTATGGGGTTAAACAACTAGGGAGCGCTAAAGCCAACAAGAGAGCCTCTGCTGTTATGGCGTGGACTGGAAATGTAATGCTTATGCTGAATGCATATTCTGCTATAGCGTCCGTTAATCAGGCTTCTACAATGTTATTTATAGAGTCAGGCGCTGGGTTGTTTTATGGTGTAGACTTTGGAGGTAGAGATGCCATCACTGCTATAGGTAAGTATGGGTCAGATACCGCCAATGGTAAGATATTTGCAGATATAGGCCGTATACGCCCTCAAGCAAAGACCAACTTACTAGGAGAACGTTTCCAGGCTATGCAAGACTGGTCAGTATCTGCTAAAAGATTTATGGCAGCCACAGGGTTAAGTCAGAATTTTGATGCAGGAGCTTTACACGGATTCCACGGTATGGGAGAGCACTATGTTCAGCATTTGCTTATGTATTCCTACATGAATGCGGCGAAAATTAAAAACTCCAAAGGAGAGTATATAAATAAAGAGGGTAAAGCAGTAGAGAGCAGAGATAGAGCTATGTCTATGGATGAGATGTACGAAACTGTTGAGGGTAAACTAGAGGTTAGAAAAGGTATTGATATAAACTCAATAGAACTTAAAACAGGTAGAACCCTAGATATTAGTAATCCTAAAGCATTGAGAAGTGCAGAGTTTAAAGTTAAAGACGCTTTATTAGAACTTAATTACTATATGAACGGTAATTATGACTCTAAAAATAACTCTCACTTTCAAAGAACTATTGCAGGTAAGGCTGTATTGATGATGAGAAAATGGCTAGGCCCAGGTGTTTTAAAAAGATATAGAGGTATAAGTCAAGTGTTTACTAATAGAGATGACTTAACGTCTGAAGATTTGTATTACAGTAGACACTCTGAGGATATGAGTTACGGTCAATACACTGAGACTATCAGATATATTACATCCCTAGGTAAATCAATCTTTAGCTTAGGGTCAAGTATTAAGATGCAAGACAACTGGCACCAGCTCTCTGATAGAGAGAAGGCTGCTATACATAGAACAGTATCTGAAGCAGTGAGTGTGGTAATGTCTTTCGCCATGTCTGCGTTAGCTTTAGGTATAGCCGTAGATGAGGATGATGAAGTAAAAAGAAGACAGCTTATGTATTTAGCCTTCTACTCTAGAAGACTGTACTCAGAGCTTTCATTCTATATGTGGCCTTTGGAAACTTTCTTAATTCTTAAGAATCCTGCAGCCTCAATATCAATGCTTGAAGGTGCTGCAGAAGTACTAGCTCAACTTGGTGGAGATATAGCTAATGGTGAGCTTGAGATATATAAGAGAGGTAAAAGAAAAGGAAGAACAAAGTTAGGTAAAGAGTTTAGAGATATTCTCCCTATGGTTAAACAACTAGACAGAGACATAGAGTCGTCTCTTAAATATTTAAAATTATAACAAAATGGCAGCATTAACAGTAACAATCACAGAAGCAATAACCCTTAACGGTATAAACAGAGGGGCTACAAACACTTTAACCTCTACTGCAACAGAGGTAGACCACAGAATACTAGATGTTACAACTTCTTATATAGAGTATATACGTTTTGGGGCTGCTAACGGTGCAGGTCAGTATAAGGATGGAACAGTAAACTATGTTCGAATCACCAATTTAGACGCTTCTGCTACTATAATTGTAAGACTAAGGTCAGATGCCCATACAAGTTATGTGAAGATTGCAGCTAAAGGTTCTTATGTCTTTACAGATCAAACTATAGATGCTTATAATGATATTACAACTGCTGATACGTTAACCAACTTGGATAGTATAGCTGTAAAAACATCTTCTGCTTCTCAAATTGAAATGTTCATTGCTGTAGCTTAAAAAATAAAAAGGGAAGATAAACGCCTAAGCATTTATCTTCCCTCTTAACAATCAACCAACAAACAGTTTTTAAGCCGTTATCTCTAAAGCGATAGCTCTGCGTTCCGCAAGCTCTTTCTCTATTTCATTAATCACCTCTAATTTAGAGACTTCATAATCTTCTAAATCTGACTCTAAGTTATTGTGGTCAATAGCTTGGTAATCAGATTCTAGATAGATATTCTCGTTATTACCATTCGTGATAGCGATTGGATAATATTCACAGCATCTCATTTTAGTGTTATTATAGTCTTCAGGGACTGCAACAACATTACGAGGACTAACTAGTACCTCTAAGATAACTCCGTCACGGTATCCAAAATCGTGTACATAATCCATAGACCCTACGTGTAAACCTGCAGAGCAAGTTTGGTAAGGGTCAGAGTCACAATCTTCTCTTGGCATAGTGATAGGTTCGCCTACTTTAACTACCATTCCATGAGCACCTGAGTGATAAGGTTTGAAGGACATTGATTGGTTCAATACTTCCTCAACTCTCTCTCCTGTATCTCCATCATAACTAACGCTGACAATCTCTTCACCTGTTTCTACGTCGTACTTACGGGCTATTTGTACTGCCTTATACGCTAAGAAATAACCTTTGTCGGTTATAGGGTGACCATTGTGCTCCAGGAAGCCAAACAGCTGCTGTCTAACACCTTTATCAGGGTTAAGAAGCACGTTCTTCCAGAAGTTAACTAAAGGCTCTACATCAAGCTTATCTTCGATGTACTTAAGTAACTTCTTAGCTAAGAATTCTGGGATGGGATCACTCGTTCCTTTAAGGAACATAGAGGATGCACCATCAAATTCAAACCTTCCATCACTTTTAAGTTCGATTTTCTTTGCAGGGTTACATAACTCTTCTATCTTTGTAACGATGTCTTCGCGTTCTTGGGCTACATTACTGGCGTTATGTAGTTTTACCAATTCGATGACTTCAGAGGAATCAGGAGAATCCTTTCGGATTCTCTTGTGATTACCATTGATAATAACTGTTACATCTGTCGGTGTAAGTTTTGCTACTAAGTAATTCATTTGTTTTGATTTTTGCTTTTAAGCGGTTATTGTTTCTTCTTCTTCTATTTTCTCTTCTATAACTTCTTCTCCAAAGGGTTTTCCCTTTAAAGATAAGAAATCTTGCACACATTCCCAAACTTCAGAGCCGTTAAACGACACGTAGTTAAGTAGTTGAATGTCTTTTGCGTAAGCTGAGGTGTCTTCCATATCTTTGGCCATGACTTGGTCTATTATAACCTTTTCATCGACTCCAGGTACATTAAGTATCTCTGCCATCACATCATCAACTGATGAACTCCACGCACTCCAGGTGTTATTTCTCTCATATTCATAGAGGTTTCTGTAGGCATCGAATAAAGCAGGGTGAAGTTTGTCGAACTCATTTAGGAATCTAACTTCCCCTAACATTTGATTTATTCTATACCCAGTACAGAATTTAGTCAGCTTATCGTGGTTCTTAGTTTCCATAAATAAATCTTTAGCGTTAATAAATCCTTCTAGGTTCTTGAAATCCTTAGCTACACTCTTTGCAACCTTAAAACATAGTACATTTCTGTCCATATCGTATAAGTCACTGTAGTATCTAGAGCTTCTGTGGTTTGCAGCAGAGGAAATTACAGTAACGGCTTTCTTTAACCATTCTTCGTCGCAACTTTCTGCATATACAACATAATTAAGAGATTTATTTTCATCTTCAATCTGTTCTTGAAGATTAGATATTTTATACTCATAGTTATTGTACTTAATTTCAACACTGTACCCAGAATCTATGTACGCTCGACGAGCAAACACTTCCTTATTAAGCTTACGTCTAGTTTTATTGTCAACAATATCACCAAACTGATCATCTAGCTCTAATTCTTCTACAGCACTGTAGTCGCTGTACCCAGAGTACGCTTTCAAGTGCTTTAAGGTAGAATTGTACATAGTGGTTTGTTGCCACTCCGCTCTAGAATCTCTCAAATTGCTCTTAACAGCATCTACTCTAGCACCGAACTTATCCTTACTAGCTTTGAAGCATAAGAAATACTCTGTGTCAGCTAATATAGCCGCCTCTTTAGCAGTGTTGAAGTTACCGTCTACATGATAGATGCAGTTAGAGCTATCTAACAAATTAGATAATTCTGAATAACTAGTTACTTCTATCCTAGAGATTGTTTTCCCTCCAATAGCTTTACTATTGTTAGAAATACCTATCTTAAAGATGTGAATCCCATTGAATATGTGATGGAATCCTCCTGAATCGTGTGCAGGGTTTTTAGGAGACATACTTGGTGTAGGTGAAAATGTAATATCTGTCATAGAAAGATTTCCCATAGAGGCTTTAATAGCCAAAGAATCATTACTATGTAGAGTATTGTATCTGTTACCTGAGTTTATACTACCTGTAGATTTTATGAAATCTATGTAGTTAGTTACTCCTGCGTACTTTGTAGACACATCTTTTCCAAATTCAGCCTTAACTGCCTTAAACTTAGCCTCTATAACAGAGATAGTCTTAGGCGTGTATCTGATAGATTCCCTAGAAGGAACTAAATCAAGTACACCTATGTCAAACTTAACACACATACTAGCTTTGTAATCGTACTC
>Ga0308003_1000145_pt1 | contig 33892 bp, 27 predicted proteins | sample Neamet36_FD_203159 | JGI IMG/M metagenome (GOLD analysis project Ga0308003, IMG submission 203159) | Marine microbial communities from water near the shore, Antarctic Ocean - #36 | ecosystem: Environmental > Aquatic > Marine > Unclassified | place: Southern Ocean | collected 2014-06-06
TCAGCATTGAATGATATCGTTGAAAAAATAGATATTAATAGAACGATGTATACAGTAAAATTTGTTTTTTGTTTACATGAAGCAAAGCTATTTTTATAAATCATGGTCTTTTTTATTTGGATAAATAGGATTGATTTATCAAATATATTAATTTAATTCAATAAAATTGATGTTGAAAATTAACATTCTGGTATTAATAATGCGCTTTTTCACTCTTTATACAAACTATGTAGAGGTGTAGATTTGTCTTTTTTGATTATTTATATCTCAACCTAAAGATCTACGTGTAGTAAATAAAAAAGCTCCACCGAAGTGGAGCTTTTAATCTAAATCCCTAAAACTTGAAATGAAATACTTAAAAAGAATCACCGTTCAAACTCATTACTCTATATTTCAAAGATGATGCCAAAGTCTAAAGTATTTAAATTTTCAAGTTTATTGCTTTTTTCGAAGTAATTTTGTTCAAATAGACTTTATTTTATCTTGAATTCAGTGTTTTCCTTATCGTTATAAAGGTCGAAAATGACAGCTTTAATTATTTAAATTTATGTGAGACACAATTTTAGTGAACTAGTTTGTCTGCAAATAAATTATTTTAAAATATATAGCAAAAAAAAGGCACCTCAATTGAGGTGCCTTTTTGCTATGTTAAAAGATTAGTCAGTAATTACTATCTTTTTAGTAATGCTAGAACCATTTTGGTTTAGTTGAATAAAGTAAATACCTGCTTTAATACTTGGGTATAAATCTTTAAGTTGAATGCTGTTTTTATTTGCATCTAAGTTTAATGCCTCAGTTGCCAAAGTAGCACCAAACACATTACTTAAAGTAATACTTACAGACGCTTTTTTGTAAAGTTCAAATTCTATAGTTACATCTCCTTTAGAAGGGTTTGGATAGATAGCTAGTTCGTTAAAAATATTTTCAGATAAAGAAACTTCATTTGCATTAGAAACTATAAAGTTGTCCAAGTATAACCAGTTTCCATTTTCACCCGTAAATTCAAATTTAATTTGAACATTCTTATCTCCAGCAAAAGTACTTAAGCTTAATTGATATCTATCCCATTCATTCCCAGTAGGCACAAAAGGTAAGAAAATGTTTGTGCTGTCGTTTGTGATTAATGCTTCTGTAGTATAGTTCTTTTTAGAAATCCAAGTTCTCCCACAATCGTCACTAATATATACTCTTAAGTTATCATTTGTCGACATGTTTTTTCTAGCATAAGCTAAATCAAAATAAGCGTTTATTGGAGCGGATGCACCACTTAGGTCAATTGTAGGTGTAATTAACGTATGACGATCCCCTTCAATAGAAAATTCAGCACTTCTAATTCTTACTGATGCACTGTTCATTGCTCCCTCCATTGTTGGACTAGAAATAATGTCAGTTCTTGACCAAGTTGCGTCAGTTTGAGCACCTATTAACCAATTCTTGCTTTCTGTTTCATAAGTTGGGAATTCCGAATATTCAAAGTCTTGAATATAAGGGAAAGACATGTTTGCCTCATCATCTGTTACAGTAATGTAGCTTTCTTTAAGCAATGTTTTTTCACCTGAAGAGTTAGTAGCAGATAATGAAACGCTAAAGAATCCCGGGTTATTAAATGTGATGTCCTGTGGGTTTTCTTCAGTCGAAGAAGAAGGAGTCCCTCCTTCGAAAGACCATTCATAAGTAATAATACTATCTAAAGAAAGATTCACATTATAAGTTGTGCTTTCGAACGTGTATGCATCACCAGGACAACCGTAAATATAATCTGAAGTAAATTCTGGGGTTGGAGTACAAACTGCAACTATATGGTCATCGTTAGTCCCGGTAGCAATTAAGTTGTCTTCAGAAACCAATTCTGGCCTGAATTCTTCTATTGCCGAACGCATTCTTTCTCCTTGTAATAGAGAGAACATATTCATACAATTATCATCAGAGTAATCCATGTAATTCATAAACATTTCACCATTTTCTTGTGAAATAATTTGGTCAGACGTAGCGTCACATCCTTCATCCGAAGTTCCTACGTGATAAGGGAAATCATTTAAGCAAATACCAAAGTTTGGGTCTGCAGCTGCAGGCGTGTCATTTACGTGGTCATTACCACATGTTGCATCACCCCAAATATGACGTAAATTTAACCAGTGACCAGCTTCATGTGTTAGTGTTCTACCAACTTGAGCTGAAGCAGTTCCAATAGAACCACAATAATCGTCTCTTAAAATTACACCATCTGTCTCTCCATCACTCCAAAGTTGATCAGGGAATTGTGCATATCCTAAAATAGTACCGTAGCTAGATTCTTTATCAATGTTTTTTACTACCCATACGTTAAAATATTTTGCAGGATCCCATTGAATCAAAGCCTTTACATTATTGTTCCCATTAGAGGTAAGTAAAGAATAAGTACGTGTTACACCTTGCGTACAATTTCCATCAGGATCTAATTGTGCTAATCGGAATTCGATGTTTGCATCTCCTGTATAAGCTTTAAATGGCTCGGGAGTATTTGTAGTATCTGAGTTTGTATAAGCGAAATCTTCGTTCAAACTTCTCATTTGATCTTCAATTTGCTCAAACGATATGTTTTCATTTCCACCTTTATGGATGATGTGAAAGACAACTGGAATCACATAATGATTAGAGTTTTTCACTCCATCAGTTTGATTTTCTTGCTGTAGCTTGTTAAAAGCGTTGAATCTTTTTTCTATTTCTTTGGCTACTTCTGGTCGTTCAGAGTTTAATTCGTCGCGATGTTCCATAGAACCACACCAGTTTTGTGCCGATGCTGTTGAGATAACCGTAAATAAGCTAAATGTAATTGCTATAAGCTTTTTCATTTGTTATGAGATAGTTACTAGTTGATTAATAGTACTTTCCTAATCCATAAATCATTCCACAGATAGGATTTCAAATATACATATTCTTAATAAATTGACTGCTAAGTTCAATTATTTTTTATTCTAAGCATACAAAGTACAATTCTGCTTCTATTTTTTCTATTTTTACCTACAATGAAAAAGAATATAAAAAACACCGAAAAACCTTCTAAGTCTCCTAATTTAAAGGAACTTAAAAGCACGATCATCGATTTGTGTAATGCCACTATAAAGCCAGTAACCTTTAAGGATATCTGTAAAGAGTTGCAGGTAAAAGATAAAATTGCAAAACACCAAACCTCCTTTATCATAAAAAACCTCGTAATTGAAGGTGCAATAAATGAAATAGGACACGGTAAATACGGAGCAAATTCAACTCAAGAATTTTACGAAGGTAAAATTGAGAAAATTACTTCTGGTGCAGGTTATGTTATTTGCGATGGCATGGATCAAGATGTTTTTGTGTCTGCTCGAAATGCAGGCCAAACATTAGGTGGCGACATAGTTCGTATTGTACTTACTGGAAATCATACCGGAAAAAACCCGGAAGGCGTTGTCGTTTCTATTGTGAAACGTGGAAGAACTACCTTTGTGGGGAATATGAGAGTTGATGCTCGTCATAGTTTTATGACGCCTGATAATTCGCGAATTGGAACAGACTTTTACGTACCTAAAGATAAGTTAAACGGTGCTAAAAATGGCGATAAAGTACTTGTTACTTTATTAGATTGGCCTAAAAAAGCAAACAGCCCTTTTGCAGAAGTTACTACTGTTATGGGTGCTGCAGGAGAACATAATGCAGAAATTCACGCTATTTTGGCTGAGTTTGGTTTGCCTTATGAATTCCCTGAGTCTGTGGAGGCATATGTAGAATCTATTCCAGAAACTATTTCTGAGGAGGAAATTAGCAAACGTAGAGATATGCGTGAAGTTTTAACCTTTACCATAGATCCTCACGATGCGAAAGATTTTGATGATGCACTTTCTATCCAAAAGCTTGCAGATGATAAATGGGAAATAGGGATTCATATAGCCGATGTTTCTCATTACGTACAAGAAGGTACTTTATTAAACGACGAGGCTTACGACAGAGCTACTTCTGTTTATTTGGTTGATCGCGTGGTTCCTATGTTACCCGAAAAACTATCAAATAAAGTGTGTTCGCTTAGACCTAATGAAGAGAAACTTTGTTTTTCTGCCATATTTACCATCAATGATAAAGCAGAAGTTTTAGACGAGTGGTTTGGTAGAACAGTAATCTATTCCGATCACCGATTTACCTACGAAGACGCTCAAGAAGTTATTGAGAGGAAAGAAGGGAAGTTTGCAGAAGAGATTTTACTGATGGACAAGCTCGCTAAAATTATGCGTGCAAAGCGTATAGACGAAGGTGCAATTACATTCGATAGAGTGGAAGTTAAATTTCAGCTTGACGAAAAGAAAAACCCAACGGGTGTTTATTTTAAACAAGCTAAAGATGCCAATAAACTTATAGAAGAGTATATGCTTTTGGCTAACCGAAAAGTGGCCGCATTTATTGGGAAAGCTGCTGACGGAACGCCAAGTAATAAGCCTTTTGTTTACCGTGTTCACGACGATCCAGATCCAGAGAAAATTAATAACTTTTCTACTTTTGTAAATCAGTTTGGTCATCAAATGAATTTACAAACGCCAAAGGATATTGCGAACTCTATGAACAGGGTTTTAGCAGATGTTTCTGGGAAGCGAGAAGAAAATATGGTGGAACTCTTAGCTATACGTACCATGAGTAAAGCTAAATACACCATAGAAAATATTGGGCACTACGGATTAGGTTTCGATTACTACTCTCACTTTACCTCTCCTATTCGTCGTTGGCCAGATGTAATGGTACATCGCTTGTTGCAACGTTATTTAGATGGCGAAAAGGTTACCGAAAAAGAAGCGATAGAAGAGCAGTGCAAACACTCTTCTGCAATGGAAAAATTATCTACCGATGCAGAACGATCTTCTATTAAGTATATGCAAGTAAAATATTTAATGGGTAAAGTAGGGCAGGAGTTTATGGGAGCTGTTTCTGGTGTTACCGACTTCGGGATGTTTATAGAACTTAAAGACAGTCTTTGCGAAGGATTAGTTTCTATGCGCGACCTTAAAGACGATCACTACGAATTACACAAAGAGACTTTTAGTCTAGTTGGTAAAAGAACTAAAAAACGTTTTCAATTAGGTGACTCTATAAAAGTACGTGTTCGCAATGTAGATTTAGTTAAAAAGCAAATCGACTTTCAGTTGGTTAAATAATTATACACAACTATCTAAAACAAAAAAAAATCACTCCTTTGAGTGATTTTTTTTGTTTTGAACTTTCTGTTAAGCATTTGTAAACTGTTCCAAAAAGCGAATGTCGTTTTCAAAAAAGTGTCTTAAATCTTTAATTTGATATTTAAGCATGGTGATTCTTTCGATTCCCATCCCAAAAGCAAAACCACTGTATTTTTTAGAATCAATCCCACAGTTTTCCAAAACGTTTGGATCTACCATACCACAACCTAAAATCTCTACCCAGCCTGTATATTTGCAAATATTACAACCTTTACTTTTACAAATATTACAAGATATATCTACCTCAGCACTTGGCTCAGTAAATGGGAAATATGAAGGTCGAAGTCTGATTTCTGTATCCTTTCCAAAAAATTCTTGTGCAAAATGAAGTAAGGTTTGCTTTAAATCGGCAAAAGAAACATTCTCGTCTATATAAAGACCTTCAATTTGGTGGAATATACAATGTGCTCTAGCCGAAATTGCTTCGTTACGGAAAACTCTTCCTGGAGAAAGTGTGCGTATTGGTGCAGGGTTCTTTTCCATATACCTTACCTGTACAGACGAAGTATGTGTTCTTAGTAAAATATCTGGATTGGTTTGTATAAAAAAGGTGTCTTGCATGTCTCTTGCCGGATGCTCTTCTGGTAAATTTAATGCACTAAAGTTATGCCAGTCGTCTTCAATTTCTGGACCTTCAGAAATCGTAAATCCTAAGCGAGCAAAGATTTCTACAATTTCGTTCTTTACTATAGAAAGAGGGTGTCTAGAGCCCAGTCGCATCGATTCAGAACTCATGGTGAGGTCTAATCCCGAACCCACATTCTCTTTCGATTGCTCTAGATTTTCTTTGAGTTGATTAACCTTATCCTGCGCTTTATTTTTAAGCTCGTTTACGTATTTCCCAAACTCTTTTTTCTCTGAATTAGCAACCTCTTTAAAGGCAGCAAAAAAGTCGTTTAAAACACCTTTTTTACCGAGGTAGTCAATTCTAAATTTTTCTACAAGTTCTAGTGAGTCAGCTTCAAATTTTTCAACTTGAAGTATATGTTCCTTAATCTTGTTTAGCATGTTTTGAGCTTTATCTCATCTATTTAAAAATGATGAGTGAAAATTTGTATATTTGGCTTTTATCAAAGGACAAAATTACTAAATATTAAGGACATATGAAACGTAAATTATTTGGCATTCTGGGCTTGTTTATAGCCCTTTTTACAGCTCTTACATTAAATTCTTGTGAAGAAGTAACACATTTTTACACCGGAGAAATTACCATCCTCGATAATCAAGGGATTGTAATGAACGACGTAAAAGTTACTACTAATGTAGATGTAGATAATGTACACGTAGTAGGAAAAGAAGCTTATACAAATGCTTCAGGAATAGTTTCATTCGAATTTGACAATATCGCTATTGTTAAGGTTATTGCCGAAAAAGGGAACTACTCTGGAGAAGGTTTACTTGTTTTAGAGGAAGACAAAGACGTAAAAGTAACTGTAGTAGTTTACGAATAAGTCGCTTTTTTAAAGGCTAATTCCACTTTCTTCAAAGTATAAAATTGCAGCTTCTTTCATTAAAATAGTCTGTTCGCCAGGTTTTAATGGAGGGAGTTTTTCATTTGTTGTATAGTGAGGCCAGCCGTCTTTATCGCGACCTTCTAATTCGTAAAAACCATAATTACTTAGTAGTCTGCAAATAGCTATATGTAGTAAGTCGGTTTTTTCTTCCTTAGAAAACTCACGGTAACCAGTTCCTAATTCTTGTATTCCAATAAGAAATAAAATGGCTTGAAGATCTAGTGTGTCCCCTTCTCCAAATTCTTTAGAGATGAATACTACTAATTTTTCCCACTTTTCTTTTGATTCTTGATTTCTCATCTGTGTTATTTTGCGACAAAAATACAATGTTCTTTGCAATCTACATTTCTACTTGTAACTTATCCTATGAATTATTTTGATTATATTTTAGTTTGCCCCGTTTTATACGGTTTATATAGAGGTTTCACCAAAGGACTTATTTTAGAACTCGCTTCTTTAGTAGCTTTAGTTGCTGGTATATATGGTGCAATGCACTTTTCGTCTATTACTTTTGGGTATTTAAACGATGTATTAGAAATTGAGCCTTCTTATTTGCAGTTGGCTTCGTACGGTTTAACCTTCTTGTTAATTGTTTTGGTAATTACCCTTACGGGGAAAGTACTAACAATGCTCGTAAAAATGGTTGCATTAGGCTTTGTAAATAGATTAATGGGTGCTGTTTTTGGCGGCATAAAAGCCTTGCTAATTCTTTCTGTCTTACTGATGTTTTTCGACAGACTAAATAATCAATTTGGGATTGTTAAAGACGAAATTGTAGATGCTTCCGTTTTATACAACCCTATTCTTACGAAGTCTCAAGGAATTTATCCAAGTATAATGGAGGGTTTTGATAAGCAAAAGAAAGAGGTTGAGGGTGTTTTAGAAGAGCTTTAAACCAAAAAAATCCCCTCGAGACTTCGAAGGGATTGAGTGTTTTATAAAGAGAGAGTTTTAGCTGTTTATCGCTTTTACCCCTGGTAATTCTTTACCTTCTAAATATTCGAGCATCGCCCCACCACCAGTTGATACATAGCTTACTTTGTCTTGCATGTTAAATTTCTTAACTGCGGCAACAGAATCTCCACCACCTACTAAAGAAAAAGCTCCTTTCGCTGTTGCATCTGCAATTGCCTTGGCTACAAATTTAGTTCCCTCAGCAAATTTATCCATTTCGAATACGCCCATAGGACCATTCCAAAGAATTGTTTTAGAACTTAAAATTGCTTCTCTGTAAATCGTTTTAGTTTTATCGCTTATGTCTAATCCCATCCATCCATCTTCTACTTTGTCGATATCTGTAACAACGGTATTTGCATCCTTAGAAAATGCATCAGCGTTTAATGAATCCACAGGAATTAAAAGTTCCACTCCTTTTTCTTTCGCTTCAGCAATTAAAGAAAGTGCTAATTCTAATTTATCGTTTTCTACCAACGAATCTCCAACTTTACCACCCATTGCTTTCGCAAAAGTATAAGACATTCCTCCACCAATAATTATTTTATCAACCTTATCCATCAATTTGGTAATGATGGTGATTTTAGAAGAAACTTTTGCCCCACCCATAATAGCAGTAATAGGTCTTTCGCCTTCGTTTACCACTTTCTCTAGGTTTACAATTTCGTTTGCCATTACATAACCAAAGCATTTGTTTTCGCCAACAAAATCAGCAATTACAGCTGTAGAAGCATGTGCTCTGTGCGCTGTTCCAAATGCATCGTTTACATATACATCAGCTAGTTTCGCTAATTTCTTTGCGAAGTCTGCATCGCCACTTTGTTCCTCAGTATAAAAGCGTAAGTTTTCTAATAATAAAACCTCTCCAGCTTTTAAACCGCCTACTGTAGTTTCTACTTCTGAACCTATGCAGTCGGTAACAAATTTTACGTTTATATTAAGGGCATTCGAAAGGTGATTGACTAAATGTTTAAGCGAAAATTTATCTTCAGGACCATTTTTAGGTCTTCCTAAATGCGACATTAATATAACCGAGCCACCATCTTTAAGAATCTTATTGATGGTTGGAATAGCAGCAGCAATTCTAGTGTCGTCTGTAATTTCGAATTTATCGTTTAATGGCACGTTAAAATCTACTCTTATTAAGGCTTTTTTGCCTTCAAAATTTAGTTGGTCTATTGTTTTCATGCTGCAAAAGTAAGATTTCTGAGAGTTTAAAATTGAATGTTAAAGGTTTAAAGTTTATATGCTCAAATATTAAATGATTGTTTTCAGGAATACTAAGCGTTTTTAGTTTTTTGAATTGAGTTTTTTTGTCTCAAAAAATTGTTTTGAACTTAAAATATACTCATACTCATCGTTTAAGAAGTGCTAAAGAATAGATGAAAATTCATTGCAAAGTGTATCTTTGAAGGATGTTATTTAACGAGCTACAAGGACAACAAAAGAGTAAGCAATTACTAATGCAGATGGTGCGCGAAGAACGCGTTCCTCATGCGCAGTTGTTTTTGGGTTCTCATGGTTCTGGGAATTTAGCTTTAGCATTGTGCTTTGCTCAGTTTATAAGCTGTACAAATAAGCAAGAAGATGATTCTTGTGGGAGATGCCTTTCTTGTGTTAAGCATCTGAAATTTACACATCCCGATTTACATTTTGTTTTTCCTGTTGCTACTACGCCTTACGTAAAAGCTAAACCAATAAGCAAGAATTTTTTAACAGAATGGAGAGCCTTATTAAAAGAGAATGCGTATTTTTCTCTCTTCGATTGGATTAAGTACATTGGTGTCGAAAATAAACAAGGATTTATCTCTGTGGAAGAGAGTGCTCATATTGTAAAAGATTTGAGCTTAAAGCCTTACGAAAGCGATACTAAAATAATGCTTATTTGGATGCCTGAAAAAATGAATATTCAAGCTGCCAATAAATTATTAAAGATTATTGAAGAGCCTCCACATAAAACGCTCTTTTTGCTAGTTGCAGAAAGTGAAGAAAATATGTTGGCAACTGTTTTATCTCGAACGCAATTATTTAAGGTACCACGCTATTCTGATGCAGAGGTAACTGAATATTTGATAAATCGTGATGTAGCACAGGGAAAGGCTCAAATGATTTCGGCTTTAGTAGAGGGTAATATCAATGAGGCTCTCAAATTAGCTGAGCAATCTCAAGACGCAGAAGAGAATTCTTTGCATTTTGTACAGTGGATGCGCTTATGTTTTAGCGCCTTACAAGTAAAAGACATAGATAAATTGGTGCAGTGGTCTGAAACAATGGCTAAAGCAGGTAGAGAAAACCAAAAGAGTTTCCTTCTGTATGCATCCAATGTAATGCGTGATGCATTATTAAAAAACTATGGTGTTGCCGCAATGATGAAAATGAACGTAAGCGGGCAGAACTTCACCATGGAAAAATTTGCTCCTTTTATACATGCAGAAAATTGCATGGAAATAATAGAGGAGCTCAATATGGCGCAATTGCATATTGAAAGAAATGCTAACCCTAAGATATTATTCTTAGATGCTTCTTTTAAAATTGCTCGATTGCTCCATAAGAAACTAAAACAGACTGCGGTCTGATAAAAACATAAAAATGGCGTGTACGAACTGTTCAACAACTGCGGGTAACGCCCCAGGTTGTCAAAGTAAAGGATCATGTAGTACTGGAAATTGTGGTAAAATGCCTGTATTCAACTGGCTTTCTAATATGAGTTTACCTTCCGGTCAGGAACCTTTTAATATAATAGAAGTCCGTTTTAAAAACGGTCGTAAAGAGTTTTTTCTAAACAAACATGAGCTAAGTGTTCAAATGGGCGATACCGTTGCGGTAGAAGGAAGTCCTGGACATGATATTGGTGTCGTTTCTCTTAAAGGGGAATTGGTGCGATTGCAAATGCGTAAAAAGAAAATTAAGGAAGATAGCGAGCAGGTAAAAGTTTTATACCGACACGCCTCAACATCTGATATTGCAAAATGGGCTTTAGCTAGAGAGCGAGAAACTCCTGCAATGTACAAGGCCAGAGAAATTGCATCTACTCTAAAATTAGACATGAAAATTGGAGATGTTGAGTTTCAGGGCGATAATATAAAAGCAGTGTTTTATTATACCTCCGAAGGACGTGTAGATTTTCGAGACCTCATAAAATTAATGGCTGACGAATTTAAGGTTCGTATAGAAATGCGTCAAATTGGTAGTAGGCAAGAAGCTCAGCGTATGGGTGGTATTGGCTCTTGTGGTAGAGAATTGTGTTGTAGTACGTGGTTAAACGATTTTAGATCGGTTAGTACTAGTGCCGCACGTTACCAGCAACTGTCTTTAAATCCTCAGAAGTTAGCAGGGCAATGTGGTAAGTTAAAGTGTTGTTTAAACTATGAGTTAGATATGTATGTGGAAGCACTTAAAGACTTTCCTGATACTAACTTAAACTTGAAAACGAAGAAAGGAGATGCATTTCAACAAAAAATGGACATTTTCCGTCGTAAAGCTTGGTATTCATACCGCAGTGATCCCTCTAAATTTATTGAACTAAATTTAGATAAGGTTCAAGAAATCATTGAGCTTAATAAGCAAGAGAAATTACCTGAATCTCTTGAAATGTTTATACAAGCTTATATTGAAGTGGCAAAGCCAGATTACGAAAATGTTGTTGGACAAGACAGTATCACTCGTTTTGATAAACAGGCGCCATCTAAGGGCTCGAATACTAAAAGACGCACGAATAAAAATACAGGAAATAAAAAACCCGTTCATGCGAATCAGAAAGTAAAAGCAGAGGGAGCTAAGCAAACAAGGAAGCCTGTAGTGAAAAATGAAAATCCTTCACCAGCTGTTAAGCCCAGGCCTCATGATGCTAGTGTAAGTGTTTCGAAGCCAGTCCGAAGACCTTCAAGACAAAGAAGATTATTAAAACCTAACGAAAATCAAGAAGCTCCAAAAAATAATAATGAGAACAAGAAATCTGAATAAAATCGCTTTTATTTTTGCTCTAATATTCCTTGTTTCTTGTGACAATAATAAGGTTTACGATGAGTATATTGATTTAGAATCTACGGGTTGGAGTACAGCAGATACTTTAGCATTCGAAATTGAGTTAAATTCAACAAATGGAGGTTTGTTTGATTTTTTAATCGGTTTGCGTAATAATAATGAATACTTGTATTCAAATATATTTTTGTTTGTCGAACTAGAAAATCCGCAAGGAATAACACTTAGCGATACACTGCAATATTTAGTTGCAGAACCTAATGGCAAATGGAAAGGTTCAGGTGTTGGAGCCATAAAATACAATCTTTTTAAGTACAAAGAATCTCAAGAGCTTGAGGATGGTCTTTATAAGATTAAAATTACTCACGGTATGCGTAGCGAATTACTGCATGGCTTGGAAGACATCGGCTTAAGAATTGAAAGCGTAAATTAAATGGAGATTAAAAAGAAACTTACTACTTGGTTTATCCGTCTATTTTGGATTGGAGTTTTAGCACCCATATTAGGAATTGCTGGAGGTGTATGGTTTGCCTCAATGGGCTGGTTTGGGCCTCTTCCTTCCTTTGAAGAATTAGAAAATCCACAACAAAATTTAGCTACCGAAATTTATGCTTCTGATGGAGTTCTTTTAGGTAAATTCTTTTACGAAAATCGCTCTCCTGTTACGTACGATCAATTATCCCCTCACCTTGTAAATGCACTGATTTCTACCGAAGATGAGCGTTTTAGAGAACATTCCGCTATAGATGCAAAGTCCCTTGCTAGAGCTGTTGTTGGAGCTTTAACGGGAAGAAGTGCTGGAGGTGGTTCTACTATTACTCAGCAGTTATCTAAAATGCTTTTCACCAATGTTTCACAATCAAAAGTAGAGCGTGTAAAACAGAAATTTAAAGAGTGGGTAATTTCCGTTCGTCTTGAAAGAAATTTCACAAAAGATGAAATTTTGTCTATGTATTTCAACAAATTTGATTTCTTATATTTGGCTGTAGGAGTGAAGTCTGCGGCTAAAATTTACTTTAATACTACACCCGATAAACTTACTATTGAGCAGTCTGCAGTTTTGGTAGGAATGGCTAAAAATCCTTCTTTATACAATCCAAATCGATTTCCAGAAAATGCACTTAATCGCAGAAATGTAGTTTTAGGCCAGATGTATAGGAATGGTGTTATCGAAGAGTTTGAAAGAGATTCTTTAGCTACACTTCCCATAGAACTAGACTTTAAGCGTACTAACCACAACGATGGATTGGCAACCTATTTTAGAGAGCATCTTAGAAAATATTTAAAATCTTGGGTTAAAGAACATCAAAAACCAGATGGCACAAATTATAATATTTATGCTGATGGCTTAAAAATTTACACCACCATAGACTCCAGAATGCAACAATATGCAGAGGAAGCTGTGACGACTCATATGTCACAGTTACAAGATGAGTTTTACGATCATTGGGATGGAGAGGGTGAAGATTATGTAAATGCTCCATTTGATAAAGAGCTTCGTGCTGGTCAAGTTGATACACTTATGATTACAGCAATGAAGAGGTCGGAGCGTTATCGGTTGTTGCGCAAAAGAAAAGCTAGTAAGCAAGAAGTAAAAGAGGCTTTTGATGCGCCAACAAAAATGAACATATTTACTTGGAATGGTGGAGTGGATACACTTCTTTCTCCTATGGATTCCATTTTATATTATAAGGCTATACTCCAAACAGGGATGATGTCGATGGATCCGCAAACTGGTTTTATTAAAGCTTGGGTAGGCGGAATAGACCATCATTATTTTCAATACGACCATGTTAAAGATGCAAAACGACAAGTTGGTTCTACCTTTAAACCCTTTGTTTATGCAACTGCAATAGATCAGCATAACTACTCACCATGTATGAAAGTACCTAATGTACAGGTGATTTTCGAAAAAGAATCTTGGGGTTTAGAAGAAGATTGGATTCCTAGAAATTCTGGTGAAAAATATGGCGGGGAACTCAACTTAAAAGATGCTCTTGCTCAATCTGTAAATACCATTACTGCTTATTTAATGAAACAAGTAGGCCCACGAAAAGTTCGTAAAATGGCTAGAGCAATGGGCTTAAAAAGTTCTATACCAGCAGTTCCTTCTATTTGTTTGGGAACACCCGATGTTTCTGTCTTCGAAATGGTTGGTGCCTATGGAACTTTCGCGAATCAAGGCGTTTATACCACACCTATATTCTTAAATAGAATAGAAGATAAAAACGGTGTTGTTTTAGATGCTTTTAGCCCAATAACAAAAGAGGTGCTAAACGAGGAAAAAGCGTATGTAATGCTTAACCTCATGCAGGGAGTAACTACTAAAGGTTCTGGTGTTCGTTTACGTTGGAGATATGGATTTAAAAATCAAATTGCTGGTAAAACCGGAACTACACAAAATCAATCTGACGGTTGGTTTATGGGCGTAGTGCCAAACTTGGTTACTGGTGTTTGGACAGGTGCTGAAGATAGATCTGTTCATTTTAGAAGTATTACACTTGGACAAGGAGCTAATATGGCTTTACCTATTTGGGCTGAATATATGACAAGAGTTTACAAGGATACTGATCTAGGGATTTCTAAGTTAGATTTTGAAAAACCAAATAAACTGTCTATTGAATTAGATTGTAGTACGTTTGAGAAAGAAAACCTCGATTTTGATGAAGATTCTGATAACGAAGAATTTTAATTCGATCAAGTCCATTATTTTTAGTGAGTAGAATAGTTTTAAATTATAGAAGATGATAAATAAAGTAGTTTCCAACGTACAAGTAGCTCTCGAAGGAGTGAAAGATGGAATGACCTTGATGTTAGGTGGATTTGGTCTTTGTGGTATTCCCGAAAATAGTATTGCTGAATTAGTGAAAAAAGGTACAAAAAACCTCACTTGTATTTCTAATAATGCAGGAGTAGATGATTTTGGTTTGGGTTTATTACTACAAGAGAAACAGATCAAGAAAATGATTTCTTCTTACGTGGGTGAGAATGACGAGTTCGAACGTCAGATGTTAAGCGGCGAATTAGAGGTAGATTTAATTCCGCAAGGTTCGTTGGCAGAACGTTGTAGAGCTGGAGGATCAGGAATACCTGCATTTTTTACACCTGCTGGCTACGGAACAGAAGTTGCCGAAGGAAAAGAAGTAAGAGACTTTAATGGAAAACCACATATTTTAGAATCCGCTTTAACGGCAGATTTCGCCATTGTTAAAGCTTGGAAAGGAGATGCTGCTGGTAATTTAATTTTTAAAGCAACTGCAAAAAACTTTAATCCTTTAATGGCTATGGCTGGTACAATTACGGTTGCCGAAGTAGAAGAGCTCGTTCCTGCAGGACAGTTAAATCCAAATGAAATTCATACTCCAGGAATCTTTGTTCAAAGAATTTTTCAAGGAGAACGATTTGAGAAAAGAATAGAGCAACGAACAACTCGTGTAAAGATTTGAAAATTTGATGATTTGTCAATTTGAAAATGATACTATTAATGATGATGAATAATGAGAAATGATAAAAAGAATTTAATTGTAGAAATGTCAACTCAATTCTCATTAGAAATAATTGAGTTTTGTGAATCATTAAAATAGGGGAATAAACGTTTATTGGGCAATCAGTTATTTCGTTCTGGTACTTCTGTTGGAGCAAATATTAGAGAGGCTCAAAATTGCCGCTAAAGAAGCTGATGAGTCAGCGTATTGGTTGGAATTGTGTAATAAGTCGGAGTTACATCCAACTAGTGAAAAATTAGAAAAAGATTTAGAATCAATGATTCGAGTAATTTCTAAGATTATTTCTTCGTCGAAGAATCATTAATCATCAAATCATCAAATTGATTATGTTAGATAAAATCGGAATTGCAAAACGTATAGCTCAAGAGCTAGAAGATAATACTTATGTAAACCTAGGAATTGGAATTCCTACTTTGGTTGCTAATTATATTCCTGAAGGGATTTCGGTAGAATTCCAGTCAGAAAACGGGGTTTTAGGAATGGGGGCTTTTCCTTTTGAGGGAGAAGAAGATGCAGACTTAATTAATGCGGGTAAACAAACAATTACTGCCTTAGATGGAGCTGTATATTTCGATTCGGCTACAAGTTTTGCTATGATTCGTGGTAAACATGTACAGTTAACTGTTTTAGGAGCTATGGAAGTTTCTGAAAACGGAGATATTGCCAACTGGAAAATTCCTGGTAAAATGGTAAAGGGGATGGGTGGTGCAATGGATTTAGTTGCTTCAGCAGAGAATATTATTGTGGCTATGATGCACACTAATAAGAGAGGTGAATCGAAGATACTTAAACAATGTTCTTTGCCTTTAACAGGTGTAGGATGTGTTAAGAAAGTCGTTACTAACCTTGCCGTTTTAGAAGTTATGCCTCAAGGCGGATTTAAACTTTTAGAAAGAGCTCCTGGCGTTAGTGTAGAAGAAATTATTTCTGCTACAGATGGAACTCTTTTAGTTGAAGGATCTATTCCGGAAATGCGTATCTGTTAAAAATATATAAGGAACAATTGTTAAACTAGATTTAAGATTAATTAGCCCTAAATTATTTTTTCACTTAAATTAGGCTCTAGCAAGGGTTAAAATAGAACAAGTACACTCCACTTCTTTTTGAATAGTTTTTATACAAGCTTCTAGGGTAGCCCCTGTAGTAAAGACGTCGTCTAATAAGAGGATGTGTGTTTTGTTTAAAGCTATTTTATCTTTTACCTCAAAAGCATTTTGCACGTTTTTCCAACGCTCTAATCGGTTCTTTTTTGTCTGACTTTCTGTAAACTCTTTTCTTTGTAATGAGCTTGTGTCTATCGGGATTTTAAAACAATTATGTATTCCTGTTGCAATTAAATCAGCTTGGTTAAATCCTCTTATTTTAAACTTTTTTGGGTGTAGTGGTACTGGTATTAGTACATCTATTGTTTCGAAAAATGTTGCTCCTAATTTCTTTGCTAATTCTTCGGATAAATATATCGCAAGCTGTTTTTGATTTTGGTATTTTATAGAATGTAAAACCTGTTGAACGCCTTCTTTTTTTGTAAAATCAATAAAAAAAACGCCTTGTTCAATTTCTACTCTGCCTCGTAAAGCATTTTTTATTTTCGTGATATTTGGATTGGATTCATAAACTAAATGGATTTCACAATTTATACATAACTCATCCGCACAATTAATTATTGGTTTTGAACAAGCCCCACATAGCTTTGGGAAAAACAGATTTAATATATTGTTAAGTAACATTTAGATTCATTTTATGAAACTAAAGATAGGGATTAATTACTAGTTGTTGATGATCTATTATTAACTAGCGTTGGGCGATATTTTTGTTGTGTTATTTATTAATTACCTACTTTTTGAACAAACGATGATTTAGTCTATTCAAAACTTAAATTATAGATTTGAATTAATTAATTAATAATCATTAAAAATTAATAATTATCAGTTTCTTTGAGCTTCAAAATACACTTAACTATGCCAACTATAATATCCTACAATGTAAACGGAATTCGTGCAGCTTTAAAAAAGGGTTGGGCAGATTGGGCTAAAGCTACCAATGCCGATGTAATAGGTTTACAAGAAACCAAAGCTCATCCGGATCAGCTTGACCTTACTATTTTCGAAGAATTGGGGTACCATCATTATTGGTTTTCTGCTCAAAAAAAAGGCTATAGCGGAGTTGCTCTTTTGTGTAAAGAAAAACCATTACATGTAGAATACGGTTGTGGTATTGAAAAGTATGATTTTGAAGGTCGTGTTATACGAGCTGATTTTAAAGACTATTCTGTTATTTCGGCATACTTCCCTTCGGGCACAACTGGCGGAGTAAGACAAGATTATAAAATAGATTTTCTATCAGATTTCCATACCTATATAATCGAATTGACAAAGGAAATTCCTAACCTGATTATTTCTGGGGATTATAATATTTGTCACGAAGTAATTGATATTCATAATCCGGTTTCTAATAAAAAGTCTTCAGGGTTTTTACCAGAAGAAAGAGCTTGGGTAAGTGCTTTTATAGAAAGTGGTTTTGTAGATAGTTTCCGACACTTAAATAAAGAACCTCATCATTATTCTTGGTGGTCTTATAGAGCTGCTTCAAGAGAACGAAATAAGGGTTGGAGAATAGATTATAATATGATTAGCAAAACACTCTTACCTCGACTTACTAGAGCTGCCATACTCTCTGAAGCGAAACACTCTGACCACTGCCCGATATTGGTGCAAATTGATTAAAAAGCGATTGTAATAAAATCTCATAAAACAAAAAGAGCCTGTTTTCAATATTGAAAATAGGCTCTTTTTGTAATGAATAGAAAAAAGTTACAATTCTTTATTCTGATTTTTGTGTTCTAATTTAATAAACCACCACTCTAATTGTTTCTTTATAAGTTCCAACCGTACAATTCATAAAATACATGCCAGCATTAAGGTTTGATTTAAAGTCAGTTAAACTCAATTGGTGCTGTCCTGCTTTATAGATATCCGTATTTCTGTGAATTACATTTCCTAAAACATCTACCAATTCTAATTGTATCGCTTGCGGATTTAAAACATTAAACTTAATAGAAGCCTCTCCATTATTTGGGTTTGGATAAACCTCTAAATTTAACGTTTCAGCTACTAATTCGTTTATTCCAATTGAAGGAACTGCAAAACGAATATTATCGAGGTAAAGGTAGTTTCCATTTTCGCCAGAAAACTCTATTAAAAATTGCAATTGATCTCTTCCAGCCCAAGGTGTAAGATTAATTTTTTGTGTTTCCCATTCATCTGCATCCGGAGTAAACGTAAATAAATAATTTCCGTTTACGGTAACTAAATCATCAGAATCTTTCGTAATCCTAGTTAACCAATTTGTGCCACAATCTTCTGAAACTCTAATACGTAGAACGTCATCACTGCTTGGAGATTTCTTTGCATAAGCATAGTCGTAATACATGAAACAAGGAGAAGATACATTTGTAAGATCGAAAATAGGCGAGTATAAATTTTTGAGTTTATCATCTCCAAATACCGAACTTCTAATTCTTATAGAGCCTGGTTCTGAAGTGCTAGATGCCGAATTCCAATCCCAGCCATACGTTTGAGAATTTGCATCGATATACCAAGGCGTATTTTCGTTGTCTGGGTTTATAGGAAACTGATTGGATTGGAATTTAAATTCCGTTGGAGCTATAATTTTATCTTCAGAATTATTTATATATATAGCGTTGTTCACGGTTTTGGTTTCGGAACCACCACTTGTTGTAACTGTTAAACTAATATCGTATAAACCTGCTTGGCTATAAACAATTACTGGATTTTCTTCAGTAGAAATATTAGGAGTTCCACCTTCAAAATCCCATTCAAAAGTAGCTTCTGAATCGTAATTGTAAGAACTATTTCTCCATTCTATTTCTTGATCTATACAAGCTAATTCTGACTCAGTCTCAAATGCTACAATTGCTAAACACTCGTTGGTGTTGGAGTTGTTTAATAAACCAGTTTCTGTTAAATTCTCTACTGTCCATAAATTATTTCTTGGAGCTTCATGCCATGATGATCCATAATTTAAAGCGGCTATCATAGCAGTTTTTTGACCCTCAGTAAACATTATTGGACAAGAAGCATAGTCCATGTAATTTTGAACATTATCTATGCTCCCACAAGTGTTTTGTGCTAAATTACAGCCAGAATTTGTACCTATTGTATTTGGAGTATCTGAGATTCCATCGTCGTCGTTGCAGTTTTGTTGTTCATTATTCTCGTTGCTATCTCCCCAAGTATGGTTTAGACTTAAGTAATGTCCTATTTCGTGTGTTAGTGTTCTGTTAGAAGAGGTGTTTCCGTTAGACTCACCGATGCTACCAAATTGGGATGCTAAAGCTACCACGCCCGCATTTGCATCGTTGTTTGGAGCTTCTCCAGGGTAATAAGAATAACCACCTGCCCCAATACCGATACTAGAAACCACCCAAACATTTAGGTATTTACTTGGATCCCACTTTATAAGATCCTTAACATTTTCTCCTGCATCGTTGGTTAGTGAGGTGTAAGTTCTTGTTATTCCTTTGCTGCAATTTCCATTTGGGTCTAATTGTGCCAGCTTAAATTCTACGCCTATATTTGCAATAATTCCCTGAAAAGTATTTATTACAGATGAGGTATCAGAATTTAATTTATTGAAATCTTCGTTTATTATTTCTATTGCATCGTGTATTTGAGCATCAGAAATATTACTAGAACCTCCCGTATGCATTACGTGTATTACTACTGGAATAGTGTAAATTACGTCCTCCATTTTTTGCTGAACCTCTTTTAGTGAGTCCAATTGTTGAAGGTACTTTATTCTGTTTTCTACTAAATGTGGGTTTTCGGCTATTGCCTTATTCCGCATTTCTGTAGCTCCACATTGTTTGTGATTTTGTGCAACTAAAAGAGTACTCAATAGAAGACTAAAAATAAATAAATTTCGTTTCATAAGTTGTTGTAGGTTCTGCCGTAAAACTACTAAATTAGTACGGTGTTTAAACTTAATTTTACAAAGATGAAGCCAAAGTATATTTTAGTAGTCATGATGTGTGTTTTAACGATGCAATCTTGTGTTTCTTTAAAGAAATTCAAGGACTTAGATACCGACTTTTCTCTGCTTACAAGCGTTAAAGATTCGCTAAATTTTAATAATAGCGACTTACAACTTCTTAATTCCGAATTGAACGATAATGTATTCCGTTTGTCTCTTCGTTCTAGCACCTTAGAAAAAGACACTATTTTACTTGGAAAAGAATTCAGACGTAAGTCTAGAGCTTACCAAGATCTGAGTAGTTCGTATGAAGTCTTGATGAAAAACAACTCTACAACGATGGCAAAACAAGCCAAAGAAAATAAAGAGTTGATGGAGCGATTAGGCCAGATGGAAGTAGATTTGCAAGAGCGTGAATTAGCCATAAAATCTAGAGAACAAGATGTAGAGAATTTAAATAGTTTGTTGAAACAAAAAGATGCTAATTTATCTAGTTTAAAAAGTAGTGTAGCAAATGCATTATTAGGTTTTAAAGGAGAGGGATTGTCTGTTGAGCAACGCAATGGTAAGTTGTATGTTTCGCTAGAAAACAGCTTGTTATTTGCCTCTGGTAGTTGGAAGGTTAATGAAAATGGAAACATGGCTATTACAGAATTATCTAAGGTTTTGGCTCATCAAAAAGATTTACAAATTCTGGTAGAAGGACATACCGATAATGTGCCTTATAATGGTGCTGGATTAGTAAAAGACAATTGGGATTTAAGTGTGATGAGAGCTACATCTATTGTTAAAATTCTTACCAATAATAAAGGCTTGAATGCTCTAAATATTACTGCGGCTGGAAAAGGGCCCTTTAGTCCAGTAGTAGAAAATAATAGTCCAGAAAACAGAGCTGTTAATAGACGAATTGAAATTATTTTGAGTCCTAATATGGATGAATTGATGAACCTGTTAGAGTAATTAATTAAAGCTTAACTTCTACTAAACTAATCTTTTCTCCGAAAAAATAATGGGCACTTTGTTCGAATGAATCCGTGTAGTCGGAAACAAAAAATTGATGTGCAATTTTATTTTTTGAACTTGCTGAAATATTATGCTCAATCAAGGTTTTTTTAACAAACTGAGATACAATTTTAGCTGAGTTTATAATTTGGACTTTTGCCCCCAAATAATTGTGAATTTCTTCTTCTATAAGTGGGTAATGTGTGCATCCTAAAATTAAATGATCTATATTATTTAGGGCTTTATTTTCTAAATAATTCGCAATAATAGTTGCTGATATTTTATTTTTGTAAAACCCCTCTTCAATCATTGGGACTAATAGGGGAGTAGCCAAAGATGAGGTCTTTACTAAGGGGTTTTTAGCTTTTATTTTTAGGGCGTAAACATCAGAAGAAATTGTATTTTTAGTACCAATAATTCCTACTATTTTATGCGTAAAATTACTAGTAAAACTTACTACTGGATCAATAACATTTATAGGAATCACTAAGTTTTTACAGCATTCTTGAACTTCTTTGAATGCTAAAGCTGATGCAGTATTACAGGCAATCACAATCATCTTACATTTGTGTTCGAGCAGGAACTTAGTAATGTTTTTACTGTAAGTTTTTATGGCCTCTGCGGACTTATCTCCATAAGGTAGGTGTTGCGTGTCTCCAAAATAGACTATTCGTTCCTTGGGCATCAATTTGGTTATTTGATGTCCAACGGTAAGTCCTCCTATTCCAGAGTCGAAAATTCCTATGGGATTCGTCTTTTTCATGCAAAAAAAACATCCCCGAAGGGATGTTTCAATTAAGTAGTTGTTATTATTGAATACCTAATTTAGCTTTCACTAAAGGCATAATGTCGTGAGACTCTTTACCAAATACGATAGAGCCTAAACTGATGTCGAAAATATAAGTATAATCATTTTCTGCAGCTACTTCGTTAATCGCATTTTGAGCTTTCTCAAGTAATGGAGCCAAGACTTCATTTCTTTTTTGCTGAATACTCTCTTGGCTAGATTGTTGAAATTGTTGAATACGCATTTCAAGATCTTGAATTTCCTTGATCTTCGCTTCCTTAACGATTTCAGTCATTAAAGCTTCGTTTGCTTGAAACTCTCCAGCTTTTGTTTGGTATTCACCATACATAGCTTGAACTTGAGATTCTAATAATTGATTGTACTCTTGTATGGCTTTATCTGCATCTGCAGTTTCTGGCATTACCATAAGGAGTTGCTCCGAGTGGATATGTCCGAATTTATCTTGAGCAAAAAGAGTACTTGAAAGACAAGTAAATAAGATCAATGCAATAGCTGTAATTTTTTTCATTTTTCGTTTGTTGAGATTAATAGTCGTAACCAAGTTTATCCAATATTTTTTCACTCTTATCAAGGTTTTCATCAGCATAAAGCATCAATAAATCGCTCGATTTATCGAATATTACCCCGTAACGACCTTCTTTAGAAAATTCTTGAATAGCGTTGTAAATTTGATTTTGTATAGGTCTGATGAGTTCTTCTTGTTTTTTAAACAAGTCTCCTTCGGTACCAAAACGCTGCTGTTGTAATTCTTTAGCGTTTTTTTCTTTCTGTATAATTTCGTCTTCTCTTGTCTGACGCATTTTATCGGTTAGTAGTACTTTATCTGTTTGATAAGCACGGTATAACTGATCTATTTCTTGGTAAGCTTTTTCGATGTCTTCTTGCCAATCGTAAGAAAGGTCATCGAGTTGTTGTTGTGCTTGCTTGTATTCTGGAATATGTTCCAGAATAAATTGTGAATCCACATAAGCGAATTTCTGTGCCCAAGTTGAGCCAGCAATCATGAAAAAACTGAGTACTAATAATATCCTTTTCATACAGCGAATTTATATAAATTAAAATTGTTGTCCAATAGAGAAATGTGTTTGCCATCCACTCTTTTCCGTAGATCCTTCTAGAGGGTCGTAACCATGTCCGAAATCAACTCCTAATAAGCCAAACATCGGCATAAAAATCCGAATACCTACTCCTAAAGATCTTTTTACTTCAAATGGATTAAAGTCTTGGAATGAGCCCCAAGCATTTCCTGCTTCTGCAAATGCAGTAGCATAAATAGTAGAACTTGGATTAAGCGATAATGGATAACGCATTTCTAAGTAGTATTTACTGTAAATACTTCCACCAGCTGTAAGGTGTTGCGAAACAGCTTGATTTGCATAACCTCTCAGTCCAACTACTTCTCTACCGTCCATTGCATAACCCGAAAGTCCATCTCCACCAATATAGAATCTTTCAAAGGGAGGTAAACCTACTTCGTCGTTGTAACTGTTTAAGAAACCAAATTCACTATGAGCTTTAACCACTAAGTTCGCAAACGGATTTGTGTACCAAGTACTGCTAATTTTAACTTTGAAATACTCCAACCATTCATACTTTTCTTCCAAATCCATGGTGCTATAATCCTTGTTGTTAAACAGAGAGTAAGGTGGCGTAAAGTGTCCTGTAAGTGTAAATTGAGATCCTGCTTTTGGGAAAATAGGATCGAAAACTGAACTTCTTGAAAGTACCGATCTATAGGTGATATTTTTAGAAATACCATTACTAAATCCTGGAACTAGCTGTCTGTTAGACAATGTGTATTGTTGAAAGCTCAAAGATTGACTTGTAGAGAAGTAGTCATCTGGCCAACGCAATCTTTTACCAAGTCCTAAGTTAACACCTGTAATATCCATCCTATTTTCTACAGCATCTGTACTGTAGTTTTGAATAGAGTGGTAAACTGTAAAGCTTAATGAATTTGGCTTATTACCACCTAGCCAAGGTTCGGTAAAAGAGAAAGAATAGTTTTGGTAGTACGAACCATTTGAACTTGCTCTTAAAGAGATTTTTTGTCCATCGCCCGAAGGTAGAGGAGACCACCCTTTTTTGTTTAGAATGTTTTTAAGCGAGAAGTTGTTAAATGTTAAACCGAAGGTTCCTACAACTCTCCCAGCTCCCCAACCACCTTGTAATTCTATTTGGTCAGATGGTTTTTCTTCTACAGCATACTCTATATCAACATTCCCTGTTTGAGGGTCTGGTTTTGGAGTCACTCCTAAAGTTTGTGGATTAAAGTAATTTAATCTATTCAATTCTTCTTGCGATCGAATAACATCAGAACGGCGGAATAACTCTCCTGGCTTAGTCCTAATTTCACGCATTATTACGTGTTCGTTGGTTTTTGTATTCCCCACAACAGAAACCTTGTTGATTGTTGCTTGTTTACCTTCGTAAATTCTAATTTCAAAGTCAATGGAATCTTCCTCTGCGAGAATTTCTATCGGATCGATATTGAAGAATAAGTAGCCATCGTCCATGTATAGTGAACTAATATCAGTTCCAGACATACTCATTTGTAAACGTTCACTCATCATCTTTTGGTCGTACACGTCTCCAGCTTTAATTCCTAACATTTGATTTAAGAATTCTGAGTTGTATTTAGTGTTTCCCAACCAAGAAATGTTTCTAAAGTGGTACTGTAAACCTTCTTCGATTGATAAATTAATTGAGATTAGTTTGTTAGAAATATCAACAATTTCTTCTTTCACTATTCTAGCATCACGGTATCCTTTTTCGTTGTAAAGGGCTATTATACTTTGTAAATCTGTTTGGTAAGCTTCGTCGAGGAATTTAGAAGTTTTAAAAACTCTAAAGAATTTCTTTTCTTTAGTTTCTTTTAATTGTCGTTTTAGCTTTTTGATTTTGAATTTTGTAACGCCAGAGAAATTAATTTTCTCAATCTTAATTTTTTCTCCTTTATTTATATCAACCTCTAAAATTATACTTGCTACAGCTAAAGTATCTACAATTTGATTTATACTTACCTGTGTGTTTAAATACCCCTTATCGCTGAAGTATTCCTTTACAATATGCTTAGTATTGTTAATTAAATTATCGTTAACAATTTTACCTCTTACGAGTTCAACTTTTTCTCTAATTTTAGTTACTTCAGATTTCGAAGCACCTTTAAATCCAAATTTAGACAAACGTGGTAGTTCTTGTAAAATGATGTCTAAGAAAATATTGTTTCCTAGAATCTTGCTAACTTCAATTTGAATGTCAGAAAATAAATTTTGATCCCATAATTTAGTAATTGCTTTGGAAATCTCTTCTCCAGGAATCATAATTTTATCGCCAACCGTTAAGCCCGACAAAGTAATAATCGCATTTTTGTCGAGGTTGGTAATCCCTTTTATTGTTATACCAGCAACTTCATATTCTACGGGTCTTTCGTAAGAGACGTTTTCGATTGTATTTCCTAAGTTAATTTGTGCCGTTAGCGAGCTCGAAATTAAAAGGAATAAAAAGGGTATAAAAAATAGGTTCTTCATGTTACTTTTTGATTTGTTCGCTAGTCTTTCCAAATCGTCTTTCTCTTTGTTGATAATCGATTACTGCAGTAAATAGGTCCTCTTTTTTAAAGTCTGGCCATAAAACTGGTGTAAAATGTAATTCTGAATAAGCAAGTTGCCAAAGTAAGAAATTACTTATTCTTTGCTCGCCACTTGTTCTAATTAATAAATCAGGATCTGGAATAGCAGCTGTGTACAAATGCTTGTCCATTAATTCGCTGTTTATATCTTCAGCTTTAATCTCGTTGTTTAAAACACTTTCGGTAATTGATTTTACAGCAGCAATAATTTCTTTTCTTGAGCTGTAACTCAAAGCGAAAATCAAATTTAAGCCTGTATTAGTTGCCGTTTTACTCACCACATCTGCAAATTTTCGTTTGCATCTATTTGGTAAGTCGTCCGTATCTCCAATGGTTAAAATCCTTACGTTGTTCTTCATAAACCCAGTAAGTTCTTTTGTTAAAGAATCTACCATAAGTTCCATTAAGGTATTTACCTCAAGCTTAGGCCTGTTCCAGTTTTCAGTAGAAAAAGTATAAAGAGTGAGGTATTTAACACCAATATCATCGCACGCTTGTACAACTTCCCTAACCGCTTTTACACCACTTTTGTGTCCTATAGCTCTAAGATATCCATTTTTTTTTGCCCAACGGCCATTCCCGTCCATAACAACGGCAATATGCTGTGGAATCTTATCTGGATTAATGTTTTTTAACAATTCGCTCATTTAAGGAAGTAATGCTTTAGGGCATTTATTGGGTTTGTTTCTTATTTTATAACTGAATGTAATCCCAGTAAAGTTATACCAATCGTTATTGTTTTTGTTTCCTCTGCTTTTGCCGTTTGTAATTTCTATGTCTGTTGGATTGCTCCAAGATGCAGCTTCAGCACTTAACAAAGTAGGATCTATATATACAGTACTTACGTCGTCTAAGTAATCGGTTTGTGCAGATCTCCAAGTCCATTCTAAACCGATGGACCATTTTTTACTGACATTCATTTTATAGCCAAAACCAAATGGAATTGCTAATGCAAAACGATTGTATTTACTTTGTGTATTCGATAGGTTTGTCCCTTGACCTTCTGTTCCTAATGGTTGTAGTTCTATTTGAGTGCCCATTACTTTAGGGTTAAATGCAATTGCCGAAATCCCTGCAAATAAATACGGACTATAAGTTGTTTTTCTTTTGCGTGGACTAAACTTAAAAAAGTTGAATTCAAAACCTAAATTAAAATCAATAATAGAAGATTCAAAGCTTAAATTTCTTGCTTTCCGCGTTGGATTTGTAGCCCATTCATCAGTAGCTTTAATTTTACCCACCTGAATACTTGTTCTAAAACTCAGGTAATCGTGAGTGTTTTTCTTGTACATAATACCTATGGCTGGAGACTGGTGAGCTAGCATTTTCTCTGCATTCTCATAGCCAACATCACCAAAATAGCCTGAGCTACCCACAAAAAAACCGTATTCTGTTTTTTGTGCGAAAGCTCCTTTACCTAATAGTAAAGCCCCTATAATAAATAGACTAATGTTGTTCATTAATTTTTCTAAAAGGCTGCAAATATAGTGATTTACTTGAGTTTAAAGAGCTCAATTTCGTTTGTCTAATCCCCAAAGTAATTTGTTCCTTAAAGTACTGGCAAAATCTTGGGTATCAGTTTCTATCATATTTATCTTAAAATCTTCTTTTTTGATGATTAATTCTATCCCAGCATCGATCGTTTGGATTCTAGAATCGAGCGCTACTAAAAACTGATTTGCCCTACCTTCTACTTTTACTTTTACTTCGTACTTATCGCTAATAACGAGTGGCCGTACATTTAAATTGTGCGGTGCTATAGGTGTGATTATAAAGTTATCGGACCCAGGCATAACTATAGGGCCTCCGCAACTAAGCGAGTAGCCTGTAGAACCAGTTGGTGTAGCAATAATTAATCCATCCGCCCAATAAGAATTTAGATATTGATCGTTTATATAGGTTGTTATTGTAATCATCGAAGTGGTGTCTTTTCTAGAAATAGTCACTTCGTTAAGTGCAAAATTTAAGTCACCAAAAATAGGTTCTTTGGTTTCTAGTTTCAGTAAAGTACGTTGGTCGAGACTAAACTTTTTATTAACTAATTGTTTAATAGTTTTCGGAATTTCATCTTTTGCAATATCTGCTAAGAATCCTAATCGACCTGTGTTTACGCCAATAATAGGAATTCCAGAATCTCTTATGATTGTAGTTGCATCTAAAATAGTTCCATCACCCCCAACACTAATAAACAGGTCTATGTCGTTTTTTAACTCTTCGTAAGTGTTAAAAGTATTCAGAAATAAATTTAAATTATTTTGTTTTGAGAGAAAATCATAGAATGGTTCGAAAACTAAAATTTCCATTTGTGCTTTTTCAAGTTCTTGAAAAAGTTCGAGTACAAAGGGTGCTACATCTTCTTGGAATTGCTTTCCATAAACAGCTACTTTCATTACTTATACGTTCAAATATCTAATAAATGAATCGAAACGATCGTCCAATCCTTTTTTGTGAATGTTTTTGTGATAGGTTGCGATAATTTTATATTCATATCGCTCAAATGTCTGTATTATACTAGACAATTCTTCTTGGTTAATTTTGATAATTATGTCTAAAATACTTGGGTTTTCTTTTTTTTGTATACAAACAGTACTAATTATTTTTGCTCCATTCGATTCTATAATCTGTGCAATTTGAGCTAAACTATAATTGTGTTGTTCAACTTCTAGTTGAAGTAATCCACCAATATCATCCACACTTAACCATTCACAGGTTTTTCGAAATAAATCTGTTCCAGAAATACAGCCTAAGTATTGTTTGTTCGCATCAATAACAGGTAAAATACAAAGTTTATTTTTTAAAAAATATTTTAAAGCAGCGTAAAGGTGCTCTTCCTCATTAATAGTATGATGTATAAGCCGGTCCTTTAATTTGTAAATAGTGTCGTTTTCTGGAGCACCTAAAACCGAATCTTCCTCTAGTAGTCCTATAAAACCTTCTTCTCCAAAAACAGGAATTTGAAATAATTTATAGTCTTCAAAAAAGTTAAGAGCAGTAGTAATGCTGTCCGATAAATGTAGGACTGGAATCTGTGTTTGTATTATTTCGCTCGCAATCATAAATCAATGCTTCGTACAAACTTAGTATTTTTTAACTTTGCCTCTCGGTATTTACTATTAATAAATGTTAAATAATGACTCGACTAAGCGTAAACATCAATAAAATAGCTACTCTGCGAAATGCGAGAGGGCATAATACACCGGATTTAATTCAAGTTGCAAAAGACCTTGAGCGATTCGGAGCTGAAGGAATAACGGTTCATCCTCGTCCCGATGAACGACATATTAGATATGCTGATGTTAGGAATTTGTCTTCTGTAGTACAAACCGAATTCAATGTTGAAGGGTATCCTAATAAGCAGTTTTTGGATTTAGTTAACGAAGTTAAACCTTGTCAGGTTACTCTGGTTCCAGATAAACCTGGTGCCTTAACTTCCAATGCTGGTTGGGATACACTCAAACATAAGGCCTTATTAATGGAAGTTGTTTCCGAATTTAAGAGTAAGGGAATACGTACGTCTATATTTATAGGAACTAATTTAGCTTTTATTGAAGGAGCTAAAGTTGTAGGTGCCGATAGGGTAGAGCTGTATACCGAGCCTTACGCCGATCTTTATCCTGTAAATAGTGCAGAGGCTGTGAAACCTTTTACTCTTGCAGGTTCATTGGCAAAAGAATTAGGCTTGGGTTTAAATGCTGGTCACGATTTAAGTTTAGATAATTTAAAATACTTTGCCGATAATGTCCCTGCTTTAATGGAAGTTTCTATTGGGCATGCTCTTATTTCTGATGCTTTGTATTATGGTTTAGAAAATACAGTCCAAATGTATTTAGCCAGATTAAATGACTAGTTTGTTAAATTCGAAAACGTTTGGCGAAGGTAAACCACTTATCATATTACATGGTTTATTTGGTATGCTCGATAATTGGCAAGGCTTGGCAAAGCAGTTTGGTCAATTTTTCGAAACGCATATCCTAGATCAAAGGAATCACGGAAAATCTTTTCACAGCGCCGAGCATTCTTACGAGCTGATGTGTGAAGACTTATTGTATTATTTAGATGAAAATACAATTAATAAAATCTATTTAGTAGGACATTCTATGGGAGGGAAGACTGCCATGTTATTCGCATGTAAATATCCAGAACGCGTAGAGAAACTTGTAATAGTTGATATTTCTCCAAAATATTACCCACCACATCATCAAGAAATACTTGCCGGTTTGCATGAGGTGGAAATTGCAAATTTGAATTCTCGGAAAGAAGCCGACGCTATATTAAAAAAGCATTTTTCTGAAATAGGGATTCGACAATTTTTATTAAAAAACTTATTTTGGAAAACGGCTAATGACTTGGCTTTTAAATTTAATTTAAAGGTTTTGTCGAAAGAGATACAAAACATAGGCGAAGCTTTGTTTGAGGATGCAGAATTTTTAAATCCAACGTTATTTATAAGTGGAGGGGATTCTAATTATATAAATAAGGAAGATATAGAATTAATAGAATATCATTTCCCAGATTCGGAAATTATAGAAATCGAAAATGCTGGACATTGGGTTCACGCCGAAAATCCAAGGTTGTTTTTTGAGAAAGTAAGTCAGTTTTTTATTTACTAGCATGATTTTTATAGGTAAAACCACCTATATCTTTATAATTATGCTACCTTTTTCGTTTTCAGATGCTCTATTGTAAAAAAAAAATATACTTTTGTCAGTTCAAAGTGATTAATGTCTATCTTTAATCTGTTTGTTAAAATAACTGTTTTTTAAAAAAAAAAACTAAATCTTAAATTATTATGAGAAATCTATTTACACTCTTCGCCTTTGTAATTTTGGCAGGTCAGTTTAGTTACGCTCAATGTGTTCCAGATGCGAACCTTGAGGGTGCTTTTATTCATGCTCCAGATGGGACAACTTATAGCGAAGGTATTTATAATCTTCCAACAGTTGTTACAGGTCAGTCTTATGAGGCTACTCTTCAATTGTTAGCTCCAACAGATACTGTCTTGGACGGTTCTTTGACCTTTCAAGGAGTACAAGTAACCGATATAGAGGTTATAAGTCTAAGAGTACGAGGTATTCAGGGTCTTCCAGAAGGATTTACCTATACTTGTAATGATGGCTCTTGTGAAGTGTTAGCAGGTGAGGTTGCTTGTCTGTCTATTACTGGTCAAGCTGACAATACTTTAATAGGTGAGTATCCTTTAATCATTGAAGTAGGAGGAATTGGAACTACAAACGGTATTACGTTTGATACTGATTCTATTAACCAAGAAGGTTCTATTGATATATTGAATATTTCTAATTATAAGTTAGTCATACAATTCGTTGAAGTACTTGGATGTACTGATGAAGCTGCATTTAACTTTAGTCCAACAGCAAATACTGATGATAATTCTTGTGTTGCTGTTGTAGAGGGATGTATGACTAGTACTGCATTTAATTATAATGCAGCTGCAAACACTCCAACATCATGTATTTCTATTGTAGAAGGGTGTATGATTGTGGGGATGTTTAATTACAATTCTGTCGCTAACACTGCTTCAGTATGTTTCCCTATTATAGAAGGATGTATGGTGTCAGGTTCTTTTAATTACCTTGCTACTGCAAACACTCCATCTGGTTGTATAGCTATAATGTCAGGTTGTACTAATTCAGAAGCTACTAATTATAACGCAAACGCAAATACAGACAATGGTTCTTGTATTGCTACAGTTCTTGGTTGTACTGAAGTAAATTCTACAAATTACGATAGTAATGCAAATACAAATAACGGTTCTTGTATTACTATTGTATTAGGTTGTACAACAGTAGGTTCTTTAAATTATAATACTTCTGCTAACACAGATAATAATTCATGTATTGAAGTTGTTTTAGGTTGTATGAATTCTACTGCATTTAACTATGTTGCTGATGCAAATAGCGATGATGGTTCATGTGTGTCGATTATTAATGGTTGTACTGATGATTCAGCAACTAACTATAATGAAGATGCTAATACTAGCGATGGTTCTTGTTTATATGTTGAAGGCTGTACAACTGTAGGAGCATATAACTATAATGCAAATGCAGTTGTAAACGACGGTACTTGTATCGCTGTTACAAACGGATGTACAGATACGGAAGCTTACAATTTTAACAGTTCAGCAAATACCGATGATAGTACTTGTATAGCTAAAGTTTATGGATGTACAGTACTTGGTTCATTTAATTATGACCAAGATGCAAATACTTCTACTCCATGTATAACTGTTGTTACAGGTTGTATGATTGAAGGTTCATTTAATTATAATTCTTTGGCAAATACATCTACTCTATGTGAGTCTATTGTAACAGGATGTATGGTTGTAGGGTCATTTAACTATAATGTTGATGCAAATACTTCAGCTTCTTGTGAAACAATTCTTACTGGTTGTATGGATGCATCTGCATTCAATTACAATGCTGATGCAAACACAGATAATAATTCTTGTGAAGATATTGTTGAAGGTTGTATGATTGAAGGTTCATTTAACTATGAAGCTTCTGCAAATACTTCAACAACATGTATTGTTATTGTTACCGGATGTATGGAAGCTACCGCATTTAATTATTCTGCTGCTGCCAACACTTCAGGTGAAGCTTGTGAAGATGTTGTTGAAGGTTGTATGAATGAAGTTTCATTTAATTACGCTCCAACTGCTAACACACCAACTTCATGTATTGCTGTTGTAACTGGATGTATGACACTAGGATCATTTAATTATAATTCTTTGGCAAATACAGATGGTGAAACTTGTGTTGCTGTTTTAAGTGGTTGTACAGATGTTGCAGCATTTAACTATAGCTCAGAGGCGAATACTTCTGATGATTCATGTGAATCGATAGTTATTGGTTGTATGACAGAGGGATCATTTAATTATAATTCTTTAGCAAATACAGTTAATGATTGTATAGATATTATTACAGGTTGTATGGATGAAGCAGCATTTAATTATAATGCAGCTGCAAATACAGACAATGCAACTTCTTGTATAGCTGTTGTAACTGGATGTATGGATGAAACCGCATTTAATTATAATTCTTCTGCAAATACAAATGGTGAAGCTTGTGAAGCTATTGTTATAGGTTGTATGGATGTAGTTGCGTTTAATTACAATGCTGCTGCAAATACTGCAGCCAATGAAACATGTGTAGCTGTAGTTACAGGTTGTATGACAGAAGGAGCATTTAATTATAATTCTTCTGCAAATACAGATGGTGAAGCTTGTGTAGCTGTTGTTGATGGCTGTACTAACCCTTTAGCATATAATTATAATGAAAATGCAAATTCAGATGGTGAAGCTTGTGTAGCTGTTACTACAGGCTGTATGGATGAAGAAGCATTTAATTATAATCCTTTAGCAAACATGGAAAGTGGCAATTGTGAAGCTGTAGTGCCAGGATGTATCTACGATAATGCTACGATTCTCAATTACGATGAATTTGCAAATACTGATTCCATAGGTGATGGAACTTATTGTGAGTTTGATTTTGGTTTAAGAATGGTAAACGATGTTTGTGTAGATACTGCAGCGTTAAATTACTTCCCTTTTGCAGATGTAAATAGTCCTGAGTTTTTGACTAGTGTTGCAGCTCTTGTTACTGTTACAGAAGCTTCTTGTTCTTACCCACCAGTAATTACAGGTTGTATGGACGCCTTAGCGTTTAACTATAACGCGGAAGCTAACGAAGATAATAACACTTGTGAAGCTGTTTTAAGAGGCTGTATGGATGTATTGTATTTAGATTTCAATACTGATGCGAATACTTCTATTCCTTGTAACATTCTAATTGTAGAAGGTTGTATGGATATTACTTACCTTGACTATAATATTACAGCTAATGTTCAAGATGAGTCTTGTAGTACATTAAAAGTATATGGTTGTATGGATAATGAGTATACTGAATACTCTACTCTAGCAAATGTAGATGATGGTTCTTGTACCATTTCTAACGTGTATGGTTGTTTAGATTATGCTTATACTGAATTCGATGCTGCTGCAAACACTTCAAATAACTCATGTTCAGTTGCTAAAGTATATGGTTGTACGAATGACCTATATGTAGAATTCAATGCAGATGCAAATACTGCAAATACTTCTTGTTCGCTTCTTAAAGTTATTGGTTGTACTAACTTCGATTATACTGAATACGATGTAGCAAATAACTTTGATGTTGAGGATGCATCTTGTTTAACAGCTAAAGTATACGGTTGTACAAATGAGAATTATTTAGAATTTAATTATGCAGCTAATA
>Ga0308003_1000159_pt1 | contig 32828 bp, 47 predicted proteins | sample Neamet36_FD_203159 | JGI IMG/M metagenome (GOLD analysis project Ga0308003, IMG submission 203159) | Marine microbial communities from water near the shore, Antarctic Ocean - #36 | ecosystem: Environmental > Aquatic > Marine > Unclassified | place: Southern Ocean | collected 2014-06-06
CAAGTAATGCAAATTTATATTATGCGGCTGACTCTAATTCCGTAGCTACAGGCAAGCACATCTTTACTACGCAGAATGTAGAACGACTGTATATTAACTCCACAGGCATAGACGTAACTGGCACTGTAACGGCTGATGGGTTGGTTGTTGATGGTGATGTTAATTTCGGCTCGGGTAATAAGTTCATATCTACAGCTAATATACTACAGTCAGCAGCGTCAGATGGGGCAAGATTAAGAGCGGCTGTGTCTTCGGCGGCTAATCCAACATTTGCCACTACAGGTGATACAAATACTGGAGTATTCTTTGATGCTGTAGATAATGCAGGTATCTCAACTGCGGGACTACAACGCATACGCACAGCATCCAACGGAGACATCTCATTCTACGAAGACACAGGCACTACGCCAAAGTTCTTCTGGGATGCTTCGGCTGAGAGCTTGGGTATTGGTACTAGCTCACCAGCAGCACCTTTGCATATCAGCATTGGAGACTCTTTAGCGACACCAATATCAACTGCTGATGACCTTATCATTGAAGGTAATTCCTCAATAGGTATGTCCTTCTTAACTTCTACAGCTAGTTCGTCTAACCAAAAGATAGCCTTTGGAGATGCGGCAGATGCCGATATTGGTCAGATAGAGTATCAACATTCTAATAATAGTATGAACTTTAAGACCAACGCAGCAGAACGCATGAGGATAGACTCATCTGGCAACGTGCTTGTTGGTACTACTTCTGTACAAGGCGCAGGTGGTGTCACTTTATCTGGTGCAGGCTATGTCTACTCTTCAAGACCAAGCTCCACTGCTATTTACGCAGACAGAACAGGCTCAGACGGTGCTATTCAAGAATTTCGCAAAGACGGCTCTACGGTGGGTAGTATTGGAAGCTATTCTGGCGACAATTTAACCATAGGTACTGGGGCGGCAGGTATACGGTTTGATGTAGGCTTAGCTTCAATTATCCCTCAGAACATTACCACAAATGCAAACAATGACGCAGCAACAGATTTAGGTCATTCAGCAGTACGGTTTCAAGACCTATACCTATCAGGCGGCGTATACCTCGGTGGCACTGGTTCTGCTAATAAGCTAGACGACTATGAAGAGGGTACTTGGACTCCTTCGTTCGGGGCATCTGCCTCAGCCACAATACATAATACCACCTATACTAAAATTGGAAGGCTTGTACATATAACGGCGTATTTTAGTGGCCCGACTAATTTTCCCACCTCTTCTACCCTTAGTATAATGGGCCTCCCATTCACAGGAAACGCAAATTACCAGATGGCTCAAGTATGGTACAACTCAGCTAATGACGTAAACGCTCTTGTATACCTAGCGGGGAACAGTTCAACCTTGACCTTACGCCCGCGTAATGGTACCCCCGCTGACCTCACTGAGCTTTCAGTTCAAATGACGTACATTACAAACCAATAATTATCTAGCATGGAATTGCTAGTGGAGAAGTAACATGGCACTAACTAAAGAAACAATCGTAGATAAGATTGAAGTCTTAGAAAACGGCACAGTACAAGTACGCACAGCCACTAGGGTACTAGAAGACGGTGTAGCACTATCCTCATCTTTCCATCGTCATGTCTGCGCACCAGACTGCGACAGTACACACGAGGACGCTAAGGTACACGCAATCTGCCTAGCTGTTCATACGGATGAAGTTAAAGCAGCTTACCTAGCAGCACAGGCGGCTTCACTAGCAGCTATGGAGGAGTAACCAATGTCCAAAAGTAAGTCAAGGATGTTTGCAGACTTAATGGGATCAGACGGCAACATTAAGTCAGATAAGATGGCTACCTCTGCTGCCAAGAACGATCTCAGCAACGTAACATCTCTACCTGCTGCTGTACGTACACAGCTTAAAGGGGACATAGGTAACACTGGTGCTCAGGGCACTAAAGGTGATACTGGTGCTGTAGGCCCAGCAGGATCTAATGGTACTATTGGAGTAGATGGTGCTGTAGGCCCAGCAGGATCTAATGGTGCTACTGGTTCTCAAGGGCCAATTGGTAACACTGGTGCTACTGGTTCTCAAGGAGCTACAGGCCCACAAGGTGCTCAAGGCATTCAAGGAGCTACAGGCTCACAAGGTAATAGTGTTACTGGAGCAACTGGTGCTAGAGGCCCAACGGGTAATACTGGCTCTACTGGCTCTACTGGCTCTACTGGTGCTTCAGGCAGTCCATGGGGTGGTGGTACGTTTACTGGTGACATGATTTCCAACCAGCGTAACCGTGGTAACTTCGGTATCTACAGTTCTAGCAAAACTGACCACATTTGGTCTATGGGAACTGCATATCGTAACCACGCATCAGGTACTAACTTCGGCAACCTTTACGGCCTCGCTTACAAGCATACCAATAATGGTACTGGTGGTACGATGGGCGGTGGACATCAAATGGTTTGGTGTAATAATGGTACACCTACGGCAGCGATGGGTGCAGGTCTCTGGACTTCGGGTAACGTAACGGCCTACTCAGACGCCCGTGTAAAGGCGAACTTAGAAGTAATACCTAATGCGATAGACAAGGTTAAGCAACTGAATGGTTATACTTACGATAGGACTGACCGAGAGCCTGCAACGCTTGAAGAAGAAGAAGTTACTTATAACCATAACCCAACAGGCCGTCACGTAGGTGTAATAGCCCAAGAGGTTCTTAAAGTACTCCCTGAAGCTGTCACTGGTGGCCCTAGCAGTATGGCGGGCACTGAAGATGAACATTACTCAGTAGCTTATGGCAACCTAGTCGCCTTGCTTATTGAAGGTATGAAGGAACAACAGACCCAGATAGACGAACTCAAGGCTCTAATAGGAGGTACGTAATGGCTTTACAATCCTCAGGAGCCATAAGCATGGCTAACATAGCCTCTGAGTTTGGAGGCGCAGGTTCCCATGGTCTCAACGAGTACTATCCATTAGCAGGTAAGGGTGTCTCCGGCATCCCAGCCTCTGGGAAGATTAGCTTCTCTCATTTTCATGGGAAGAGTAATCGGGTCACTGAGAGGCAGTGGGTTGAGAGTGGACATAACGAAACGTATTTAGCCTACCTCGGTCAAAGGTACAACGATAATGGCTTCTACCACTACCTAGAAAATGACACAAAAACATACCGCACGTATGTTAGAAGCGGCTACACATACTTCGGTTCACCTACTGGATACTGGAGGCAGCGAAGTCGATATAAGGCACTCACAGTATGGACAGGCGATTACCGCTATACACGGGGTTCTTATAAGACACAAGCGCGAGATGGCTCTAAGTATTACTATCTAAGAGTGGACAAGAACGAGACTAGGTGGGTTGATACCTCGTATGAGGAAGAAACCACTACTACAGTACGAATTACAACTTAATAGGATAACAAATGAACTCATTAATATACGATTTTCAATCGTGCAGTGTACGAAAGGGTGATCAAACTTTAGAAGCTAATATCAAACCAGAGTTCTCCTTTGAGTATGACGCCTTAGCTTACGACAGTCTTTCACTGGCTAAGTATCAACATGATAATACAGAGTTTGACTTAACTGAAGCTCAGGTCATCGAAGTTGAAGCATATATTGCTTCAGTCTCACCTGACCCTGTAGCACAAACTAAGATGGAGTCACTCATATATCTTGCTAAGACTGACTGGTACGTTACTCGACTTGCAGAGACAGGTGCAGATATACCCCAAGACATCTTAACAGCTCGTGCTGAAGCTCGTGTAGCTATCGTATAAGGACTAACCAATGGATCAGTACAAGGAAACCGTGACCAAGCTAGAGTGGCGCGTTGATGGTCATGATACTGAGATTACACTTCTCAAGCAAACCTCTGGCGAACTTAAGACAACCTTAGAAACAATCATCATGACCCTAAAGCAAATAAAGTGGATTGCTATTGGGGCTGGTGCAATATTCTTCTCAGACCAAATAGGTCTTATGGGTGTTCTTAAACTAGCTGCATTATAGGAAACTAATATGTCAATACAATATAGAGGAGAGACTTTCGCAGGTTATAATAAACCTAAAGCTTCTGCTAAAGGGAAGAAGTCTCATGTAGTGCTTATCAAGGATGATGGTAAAGATAGAATGATACGCTTTGGTGAGCAAGGAGCTAGTACAGCAGGCAAGCCTAAAGCAGGTGAGTCAGCAGCTATGAAAGCCAAGAGAGCTAGCTTCAAAGCACGACATGGGAAGAACATTGCTAAAGGGAAAACCAGTGCAGCTTACTGGGCTGATAAGGTGAAATGGTAGAGGAGAGTATTATGAAAGGTGTTAAACATTATTTAAAGAATGGGACAGAGTACAAAGGTAAAACTCATAAACATACGTCAGGTAAGTTAATGACAGGTGCAAAACATACTGCCTCTAGTAAAGTACTAGTACATAAAAAGGTTAAGAAGTAATGTTTGGTTTACCGATGGAAATGATCACAATGATTCTAAGCGTCTTAGGAGGCGCTGTAATGAAGATGTGGTCACAGTCACAGTCTGATAAGGCTGACCAGCAGAAAGCTCTTATACAGCGATTCTCGGCCTCTGAGGATAGTGTAGCTAATGCTCGTACCTATCAGAACCCTAATGCCCAATGGATCAGGAGATTTCTAGTAGTTTCTTTTATGGGGATGGCAGCTTTTATATTAACTGCTCCTCTATTAGATTTACCTACTGTAGTTCCTGTTGAAGTTACTTCTGGATTTAAGTTTCTATTCTTAGATTTTACTAATACAGTTACTGAGTGGAAAACTTTAGAAGGGATGGTTACTCCTGAGTGGTTGCCTCATGCAATCATGGCTGTAGTAGGCATGTACTTCGGACAATCAATAGTCTCAAGAAAATAACTCTTGACTTTCTTATATAAATATGGTATAAATCTATGAATTACTTAGCAGCAATTAACTCGGTACTTATTCGTTTACGTGAACGTACAGTAGACTCTGTACATGAGAATGAATATTCTTCTCTTATAGCGGTTTTATTAAATGATTCAATTCAACAAGTAGAGCAAGCATGGGATTGGTCAGCATTGCGTACTAGTCTTACAGTTACTACTTCTAATAATGTTTTTAACTATGAGTTGAATGGTTCACAGAATAGTATTAAGGTGTTAAGTGCTTTGAATGCTTCACTTAAGAGACCAGTGCAGTATCAAACTGCTGCTTGGTTTGACCAACAGTACTTAACAGATACACCTTCTGTAGGTTCTCCACAATATTATTCTTTTAATGGTGTCAGTGCTGATGGAGATACGTTAATAGATGTGTTCCCTAAACCTGATGGTGTTTATACATTACGATTTAATGTTGTACAACGTAGCCCTGATTTAGACTTAGAATCGGATACGTTCCTTGTTCCTCATCGACCTGTAATATTATTGGCATATGCTAAAGCTATTGAGGAAAGAGGTGAAGATAATGGGCAGACAGGTAACACTGCATATATAACAGCTAACGCTTCATTGTCTGATGCTATAGCTTTAGACGCATCGAAGCATCCAGAAGAGACTGAATGGTATAGTGTATGAAACAATTAGTTAGTTCGTCCATAGCAGCTCCAGGATTTTATGGATTAAATACACAGGAGAGTAGTGTCACTTTAGCTAGTGGCTTTGCTCTTCAGGCAGATAACTGTGTAATAGACTCAGAAGGTCGTCTAGGTGCTCGTAAAGGTTATGTGTATCAGACTACTTCTGGTGGCACTGGTAGTTCTATCCAAGGTATATTTGATTACGTAGGGGCTACAGGACATATTGATTATATCTCTTGGGGCAATGGTAATATTTATAAAGGCTTAGGTACTCTAACCCCTTTAACTCTACCTGCTGGCTACACAATAACAGCAAATGATTGGCAAGCAGCCTCACTAGGGGGTTATGTATTCTTAGCTCAAGAAGGTCACTTTGTTCTGAGAATTGATTCTAACTTTACAGTGACAGTATGGGATAGGCACTCAAATGGACATCTATTTCCAGCAGTGTCATGGATTACTAGTGCGCTAGGTAGGTTATATGCTGGCGCTGATCCAACTGATAGTTATACTCTACGTATCTCTGATGTACTTAATGGAGATTTTCATGGAGGGTCTTCTGCAGTAATTGACTTCCGTAAGATCTGGACAAACGGTGGTGACGAACTCGTAGCTGCTCATGGCTTTAACGGACGTTTAATTGTTTTCTGTAAAAGATGTATTGTAATCCTAGAAGATAGTAATAGCAGTGATCTGTTCTTTGACGTTGCAGATGGTAGCTTAAGAGTTACAGAGATACTAGATAATGTAGGCTGCGTTTCTAAAGATTCTATACAAGCTGTAGGAGACGATCTTTACTTTCTCTCGAACACAGGACTACGTTCTATGAATCGAGTCATTCAAGAGAAGTCTAATCCTATATCAGATCTTTCAGTTAATGTACGTGATGACCTTGTTAAAATTATTAATGCTTATTCAAATGATAACGTAACTTCTATTTACTCAGCAACCAATGCTTTCTACTTATTAATATTCCCTTCATCTAAATTAGTTTATTGTTTTGATACAAGAGGTAGATTACAGAACGGAGGCTTGCGAGTAACTAAATGGGTAGATAGTCCCATACTAAGCGGTGTCTCTGCTACTGATGGTTCTCTATATCTGGGTCAGATTGATGGTATTGCAAAATATACTAGCTATCAGGACGATGGACTATCTTACTACCTCGCCTATAAAACAAACTACTTTGACTTTGAGCAACCAACAATTAACAAAATCTTAAAGACTGTAGGTGTTACAGTGATTGGTGGTAGTGGTCAGAACTTTGTTATTAAAGTAGGCACAGACTACACTGATCAACCTCGTTCTTATAACAGATCGGTTAAGCAGAGTGCCGTATCTGAATATGATGTTGGAGAGTATGGCCCTTTAGTGGGAGGAGAGGTTTATACTTATGAAGATCTAGGAGGAAATATAGTAACTGCAACAACAGTCGCAGGTACGGCAGAGTTCTCTGGAGGTGGTTTAACAGATCGTATTAAGGTAGCTGTCGGTGGACAAGGAAGCGTAATCCAATTAGGATTTGAAGCCTATATAAACGGTAATCAATTATCAATTCAAAAGTTTGACTTATATGTTAAACAAGGTAAAACTAACTAATGAGTAATTATTCTAAGTCAACAAACTTCGCTGTTAAAGATAGCCTATCAGCAGGTACGATAGCTAAACGTGTACGAGGTACAGAAATAGATGATGAATTTAATTCTATTGCTGTAGCAGTTAACTCTAAATCTAACGCAAACAATGCAGCCCTTACAGGTACTCCTACATCGCCAACGGCGGCTCTAGGTACTTCAAGTATACAAGTAGCTACTACTGCTTTTGTAGGCAATGCAATCGCTGTTATTCCTGATTCAGGTATAGCTGACGTTGTTATTAATGGAGCAGCAGGTGCTATAGGAAAGACTATTTACATTGATGATGACGCTCCTGTCGCTGAGGGTACTAACGGAGATATTTGGTTTGAGTACTAAAGTTAAAGTTGGAAGTAGTTGGGAGACAGTTCAAAAGATCCATGTTAATGATGGAGGTACTTGGACTCAAGTTAAAAAAACTTATGGTAAAGTAGGAGCTTCTTGGGAAACTACTTATGAATATGAGTGGGTGTATGAATATAGTGCGACTGAGCATTTAAACCAAGATATAGATACTATTAGTGGAATAGATAAGTTTCATAATGTACGTATTGTTATTCCATCTGGTGCTACAATTAGATCAACTTCTGCAACAGGTTCTGCACTTCATACAGGAAGTAATTATAGTGGAACATTAACCATTGAAAATGCAGGGAGTATTTTAGGGGCAGGTGGTCGTGGTGGTGATGGAGGTCGAGGAGATCGAACATCTGCTTCTGGTAATGCAGGACAAGCTGGTCAGAATGGTGGTTCTGCTATTAATATACAAAGCAATGTCACTATCATTAATACTGGTGTAATCCAAGGAGGCCAAGGAGGTGGCGGTGGTGGCGGTGGTGCGCTCAGTAATAACAGCTCCTCAGCTCGTGCAGGTGGTGGTGCAGGTGGTGGTGGTTATCCATATGGACAAGCAGGTGCTATAACTTACACTTCCTATGGCCCTGGAGGGCAAGGCGAACTTAACCCTACAGCAGCCACTGCCGCCACTTTAACTTCTAGTGGTTCAGGTGGACGAGGTGCTTATGCTAATGCTCAGTCAGGCTTTGGAGGAGGTTCATACGCGTGGGGTGGTGGGCCATCAGTATCTCAAGGTTCTCGTCCTAACTCTGGAGGGGCAGGAGGCGTATCTGGTGCTACTGGTACTAGTTCTCATCAATCTTCTTATGAAGGTACAGGTGGTGCAGCAGGCTCTACTGGAGCAGTATATTACAACCCAAATAACTTTACTATTAGTTAAAAGAATTTAAAACAGGAATATAAATATGAGTTGGTTAGCATTAGGTGCAGGATTATTAGGAGCTGTAGGTAGCTACCAAGCGCAGCGAAAACTTGGGGAAGCTCAAGACATGATGACTGGAGCAGGTGACAAGGCATGGGATAGAGGACAATATAAACCTTACGGTGTAACTACTGGAGCAGGGTCTTCTTCTTTTGAGGATGGACAAGCTTCTTACACCATGTCTCCTGAGTATCAGGCACAGCAGCAACAGATGTTTGGTTTAGGTCAATCAGCTTTAGAACGTGCTGGTGGTAGCTATACTGACTACACTAAAAATGTGTATGATCAACAACGTGCTTTAGGTGCTGATAGTCGTACAGCAGAAGCTGGTCGTTTAGGTGACACTATGTTTGGTAGTGGTATGAGTGGCTTACAAGTTAGTGGTGAAGCATTAGGTGCTGGAGCTGGCTCTGGTAAGTATAGCCCACAAGGTTTAGAGTTTGCTCGTGCCTTTCAAGAACAGGATTCTAAAGATCGTTATAATGCTATTGCTCGTGGAGAGCAACAACGTGCAACAGATTATTCAATTGGTCAATCAATGCTTCAACAAGGGCAAGGAATGGATCAATATGGTATGCAGCAGATGGAGCTTGGTGGTATGTTTGGGTCTAACCAATCAGCAGCTAATAACTCAGCTATGGGTAACTACTTAAATGCTTATACATCAGCATCAGACTTAATGGCACGTAGGGGTCAGTCACAGGCTGGTGGTTTGCAAAGCCTAGGCAGTTCATTAGGCGGAGGCGGTGTAGGAAATAGTATGCTAAGTACTGGTACAATAGGGGGTCAAAACACTTGGCGCGACTATACAGATAATAATGGATATGGAGTAGGTTAATCATGGCTAGCGATGTAATGAGTTTGTTTGGGATGAATCCTAATGTGATTCAACAGAATCGTGTTCAAGGTGGTGTAGACCAAGCCTCTCGTATGAGTGCTGACTACGCTATAGGTGCAGCAGGTGGTGGAATGTTAGGAGCTGGTATCAATTCAGCCTTTGGTCTACAGACTCCAGATATGGCACAGGCACAAGGTATTAAAGATAGTATGCAGGGAGCAGATCTTAATACTCCTGCAGGTCTTAGGAGTGCTGCTCAGAAGTTAATGATGAATGGTGACTATTCTCAGGCTATGGCACTACATACTCGTGCTAATCAGTTAGAGGCTACAGGAGTTGAATCAACTAGAGCGACAGAGGATAGGGCTTTAGGTCAGTCTCGTAATGTTATTGTTAAACCTGCTTCTACTAATGCGATTGGTGTTACTACTCCTGCTATTACACATAGTGTAACTCAGTACCCTGATGGAAGAATAGCCGATGCAACACAAGGCAAGGAATTTAATTCATATGCAGAGTGGATGGCTAGTTTAAGAGATGGTCGTCAAACCCCTGCAGGATCGGGAGGAAGTGGCAGGCTTGTTTGGAATAGGACGACAGGTCAATGGGTAGATGAAAGAGCTGTTGAGGAATTAACTCCAGTGTTATCAGAAGATCAACAAACCACTATAGAGCAATTAGAAGAACGTCTTGAGATTACACCTGCAGATAGTCCTCAAGCAGAGCAGATACAAGCTGCTATTGATAATATAAATGCAGCAGGCGAGGAAGCAGCTAAGGAGGGATTGCCAAAGAAGAAGAAACAGATAGCGTATCATGTTAAGACTATAGAAGATTCTCGAAAGCTTATATCTACGTTTACAAAATCAGATGGCACAATAACGGGAACTGCTAGTGTAGGCAAAGCGCAGGTAAATCTAAGGAATGCACTTAATCAAATCTATAATCTTACAGGAGTGGATTATAGTCCAGAGGACTACCCTGTAGAGACTACTGAAAAATGAGCATAATTGTAGAGCATGATAAACTAGGTAATCTAGAATTTCCTAAGGGGATGTCTAAGCAAGATATGGCTAATGCTATAGTACAAGCAGAGGCAGAGTATGGTGAGCAGTATGGGGTAGCTGATTCTCTAGCTACTAACCTAACTAGATCAGGTTCCTCTTCCTTAAGGGGTGCTGGTGAATGGTTAGGCACTAATCAAAGCCCTTCTCAGATTAGGGATGATCGGATAGAAGAGCATAAGGCTCGTATCATGATGATACAGAATCCTAAAGCAGCCATAACAGGAATGCTTCTTGGTGGTTTTATAGATCCTGTGACACTACCTGCCTTAGCTCTTAAGCCACTTACATTCGCGTCTAAGGCTGCTACTTATGGTTCTAGGGGAATGGCTCAAGGTGCATTTGGTGGTGCGTTAGAGCCTGTCTATGAACAGTATGGAGACTCTCGCACTGTTAATGTAATAGGGTCTACTGTTATTGGTGGACTACTTGGTGGTGGTATAGGCAAGCTGTTGACTAAGAAACCTGACTCTTTAGAAGAGGCTACTGATGAAGCATTTGATGACCTTAAAAGATCTGTTAATACTCCTGAGAAAGCACTAGCCAGTATAGAGAATGATTATAAGTTAAGAAGTCAAGGTGCTGAAGATCAAAGTGTACTCGACTTATTAGGAGTAGAGTTAGTCAATTCAGACAGAAAGATCAAAGCCTTAGAAAAAATTCAAAAAGGTATTAAGAATCCTTTAAAGAAAGTTTCTGTTGGTAATCAATTGAAAAATCTTAAGGCATCTACTGAGAGTCAGCGACTTGACTTAGCTTCAAAGAAAACTAAAAGAGATGCACTGGACAATCTAAATCGTATTAAAGAAGGTAAGTTCTCTGAAGTAGCTGACTTAGGGGAGCAGATCAGAGCAAGGACATCTACGCCTAGAGTATCTAAGATTATAGCACCTGTTGCTCAAGGTGATAAAGCATTACCACTAGCACCTAATCCAGCATTAAATGCTCTGGATAACACAACCCTATTTAAACGTCTAGGTCTAGGAAGGTCAGTACCTCGTGATCCATATGCTGGTACTTCTAGTGCTGGTCAGGCAACTAATACAGCAACAACCCCAAGATTCCAAGAGGAGGTAAGCGGAGTAGGTTCTGGTCAGGTTCAAAGTGATGATAGGGTAGCACAGCAGTTTATGCCAAGAAGCCAAGTATCAGGTACTCGTAGGCTAGCAGATGGTAGGGTATCAGGTGAGAACAAAGAACCTATAAACAAGATCAAAGTTTCTCAACGTGCTAAGGATGCTGCTATTGTTGTTAGAAATAAACAAGCAAGAGGTGAGGAGCCTACTGCTAAGGATTGGGATGAGCATGAAAGAGCGTATCAGGAGACTGAGATACTTAAGGAGTACACTGATACAGTGGCTATGATAGCACGTACCCGTGGCTTAGATACTAATGCTAATCGCTTTGGTTCTAAGGGTAGGTATACGTTTGAAAACATATTAAAGAGTTCTGCTAGGTTCATTAAGAATAATGGAATTAAAGACATGGATGATATGGTTAAATACATAGTCGATAATCCTAATAAAATATTTAGTGCAGATGAACTGGCAGCTACTACAGAGTTAATGACAGAAGTAGATAATAAATTATTTAATACTCATGCTCTGCTTAAACATGCTGATGCAATGACTGATACTGAAGTAGCAGTTCTTCATAATGACATTGATGTATACTATGGAATACAATCATGGTTCAAAGGACAAGGCAGTAAGGTTTCTGGTATAATGACAGCTCGTAAAAAAATGTATCAAGATATAGCAAACAATCGTGAGATTAAGCAGTTGTTTGCAGGAGTGGATTGTTAATGTCAAAGTTAAGCGCAAAGTGTAAGGTTGCAGTAGATGCCTCTTCTTTAAATGCAGGAGTTATAAGTAACTTAACTCCTCAGCAACAGAAGAATTGGATGGATGCACACCTTGCACGTAAGGATAATAAGGTAGGTGCTTTTGATGTAGGTCTGGACGTAGCGATTAACGCTATGCTTTCAGGTATGGGTACTCCATTAGTCAACATGATATCTATCGCTCTTCAGCAAACTCTTAAGAATGCTAATGAGACTATTGGATTTGCACTAGATAGTATTGGTCTAACGCAGGGTGGTCGTGAGTGGAGACAAGTTAAGGCTATGTGGGATGCATCTCTTGATGGCTTTGGTGCTGACTTAATGTACTTCCGTGAGGGCTTTGGTAAAGGTTATTCATTAGATCAAGACACTGTTAGACGTTCTCTACAGATGAACAAAGAAGAATGGGATGATTATGTTAAGACTACTCTTAAGATAGATGATACCTCTAAGTTAACAAACGATGAGGTCAAGGATCTATTAAATGATATGCAGGATTATATGCATAACTCTATTGGTCGTACTCGTGTAGGTGGTACTAAGATTGAAGGAGCTGTGCGTTTCCCTACCAAGCTTATCGTAGGTATAGATGAATATGGTAAGGCTAGGTATCGTAGACAGAGCTTGTTTAAAGCAGCAGCTAAGTATGCTTCTGAGGATAGTAAACTAGGACTAGGTTCTTATGATAATCTTTATAAAGAATATAAGGGACAGTTATTTAGTAAGGAATCTCCTAGCACTCAGTGGGATGCCCGTCTTAAATCTTTTGTTGCTGCTCGTAACCAAGACAGAGTTAACGCAGGACATAAGGGAGTTGGGGATGACTTAGATGTCCTAAGAAAAAGTAATGAGATGGTTTCTTGGGTTAGAGATGATGCTTTGTTTAATGCTTTCCAGCAGAAGCTTGAAGGTATTCCTCTTAAGGCACAGAAGCTACGTCATGAGTACCCCGCTTTTACTTTGTTTGCTCCATTCATTAAGACTCCTTGGAACATCATTAAGGAAGGTTATAATTATATTCCAATAGTTCCTATGCTCCAGATCAAGAAGATTAATAAGGAAGGGCTAGGGGATACACTACTGGATTTCCGTACTTCAATAATCCCTATGCATGGCCCATCAGTTAAGATGTCAACTGCAGAGATGCTCCCTCGTCAGGTGATTGGTGCTTCTGTCTTTGCTATGGTAGGTACTATGTACCAAGAGGATAATCTTACTGGTAGTCTACCCCGTACTGCTTCTGAGAGGCAACGCTGGAAAGACACAGGTAAGAAACCATACTCTATTAAGATAGGTGACACTTGGATGGAGTACAATCGTATAGAACCTATCGCTACTCCTTTAGCTATGGCTGCTGATCTATTTGACTTCACTAAGGATTACTTGGATGATGACGACATCAACACTGAGGAAGGTAAGGAGTTGATTAAGGATATGTTGTACGCTGTTAAGAGTAACTTAACTTCTAAAACATTCCTTGAAGGGTTCCATGCTATAACAGAAGTAGCTATTGACCCTAACATAGATACTGCTTCTACTTTACTAGAGACAGCAGCTCGTCCGTTTACACCAGCTATTACAGCTAATATAGCTAAGGCTATGGATAAGTATGAGAGACAGACTGAGACTGTTTTAGAAAGATTACAAGCACGTATACCTATCTTCCGCCAACAACTCCCTAAGAAGTTTGGTGTGTATGGTGAAGCTAAAGAAACTGACGTAACTAAAGCTCTATTCAACATAGGGTTCTCGTCTGAAGATTCATTGTCTCCTTTACAGAAACACATTACTGATATTGAATGGGACAAAGGAGGAATCACTAACAAGTTCCAAGGTGTTAAACTTTCTAGTGAAGATGTTGCAGAGTTAAGGGAGATCAATGCTCAGTTGTTAACCCCTGTACTAGAAGCCATCATTAAAGAACCAGCCTACCAACAGCTTTCTGATGCTAGGAAGAAGAAGGTACTAGATAGTAGGGTACGTAAGGTAAGGTTAACCATAGGTAAACAGTTTGCTTATAAGCTTAAGCAGAAAGATCCAGAGTTTGCTCGTAAGTGGTTATCTGCTTGGTACAGGAAGCAAGGGTTTGGTGATATAATGCCTGATAATTTAAAGGATTAGAAACAAAGAAGGGGACTTAATTGTCCCCTTTATTTTGCTTGACTATTTAATTGTTTACTTCATGTTCAATCAGCATTTCAATACAGTGAACTGCCTTAGCTAAGTCCAGTAGGGGATTACCTTTATCCTTATAGCGAGTGATGTATTTAATTGCTGTGTGTTGTAAAGCATTCAAGTCATTAGCCATAGAGTATTCCATAGGCTGTATACCTAACTTAGTATAATGATCACCTCCTACCTGCATCTTACTAGCTGCTGGTCGCTCTTCTTCTATATCACCAAAGTCATTATCAAAGGTGTATGTAGGTTCTATTTTATCAATCATAATAATCTCCATTATAAGTTGAAGTGTGGTACATATCGTCATAGAGTCCATCTTCAGGAGACTCTACTTCACTCTCTAAAGATTGAAAGTTTCTTTCGATAACATCTTCAAATCTATTAACTATATCTGCTGACTCCAACTGTAGGATGTCAACAAGAATCACTTCATCCAACTGCCTTAAGCGTCCTTTCAGTTCTTCCAGAGTTAGCGCCATAAGTCCTCCGTAGGTAGTCCATTGATACAGGGAGTTCATCAAAGCTACCATCTTCAACACTGTTGAATACCCATAACCCTGACCAAGAACCATTCGTCTGTGGATTCAGATAGGCTTCGTCATGTTGATAGTAGATACCAGCAAACAAACCAGTCATGTTCTTACCATCAGCTCTCCGAGCATAAGCAATGTCACGATCCTGCACATGCCCCATCACACAGCTCATATACTTCTTATGTAGAAGTAACTTAGCAGAGGATACTGGTCTACCCATCACACCTGAAGTGAAGTAGTGACTGTAGGCAACACCATCAATAACAATAGGGTCTAAGAAGTCTTGCACTTCCCATCCGTTTAGATTGAAATCATTATAACTAATGAGTCCATCTATCTTAGGATCACTTTCGATAGCACGTATGATACGATACTCATGGTTGCCTAATAAGAATACTAAGCGAGGGTTCCACTGCTTCTTCTTGTTCTCTTTCAGACGTTCTTGTTCTCGTCTAATAGGAGCTAACAACTTATCCATTGCTGCATTACCTGCTTCAATGTCTTTAGTGTACCGCCTACCTTCAAAGCTTTTAGTACCCACATCATAACTACTTAGGCTAGGCATGTCCCAATGATCACCAAGATGGATGATAACATCTGGTTTCATTTTAACTGCATACTTACCCGCCCAAGTCATATGGTCTGTGTTGTTATCAGGTTTGATTTGAGTATCCGGTATTACTAGATGTCTCATTTCTTTCTCCTCATTTCAGTTCGTACTACTCGTTCTTCTTTAGTCTTTGTGCTATGACAATCATGACACAGGACTTGATAACCATTTAGCTCTAAGAACATACGCTCTATGTATGTATTCCAATCTTGAAATCCTTCAGCAGGCTCCACGACAGGCTCAATGTGATCAACAGCAGCATTGTTCCTTCTACGCTTCTGCCCATCCAAAGGTGGTAGAGTAGCTGGGCCAACATTGCCACACTCAGCGCATACATACCGCCCTGTAGAAACTCTAGCAAGTTTTTTAACATCCGCTTTAACTCCCCATTTACTATGTGCTCCACGTAACGCAGAGATTATAAATGATTTGTGTCTTGCTTCTGTCCATCGTCCGTTGTTACGGGTTTTGGTGGTTGCCATATCTCATTATCCTCCCTACGTAAGTGCAGAAGTATTCCATTTTCAAGAGCGCGTTCTTCGCTTCCAAGTTTATCTACACAGATAGCATACATTTCTAACTCAGTCTTACCTTCTAAAAGCTTCTCAGCTTTCTTAGGGCCAATACCTTTAACACCCATGATGTTATCAGCAGTATCACCAACTAAGAACTGCATATAGAAATTAAACACAGCTTCTTCTTTAGTAATATAAAAGAGTTTCTTCTTAACAAAGTTGTAATGTCCACACACCAGTTGGTAAAAGTCCTTATCTAAAGAAACGATTATTGCTTCTGGTTCTTGTGTAGCTCGGATCGCTATCCTGTCATCTGTCTCTTCACCTTGAGTAACTACAGCTCCATGCTGGGCAATCAAATGATCACGCAGCGCAGAGATGTGTTGAGGTTTCTTATTCTTCTTACGATTACCTTTGTACTCTGCAGTAACAGCGTAATCGAAGCGGAAGTTATCTGAACCAGTTAGGTACAGTTCAACCTCATGTTCTTCATCGTCAGAGTCCATCACCAAATCTTCAATGATGTTAGTGAGGTAGTTACTCATAGTCTTACAAGCAACTGACTCACTCTCCTCCTCACAGGCGAAGCCGATACGATAACAAAAGATATCAGCGTCTATGAGAATTAACATTTATAACTCAGGTACATCATCGAAGCCAGCATCTTCTTTATTGAAGACTACTAGATCATCAACACGAGCCTTGGATAAACCAACACCAACACCTGTCTTACCTTTGAAGTTATAATCATAAGGCTTAATGATGAACGTAACCTTACTGCCATTACCTACAGGCTCAGTCACTGCGAACCCTTCAGTATCTTCTACACGAGGAGCACGATTGGTAGACTTAGCAGTTACGAAGTAACCTCTGTCATCACCTTTGTTCTTAACATTAATACCTAGACCTTCCAAGCGATCTACTTGAGTTTCAGATAGCTGACTTACATCAACTTGATACTTATCGGACATCTCATTCTTCTCTAGGAAAGAGAACCAGTAAGCTACGGCTTGGATCTTAATTGCTTGATTAGTATTTTGCATGGATTTTATTCCTTATTAATTAAAAGTACACTAGACCTAATTGCGAAGTTTCCTAGGAAACTCTAGTGTGTTTCTGCCCAAGTGGTACCAACTTTGTAGTCACCATCTAATGGACAATTCATATTAAAACTTTCACCAGCTTCCTTGATAGCTTGAGTTCCTAACTGCCCTACCATTTCAGCATACTCTTTGGTAGTTTCTATTTGCCATTCATCATGTACGTTAGCTACTAACTTAAACCAGATACGGTTCTCAATTAGTTTGCTATGTAATATGACTAAAGCTTTCTTCATTATCACAGCACCTGCTGATTGTAATAAGAAATTTAATGCACTGTGTTCAGATTCTACACGTAGTCTCCTCCCGTCCAGCCCTTGTAGTGTACCATTCTTACGCATAGCGGTCAACACTCGCTTCTTGAGGTTGGCATATGCTGGTAGGTTCTTCATGAACTGATCAATCAATTGCTTACCCTTACGAGCAGAGCCATTAGCGATCTGTCCAATCTTAGCTACACCTCCACCATAAATCAGAGCGTACACGAAGGTCTTCGCTTGATCTCTCGTATCTAAGCCAGCCATCTTCTGGTTATACGAATGTATATCACCATCTAATATCTGCTCAACATACGACTTATCATTCATGTAATGGGCTAACATTCGTAATTCGAGGCCAGAAGCATCTATACCAACTAACACATTACCTTCTTCTACAATCCAACAAGATCTACAGTCAGTGCCATACCAAGAGGCTCTACCCCACAACAACTCACCTGTCTTCTTGTCGTGCTTACTAGCAGGTACTTGAGCCATGTTAGGAGTCTGGTGAGTCATCCGTCCAGAGACAGCACCATTCGTTATAACACGACCATGTACCCTACCATCATCAGCTACTGCATTGACCCAGTTATCTATCTGACCTACTCGTTTTTGTAAGGTTAGGTATTCACCTATAAGCCTTGCTTCTGGTAGATCAATTGATGCTAAGGTCTTCTCATTAACAATGATGTTACCCTTCTCAGTCTGTTCTTTAAATACTATTCCTTTTTCTTGGAGGCGGTAGGCAATTTGCTTTCTGCTTCCAAGGTTAAAGACTGTGACTTTATCTTTGAGTTGCTTTCCTGTCTTTTCCGAGACTCGTTTCTCCACCAAGGGTGGAAAGACTTCTTGTACTTCTCGTTCGAGGACATTCATTCTCTCCATGAGGTCAGTTAATAATTGATTAGCTCTTACTAAGTCTAGCTTAAAGCCATTGATCTCTTGCTGCTGAGTAATAACAGCAACATCATGTTCAAGCTTAACGCATTCCTCAGAGAACTTATCCTTGGCTAATGCCTTGGTTAAATAGTCTTCTAACTTAACAGTAATAGAAACATCTTGCTTACAATAAGAGATCATTTCTTCTGACATTCCACCATCGTAATCAGTGAAGTCACCTTTAGCATAACCAAGACGCTCTCCCCATGCTCTTAATGAGTGGCCTCCTTCTAGTCTAGGGTTCCATAGTCGAGACATAAGAAGCGTGTCTCTTAACTTCCAGCTAGGAATGCTTAGGTGCCATAGCTCTTTGATCTTAGGGGCATCAAAGCTAACTATGTTGTGGCCTGTTATGACCTGTGTTCCATGTATATGCTGCTCTAACTGCATGGGATTTAGCAAGACCCTCTCTCGCTTTTCTCCTGAGATATGTATACCACAACACCATATGTGGTTCATAGCCATAGTCGTTTCTATATCTAGCGTCAGCATTTTCTTCTATCTCTCCTAATACATAGTTTCCTATTTTACTCATGACATCACCTCTTCTATATCGTCTTCCTCTAACTCATCAGTGTGGACGATGACCATATCCCTATACTGACCTCCCGTACTCTCATAGGACATATGCATTTCTAACTCCATAAGATCATTAGAGGATAGGATGTGGGTACGAAACCACGCAGCATCACATGCATACTCTGAGCCATACAAGTGCCATGTCCTTATCGGTTCCCTAACATCAGGAAAGTTATCATGGAATGGGTGAGTAGTAGTAAACTCTATATCACTCATAGGGTAAGTATACTCAGGGTTTATATCATCATAATCATTTTCTACGTATAGCTCCTTAGCTTTCTTTCTGCATTCATTATAAGATGACGAGTATATTACTTCTACAAATGAACAAGAGCTGTAGTCCTTACCTCCTGCTACATAAGATTCTTTTACTACATGCCATAGTTTCATAACTCCTCCTCCTCTAGCGTCTCTAACATTCTACCAGTAGCATGATCATAAAGTAAAGGAGTTCCCTTACCTGTCGTACCACAGAAGCGATTCTTTAGTACCCTAACATGAGTAGTGTTTCGTTCTTCTTCTACCTCTGCCTGTCCATTACGCTCTAGTCCAATAACCATATCACTAAGCTGTGCGATAGAGCCTGAACCACGTAGCTGAGATAGACTAGTCGCTGACCCTTCCTCATGTCCCTTACCATCAGGTCGTTTGAGGTGGGAGACAATGAACAATGCTATGCCTGTCTCTTGTACTAACATACGTAGTCTAGTCATGATCTCGTCAATAGCCTTACGTTCATCACCACTCGCCTGAGCAGATACAACGATAGAGATATGATCAAGTACTACATACTTACAACCTAATCCCTTAGCCATATAACGTACACGACTAACAATGTTATCAACACCAGTAGATCCGAAGTGATCAAACAAGAACACACGATCAGTTCCTAGTGTAGCATTGAAAGCGTCTAAGCGTTCTTCATCTGTTGCTACAGTATCAGGCAGGTGTAAAGGTTTGTTAGCAGCTAGGCTCATTAGAGACAGTCCTGCTTTCTTTATACTTTCCTCAAGGAATAATATTCCAATGTTCTCTTCGGTCTTACTAATGATCTGCCAGATAATCTCTCGCATGAACTGACTCTTACCTAGTCCAGAGCCAGCCGTAACTGTAACAAGTTCACCGAATCTAATACCATAGGTGAGTTTGTTGAGTCCATCGTATGGGTAAAGGCAGTCTGCAGGTGCAATGGGTTTATTAACTTCATCCCACAAGCTACTTCCTGCAACAATCCCATCGGGAACAAATCTTTCTGACGACCACCAGCGATCAACAAACTCTTTGTTGCGTCCAAACTTAACATAATCGTTAGCATCTTTCTCATCCTTTGTATGTTTAAATACTTTGGCCTTGCCTCCGAACAATTCAGCAACTTGGTTGGCTGCTTTCATGCCACTCTCATCTGAATCAAAACACACTACAATATTCTCGTAGCTGTCTAGGTATTCATAGCTACTACGACAGTCCTTAAGGGCTGCTGCCGAGCCGTTCTTAATAGATACTACTGGATACTTTGACCCAAGCATCTGATAGGCTGACATCGCATCATACTCACCCTCAGTTATGGTGATGTACTTACCACCCTTATTGAATAGGTTCTGTCCAAACAACACAGTGTCCTTCCAGCTACCTTGAGTTCTAAATTCCTTGTCAGGTGAACGTGTCTTAGCACCAACTAGGTACCCGTCCTTATCATGGTACCCGAAGTGCATAGTATCCCCTTGGAGCTGGGCCTTATATGCCTTACACGTATCGCTTGATATGCCTCTGTTAACAACACTCTTGTATTGTCCAGACAATAGACTTTCTTTTAGTTTATCAAAGTTACCGTTAGGTTTCTGATCAACGCTTCTCTCGGTTTCCATAGTACTATCCACCCTCTTCCTAGTTTCACAAACAAAACAATGTGACCAGCCCTTATCATCTATAGACCTGCCGTCACTGCTATCACAATCATCGCACTCTAAGTGCGTTTTCACAAAGGCCATTAGCAAACTCCTCGTACTCTCTTTCAGTCATGAAGTGACTCATAACATCATCGAGTGATAATAGAATATCAAATCCCTGCGTAAGTTCTACTTCTTCATACAATATTTTATAATAATCTTTTAGAGCATGCACAGTGATGGCGTTAACTTGATCAGCATCAAGATCAATATTAAAAATCATAATAGGGATTCCTCATAAGTGAATAATTCTTTTTGGGCAATAATAAAATCCATGTCAATTTCATCATGAATTTCTTCTGCTTCTCGAACCAGTTTATATAGAGCGTCTAAAGCAGAATCAGCCTTGTCACAAGCAGCTATAGAATCCTGAAAGTTCTTTCGTAGTTCTTCTAATTTAGTCATAGTTTCATCTCCTCTTCCACTTCATGTAAGTCTGTAGTTAGTGTATCTATCCTGCTTTGATTGTATGTTTTAAAGCTACCACTACTTTTCAAAGCAGCAGTGTAGTTAGCAATCTCTAAAAGTATTCGGTCATGTTCTACACGTAGAGCAAGCTTTTTCTTCAAGGAATTAGCAGCATACGTTCTAATTTGTTTCAGTGTCATTGTATTTCTCCATTTCTATACTCAAAAGAGCAGCACGTCTCTCTTTTATTTTAAAACTCAATTCATTAGCATGTACTTTCATAGCACAAGTCTCAGGTCTACGCCTCAGCTTCGCTGCAATGTCCATGAATGATACATTAAGAGCACGTAAGTTGACAAGCAATTCCAGTTCTTTTTTATCCCACTTACGCCGCTTCCTTTTTGTTTGGTTAGGTTTAGCTACTCTTTTCCTCACCACTACTTCTTGTTTGAATATTTCAGGAATCTTTGGTACAAATATTAAGCTCATGTTATCTCCTCCTCATACGCTGCTAAAGCATCCTCGTACCCTACCCAATCTTCTACACCATGAGCTACTAACATCTCAAGTATGTGTGCTTCCTTTTCTATCAGCATAAGATATTCTTCTGGTACAACGACTGACTTAGTTCCTGCTTTACACAACTTCATATAATCATATGACATTATTCATCTCCGACAGTTAGTAAATCTATTCTTGTTAAGGTAACTAGATCTTCATCCACGTTACTCATACAATCATTACATAGATCTACAAAATAATTAATTTCGTATTTTCTAGTTGCCTCATAATCGGACAACACTTGATCACAACCAACACATTTCATAACATACCCTTATCGTTTCCCTATACCCATATAATAACACAAGAGCATAGAGATATTAGTTTTATTATGCTATAATCTCTCTTAAGAGTTTAACTTAGTAATAAAAATAATAATTCATAGTCTCTTACAACAACACATAACATAACAATAATAATAACATATAATAAAATGTATCTAATAATCATGCCGCTTCTCTCATCTTAATTAGCTTACTAGCTTTTCTGCCGTGAGCTGGATAAATAATTACTTCAACATCTTTATCCCAACAAGCTCTGCAAGTATCACACTTACCTTTTCTTTCATATGCTAAACACACTTCAGAGTTTCCTAGGAAATTAATCTCTGTTTCTACATAGGGAACGATAGTTGATGAATTAGATCCGCTAACCAACTCACCTGAAATACTATCACTGCTACGCCTAACAACAACATTGGGTAGGGCATCCATCGCATCTAACACCTCCTTAAATTTATCAAACTTGTGCTGCCTAGTTGGGAACCAATGACTACACCAAGGTGTTGCTACCATGATGGCGTACATTTTCCATGCTAACTTGACTGAGTAACAGTCACCACTATCAAACCACCTAAAGTATCGTTCTGTATCAAGCTTAATAATAAACTCAGGTACAAACGCATCTCGTTTCCAATCTTGTTTGTTGTGTACACGTAACGCTTTAACAACTGGCATGCTATAGAAGCCATCTCTTGCGTAACATATCTCACAAGCGTCAGCAACCTCCCCTGTAGAGACGTTCACTGATCCTGGGCACGTTACCATAGACTCAAGACTCCATGACTTACATGGCATTTTACTAGCAGCACTTAATTTGATCATTTTTATTCTCCATAATTTCCTAGGAAACTTTATCTAGGGATTGCTTCACTACCTAATTTTATTGACTTAGCTAAGAACACAGGACTACGAGCATGCTCTTTTTTCTGGTAACTCTTTACTTCACATTCAACAATATACTTGTCCGTGGTATCCTTAAAGTTTTCCATATACAATAAGGCAGAATCATATGATGGTAAAACGTGCCAGCCTGATAAATAATATGTACCACCAGAACCATCACGGACGTATGAGGTCTTTGAATTAACCCATTCATCACAAGAAATATTACGATCACCATCTACACCGTGGAACAAAGTTTTCCATGAGTTTTCTTGATCACTAACTTTCATTATCTTAAACGCTTTCATAATGTACTTCCAAGCTTGTGGGAACGCTCACCGAATTGAATCACCGCTTCTGCTGAATCTATAGACAAACCATGGTCACGCATGAATAAGTCTTTCATTTGTCTACTATCCAGCTTGTACGCCATGTATAACGCACCTAAACATTCTGCTGCGAATGATCGCTTGTATTGTGGTGTGCTTCGATCGTTTAATGCTGCCAAGTGACGTACTGTTCTTTTTTCGTAGCTCATTATAATTCCCCTTCAATGTAATTGTTTAATGCTAAATCTAATTCTAATTGTTCACCTTCCACCCAAATCAAATCAGATGATAAAGGCTCAAGTGAATAGTATTGGCGATATCCCATATCACCTAACATGCCTAAATAAACTTGATCATTATCACAAATCAATAGTTTACAATCCAAAGATTCTGCTGCTATAACTTTCATTCTATATTCTCCATAATTTCCTAGGAAACTTTATCAGTTAGTGGTGTGTAAAAATACAGATCATTCCCACAGCATTTAATAAACCCTCGCTCAATAGCCAAAGAAACTAATTCTTCTGAGCCATATTCAAAATTTAAATCTATTGCATGCTTCTGGAAAAATTCATCTTCTGTGAATAGTGTAAATTCTTTATCTAATTTAATCATTATCTTTTTCTCCTCTCAACTGTATAAGCCATCATTAAAGATCTGCTAGCATCATTGCCTGACTCTTGTGCCAGTTCAATATAATATTCTAGCGCCATTAGTTTGGGCCAACCTCTATCCATTCGTAAACGATTAACGTCTCTCATTGTATAAGTCATTTTATATTCTCCTATTGATAGACTAGGAAACTCTATAGACTTACAAGAATTTCCTAGGAAACTATTATTACTTGATAGCTTTGTACGATTCGATAATGGCGACAAGGTCAGATAACTCTAATTCTATCTTGTCGTTCTCAATCCACTTAATGATCTGCTCTTTTTTAGTCAGTGTAGCGGTTTCATTATATACCTCTTTTCTGTACTCACTATACGTATCGAAGTTGTTTGGGCTAATGTTTAGCTCACAACCTTTTTTGTATGTGGATAGCACTTGTCTAACAGCACTGACAGCTTTTTTCTGACCTTCGTCTGCATCTTTACCAGTACCTTTTGGATAACTCTTGGTTATGTCTAGCTTTAAACTTGCTGAGTGTTCGACATTGTTTAGGTTTACCGCATCATTTTGTAGTGCCACTGCTAACAACCTGCGTGCGTCACTAGTCTTGTCGTGTGCTTTTGTTTGGCCTAGCAATGCTTTGCCCAATGTTTGTATTTCGTTTGTGTAATTCATAATCATTTTACCTTGTGGTCAATTCATTTTGATTTTATCTAGAAAGTTTCCTAGGAAATTATATCTCGTCAATATCTAAGCTCACTTGCCCGTTGAAGCTAATCCGAAATGTAGACGGACTAACCCCTTGTTCCAACAATCGAGCCTAGTTATTAAAGAGCGTGCAGTGCCGTGCTAGTAACTAAGACTTAGTGACTAACTCAACCTACAAATATATTATAGTCTAACCATATTTAATTGTACAGGTGGCTAGACTTATAGTGCGCATAAGCTAGCTGAATATTAGGGGAAGCTAATGTAGACTTAACTAATATATATAGGTGGGGTACTATATAAATATGCTATGGGTACCTACTTAACCATTCACACTCTGTATATCAGGGGAGTCTAATGTATCTAATGAGAATGAGTCTCAATTGTATATTAGATTCTACTACATTAGGGTAGTCTACATTAGGGACGGGGGGCATATATCGGGCTGGGTCACAATAGCGGTACCTACTTAGATACTAAAAAGAGCTAATTTGACTATTTAATCATTGACGCTATCTCTATGATAAATAAAAGAATACTAATTAGTAATGATAAGAATGTGGGGTAGAATAAAGGAGCACTGCGGAGGACATATCACTCGCCTGAGTTCCGCCTATGTAGACTTGGGTGGGCTATGTAATTAATGTATAAATAACTATTGACTTATGAGAGGAAGTATGCTATAGTCAACAGACTATATAGGACAGAACAGAAACATAATGATTTATGATCTATAATCCTTATACTTATAATCAATAAGTAAATAACAAACTGTTCAGAGACTATATAGATACAAAGCAACTAATAGGTTTGTTATGAAAGATGATCATAAAGAGTCTTCTCTTGTTAAGCCTAAGCGTGGTCGTCCACGTAAAGCTGATGTTGAAGCTAAGAAGAAGGGTAACAGAAATTCAGTTGGAAGACCTAAAGGTGATGCTGCTAGAATCAATGAACTCAAAGCTAGATTGTTAGCAACGAGTGGTGATAAGGTTATCAATAAGGTTATTCAAATAGCGTTAGAAGATGGACATCCTGTTCAATCAGCAGCTCTTAAGATGTGTATGGATCGTGTGTTACCTGTTTCTTATTTTGATAAAAAGAATGAGAGTGGAGGAAGGAATGCTGTGTCAATCACTATTACGGGTGTTGGCGGTACTACTATTATTGGGGGCGATGATGCCCTTGAAGGGGAATGCAGTGATATTACATGAAGACGATGCAGTTAACCATGTAGCAGGAATGCTAGGACGAGACTTAACTCCTATGGAGGAGAGGGTTGTTCGTCTTGAAGGGTTTGCAACTGAAGTCTATAAAGATGACTCAGTGGACGAAGTGCCTACTATAGGTGTGGGACAAACAGGAGAGTGGATGGATAAAAGTTTTCCTGAAGTTTTAGAACATCATGTGGATCGTACTCGAAATATGATTCCTGATTTTGACAATCTTTCTCCTGAACTACAGATTGAATTGGTACAGGCTACTTATCGTGGAGATCTTGGACAAGGTATAGATACACGAGCACTTATAAATGCAGGAGACTTTACAGGTGCTGCTGCAGAATTTCTTGATAATGATAACTATCTTGACGCAGATACTAGCCAGCAGATACAAGATAGAATGTACGCAGTAAATCAGGCTCTATTACGAGAAGGCCCATATGGTCAATACGATCCATCGTTTGAGATGTTAGATAGTTACATAGCCCAGAAGGGCGATAATCCTTATAGTATTGCCAAAGCTCACGGACTATCTAGCATAGATGAATTAGCCAACATTAACTTAGATGTAAAAGATGAGTTAAATAAAGGTAATGTAGCAGAAGGTCAACGTCTTAATGTTAGGTACGCCCCAGTACTATGACAGATCTTAATGTTGCGTTCCTAGATTGGCAAAGAGAAGTTTACGAAGACCCTGTTCGATTCAAAGTAGTTGCAGCAGGGAGACGTTGTGGTAAGAGTAGGTTGGCAGCATGGGCCTTAATCATAGAAGGTCTGCAGACAACTAAAGGGCAAGTGTTTTATGTTGCCCCTACTCAGGGTCAAGCACGAGACATCATGTGGGAAACTCTTATGGAGTTAGGCCACAGTGTTATTAAAAGTAGTCATATTAATAATCTTCAAATAAAATTAATAAATGGTACTACGATTGCACTTAAGGGTGCAGATAGACCAGAGACTATGCGTGGTGTTAGCTTAAAGTTCCTTGTTATGGACGAGTATGCTGACATGAAGCCTGAAGTGTGGGAGCAAATCCTACGACCAGCACTAGCTGACCAAAAAGGTAAAGCTATCTTTATAGGTACGCCTATGGGACGTAACCATTTCTATGATTTGTATAGACATGGACAAGGTGATGATCCTACTTTTGGTAGCTGGCACTTTACTTCTTATGATAATGACCTACTAGACCCTGAAGAGATAGAAGCTGCTAAAGGAAGTATGTCATCCTTTGCATTCCGTCAAGAGTTCCTAGCTAGCTTTGAAGCTGCTGGTGGAGCTGTCTTTAGTGAGGACTGGATTGAGTTTGATACAGAAGAACCTGCCGAAGGAGACTACTATATCTCTGTCGATCTCGCGGGTTTTGCTGATATAGAGAAAGCGACTACATCCAAACAAAAGAAACTAGACACAACGTCTATATCTGTTGTTAAATGTGGGCCTGATGGTTGGTGGATTGATAATATAATCTACGGTCGATGGGATGTTAAGAAGACAGCGGATAAAATCTTCCAAGCTGTACGAGATTACCAACCTCTTGCTATAGGTGTAGAGAAAGGAGCACTGAAAAACGCAGTACATCCCTATCTATTAGATAAAATGAAACAAGAGCAGTTCTTCTTTCGAGTCGAGGAACTAACTCATGGTAATAAACGAAAGACAGACCGTATTATCTGGGCTTTACAAGGCCGATTCGAGCATGGACAGATAACTTTAAACGAAGGTAAGTGGAATACAGAGTTCTTAGACCAGTTATTCCAGTTCCCTAATCACTTAGTACACGATGACTTAATAGATTCACTTGCATACATTGACCAGTTAGCTAAGGTTAGTTATGCGTATGACTATGAGGAAGACGAGTACGAATTTATGGATGCTATCGCAGGATATTAATTATGTCAGATGAAAATGTACTACTCCTTGAAGAGTCTGCAGAAGAATGGATCATGGAGAAGTGTGATGGTTGGCGTGATCATTATGAATCCAACTATGAAGAACGATTTGATGAATACAATCGCCTATGGCGTGGTATCTGGGCAGGAGATGACTCACTTCGTAAGAGTGAACGCTCCCGTATAATCAGCCCTGCACTACAACAAGCTGTTGAAAGCAGTGTTGCTGAGGTAGAAGAAGCTACGTTTGGTCGTGGTAAGTTCTTTGACATCCGTGATGACATGGACGATAAGGAACGTGGGGATGTTGAGTACCTAAAGAATGCTTTGAGTGAAGAGTTCTCTCTTAACAAGACACGTCAAGCGATCTCTGAATGTATTGTAAACTCTGCTGTATTCGGTACAGGTATTGGTGAGGTTGTCGTACAAGAGAAGACTCGAAGAGTTCCTACAACACAACCTGCTATGGATGGTCAAGTTGCCACCTACGGTGTTATGGAAACTAAAGAAGTTTCATGTACTGTTCGTCCTGTTCTACCACAGAACTTCTTAATAGACCCAGTAGCTTCCTCTATTGAAGAGGCATTAGGCTGTGCTATTGATGAGTATGTTCCTATTCACCAAGTACAACAGTTGATAGAAGAAGGTGTGTATGACGATGTGGACATTGATCCGTCCTCTTCGTACTCTTTCCTAGAAGCTAATGATGATATTGATGATTATGATGAAGATCGTATTCGTCTAACCAAGTACTATGGTTTACTTCCTCGTTCAATGTTAGAAGCCCACTTGTATTCAGAAGATGAAGAAGTTATTTCTCTATCTGAAACACTTACAGATAATGGTTCTAACTATGTAGAAGTAGTAGCAGTGATTGCTAATGGAACAAGTATCCTAAAGCTAGAAGAAAACCCTTACATGATGCAGGATCGTCCTGTAGTTGCATTCCCTTGGGATGTAGTACCTAATCGCTTCTGGGGACGTGGTGTTTGTGAGAAAGGATACAATAGTCAGAAAGCTTTGGACACAGAGTTACGAGCACGAATAGATGCACTAGCTCTGACTGTCCACCCAATGATGGCGATGGACGCATCTCGTATGCCTCGTGGCGCTAAGATGGAAGTAAGACCAGGAAAAACTATTCTTACGAATGGTAATCCTAATGAGATACTACAACCAATGCACTTTGGTAGTGTAGATAATATTACATTCAGTCAAGCTGAACACCTTCAGAGGATGGTACAGAACGCTACAGGGGCGATTGATAGTGCTGGTATCTCTGGTATGGTTGGTGGTCAATCGGCTGCTGGTGCTGTGTCTATGGGCCTTGGTTCTATCATTAAACGTCATAAGCGTACCTTGGTTAATTTCCAAGAGTGTTTCCTTATCCCGTTTGTACAGCAAGCTGCATGGCGCTACATGCAATACAACCCTGAGAAGTTCCCTACTGGTGACTTTAAGTTTATTCCTTCTAGCTCTCTAGGTGTTATTGCTCGTGAGTATGAGGTTTCTCAATTAGTACAACTACTACAAACAATGTCTCCTGATACTCCTATGTATCCTGAACTTGTTAAATCTGTTGTAGATAATATGAACCTTGCTAACCGTGAAGCTCTTATTGCTAAGTTATCAGAAGCTGCTAAACCAGATCCTATGGTACAGCAAGCTGCTCAGATTGATATGCAGCAGAAGGAAGCTTACATTGGAGTCCTACAAGGACAGGCTATGGAGTCACAAGCTCGTACTAATAAATATAATACTGAGACTCAGCTACTTCCTATGGAAGCAGAGACTGATCGTTTGAAAGTTCTTACTACCAATGTTGCTGATGGCGATGCTGATGAGAAAGAGTTTGCTAAACGGGCTAAGATTGCAGAGCTTGTATTAAAAGAGCGAGAGATCGAAAGCAAAGAAGCAATAGTAAATAAGCAAATGAATGATAATTAGTTCTTGACTTTATAGGAGATCTGTGCTAGACTCCTACCACTAAATAGAAATGAGAATCATTCTCAACTGCGTCCTAACAAGGAGAAACGCAATGATAGCAGATACAGATCCTGAGTTAGAACGATATTACAATTCTTTAATTGATATTTTTCTAACAGAAGGATGGAAGAGTTTACTAGAAGACTTTACGGAATCGGAGGAATCTCTCCGAGACCTTGTCACTTGTAAGACTGAAAAAGAATTACACTACCGTCAAGGACAACTTGATATCATTGGAAAGCTACTAAGCTTTGAAGATGGTATTAAGAACTCTTATGAGGATTTCATAAATGATTCGAGTTTATGATTTCAAATGTAGTGGATGTAGTTACATAGAAGAGAAGTATGTACGCTCCGATGATCGGGAAAGTGTATGCTCTATATGTAACGAACTGTCTCAGCGACAACTAGCTGCACCCATGAGTAAGTTAGATCCCCTCTCAGGAGACTTTGCAGGGGCTACAATCAAATGGTCTAAGCAACGCCAAAAACAGCTGCAGACAGAACGTAGTAAATCTTGAGACTTCTTTTCGGAAGTAACCTCATTTATATAAATTCCATAATACTAGATAGTACGGAGCAAACATGGCACAATTTTTAGATGGCAACCAAGAACCTCAACTAGCAGACGATGAAGAATATCAATCCTTAACGGAATCACTTGAAGCAGCCTCTCCAGAAGAAGAGCAAACTGATCAAGAGGAAGAGGTACCTGATAAGTATCGGGGCAAGTCTGCTGCTGAATTAGTCCGAATGCACCAAGAAGCCGAAAAGATGGCAGGTCGACAGGGCAATGAAGTAGGTGAGTTGAGAAAGCTGGTAGATGAATTTATAGTAAATAAATCAGCCGCTAAAGAATCGGGACAGGAAGAGGTAAGTGATCTGGATTTCTTAGAGAATCCTAACGCAACCCTTGATAAGAAATTAGAAAACCATCCAGCTTTGAAAGCAGCTAAAGAAGCTACTGAGAAGTTAGCTAAGATGGAAACACGAGACAGGATCTTTGCAACCCATCCAGATGCGATGGATATAGTGAATGATAGTGGATTCCAAGAGTGGGTTGGTAAGTCTCAGGCTCGGACTAAGAAGTTACAACGGGCAGATGCAGAGTTTGACTTTGACGCTGCTGACGATTTGTTTACAACTTGGAAAGAACAACAGGAGTTAGTTGCAGGAGCTAAGGCTGCTACCGAAGGAGATCGTAAGCGTTCTCTTAAGAGTGGAAGTAATGGTTCAGCACGAGGCTCTGGTGAGACTACTAAGAAGTTCCTAAAGCGATCAGAACTATTACACATGATGCAGTACGAACCCGATCGCTACCTTGCTAACAATGACGTTATAATGAAAGCGTATGCAGAAGGTAGAGTTCGTTAATCTATTTTATATTAGGAAATTATTATAATGGCTACTTCAGTATATCCCGCACAAGGCGGCGTAACAAACAACACTACTTCTGCTAACTTTATCCCTGAGATTTGGAGTGATGAAATCATCGCTGCTTATAAGAAGGAATTGGTTGTTGCAAACCTAGTGAACAAAATGCCTATGTCAGGTAAGAAGGGTGATACTATTTTCATCCCTAAGCCTAACCGTGGCTCTGCTACTGCCAAAGTTTCTGGTACAGCAGTAACAATCCAAAACGATACTGCTAGTCAATTGGCTATCCTTATCGACAAGCACTTTGAATACTCACGTATGATCGAAGATATTACTGACATTCAAGCTCAAGCTTCTATGCGTAAGTTCTATACTGGCGATGCTGGTTATTCTTTGGCTAAGAAAGTTGAAGACGATATCTTCTTGTTAGGTAAGTCTGCTAACGGTGGTAACGGTACTACTTGGGCTAAGGCTCAGAAGATGAGTGCTACTGGTGTTCTTTCTGACTATGCTGGTACTGGTGCTTTAGCCTTTACTGATGCTGGTTTCCGTAACTTGATTCAGAAGTTAGATGATGCAGATGTACCTATGGATGGTCGTTCTTTGATCCTTCCTCCTTCTGCTCGTAACTCTATCATGGGTATTGATCGTTATACCTCTTCTGATTTTGTTGGTGGTCAAACTGTTGTTAACGGTAAGATTGGTAACTTGTACGGCGTAGACATTTACATCAGCAACAACTGTCCAGTTGACGGTACTGCCAAAGTTGGTATGTTGATGCATAAGGATGCGTTTGTGTTTGCAGAGCAGATGGCTGTTCGTTCACAGACTCAGTACAAGCAAGAGTTCTTAGCTGACTTGTTCACCAGCGATACTATCTACGGTACTGGTGTACTACGTGATACTTCTGCTGTCGCCATTGCGCTTCCTGCGTAAATGCATAGGCTATTGATTTAGCCTTCTACAAAGGGAACTACTTAGACTTCTAGGGAGTTCCCTTTTCTTTTACTTAAGGAAAGATTATGTCTACATTTAAACAGAAGAAAGAATTAAATTCTCAGATTGCTGAAGCAAAGAAAGCTGGTAAATCTGTTCAAACTATTGGTAAGTTACAATACAAATTAAATCAACTAACTGCTAACCCTAAAGGTAATGCTGTTAGAAGTAAATCTACTACGAATAAAGCAGGTAAAACTGTTAAAGGTTCTGTAGTTAAAACAGGTACTGGTGGTACTGTACGAAGTAAAGTAAATCCTAATCGTACAACTGGAACACGCATCATATCTAAAGGTATTCCTCGTCCTACAAAGACAGGGGGACATCCTTCTGCTCGTTCTGCAGCTACTACATCTACTGGCCCTACTTCACGACCAGTGAATAAGAATCGAGTTAGAACTTCAGGTGCTCCTCACGCTAAGATCATTAAGAGTGCTTTACCTTCAGATAACACTTCTCCTAGGTATACATTCAGCGCAAAAGAAGATTATTCTAAAGTTCCTCGCATCAAGGGCGTACTTCCTGCTAAGAAGTTTCAAACTAAGAGAGAGCAGTTAGAATCATTCCGTAGGCGTCTTAACAAATAAGCTTAAGGCTATTTCTAAATAAATAAGGAATCAGTATGTCAGGAATCTATCGAGGCACAGGTGGTACAGGAGACTCTACCACTGATGCTACTATAACAGAAGTAACACAACAGGCTGCCAATGCAGCAGCATCTGCAACAG
>Ga0308003_1000160_pt1 | contig 32726 bp, 26 predicted proteins | sample Neamet36_FD_203159 | JGI IMG/M metagenome (GOLD analysis project Ga0308003, IMG submission 203159) | Marine microbial communities from water near the shore, Antarctic Ocean - #36 | ecosystem: Environmental > Aquatic > Marine > Unclassified | place: Southern Ocean | collected 2014-06-06
AAATACTATAACAGGAAGTTATGGTTATCTATGGAAAACAAGATATAGTTCCAATCATAAATTATCATTATTTAATTTGAGTTATGTAAATTTCCAAGGAGACTCTACAGATTTAAGTGAAATATCAGAATACTTAATAGCAAAAGATTATTCAAACCACTTAATACCAACCAGTTCCTACACATTTAGCTATAACAACCAGAATATATCTAAGTTAAAAAATTACACTTTTTTCAAAACTCACATAGAGTCTTCTGGTAGTATTTTGTCTGCTTTAGCAAAACCATTAAATTTTGAGAAACTTTTAGACGAAGATGGTGCTCCAATTATACAAGACAATGGAAAACCAAGCTACACATTGAATTTATGGAACAAGGAAAACCTGTTTACACAATACATAAAAGCGAGTGTAGATTATCGCTTTTATTGGCAAATAGATAAGAAAAACAATGTCGCTTTTAGAGCAATGGGAGGTGTAGTTTACGCTTTTGGCAATACAGAACAAGTACCCTTTCATAAAAAATTTGTAGCTGGTGGTACAAACGACTTAAGAGGTTGGAAAGCATTTAAGAGACCTACAGGTATGGAAAATAGCTCTGACACATTGTATACTGGCGGATTGAAATTACTATCGAGTTTAGAATATAGGTTTAATGTGTTGAAAAAACTAAAAGGCGCTCTATTTTTTGATGCTGGTAATATTTGGGAATTAGAAGCAAATAATAGTAAAAATGAAGCCGCTAATTTTCATTGGAACGATTTTTTGAGTGAAGTCGCAATTGATGTAGGTTTTGGATTGAGGTATGATTTTCAATATTTTATTCTACGAACTGATATTGGATTTCCAATTAGAGAACCAAATCAAAGTTCAAAATTACAATGGAATAAAGTAAACATTAACGACTCTCAGTTGAATATTGGCTTAGGTTATCCTTTTTAATCAAATACTTCTACCCTCTTAAATAATTGATTAGATTTGCATTCTAAATTCTCATAAACTAAATAAAAATGAGCAAGAGATTCAAATCAGGTGTTGCTACTGGCGACCAAGTACAAGAAATATTCCAATACGCAAAAGATAATAAATTTGCCCTTCCGGCAGTAAATGTAACTTCTAGTTCTACTGTAAATGCAGTTATAGAAACCGCAGCAGAGTTAAACGCTCCTGTAATCATACAATTCTCTCATGGTGGTGGTCAGTTTTTTGCTGGTAAATCATTGAGTAATGAAGATAATCAATCCGCAATAAACGGATGTATTTCTGGTGCAATGCACATTCACCAAATGGCCGAACTATATGGTGCAACTGTTATATTGCACACAGACCACTGTCAAAAAAGTTGGTTGGGTTGGATTGATGGTTTACTCGATGCTAGTGAAAAATATTTTTCTCTACACGGAAAGCCTTTGTATTCTTCGCACATGATTGATCTATCTGCTGAGCCTATAAAAGAAAATATAGAGATTTGTAAAGGTTATTTAGCTCGTATGAGTAAAATAGGAATGACTTTAGAAATTGAATTAGGCGTTACAGGTGGAGAAGAAGATGGTATTGACAATAGTGATGTAGATAATGCTGATTTATATACGCAACCTGAAGAAGTAGCTTTTGCTTACGAAGAATTAAAATCTATTTCTGATAGATTTACAATTGCTGCATCATTTGGAAATGTACACGGTGTTTACAAACCAGGAAATGTTGTTTTAACTCCAGTTATTTTAAAGAACTCTCAGGAGTATATTAAAGAGAAATTCAATACTACACAAGATAAGCCTGTAGACTTTGTATTCCATGGTGGTTCTGGTTCTTCGTTAGAAGAAATTAGAGAAGCTATTTCTTACGGTGTTATAAAAATGAATATCGATACTGACCTACAATACGCTTTTACCGAAGGAATAAGAGATTACATTTTGGGTAAAAAAGATTATTTGATGACTCAAATTGGAAATCCAGATGGAGATGATCAACCAAACAAAAAATACTATGATCCACGTAAATACTTACGTGAAGGAGAGTTAACATTTAAGTCGCGTTTAAAACGCTCTTTTGAAGACTTAAATAATATAAACACACTTTAATCAGGCAATATGGTTTGGTTTAAACGAAAAGACAAAAAGGTAGTTACAGAGACCAAAGACAAGAAGGAAATCCCTGAAGGTTTATGGTACAAATGTCCTAAATGTAAGGTGGTAGAATCTACTGATGATCACCAAGTAAATTTATGCGTTTGTAAAAATTGCAACCACCACGAAAGAGTAAACTCTGCAGAATACTTTAACCTTCTTTTTGATGAAGGAAAGTTCACAGAACTTGACGCTAATATGACCTCTGGTGACCCTCTTGAATTTGAGGATACTAAGAAGTACAAAGACCGTTTAGTAGCAACCATGAAAAAGACAGGCATTAAAGACGCTGTTACTACTGGTTACGGAAAACTTAACGGAATGGATATTTCTATAGCTTGTATGAACTTCAATTTTATTGGTGGTTCGATGGGTTCTGTAGTAGGAGAGAAAATTGCGAGAGCAATTAAATATTCTATCGACAATGAAATTCCTTTTATGATGATTTCTAAATCGGGTGGAGCTCGTATGATGGAGGCTGCATTTTCATTAATGCAAATGGCTAAAACATCTGCTAGACTTTCTCAGTTAGCTAAAAAAGGCATCCCATATGTTTCTATGCTTACCGACCCTACAACAGGTGGTATTACGGCATCTTTTGCGATGTTAGGCGATATTAATATTGCAGAACCTCGTGCTTTAATTGGCTTTGCAGGACCGAGAGTAGTAAAAGAAACCATTGGTAAAGATTTACCTAAAGACTTTCAAACATCCGAATTCGTTAAAGAACACGGTTTCTTAGACTTTATAGTTGAGCGTAAAAACTTGAAGGAAAAAGTAGGTCAGTTTTTAAGAATGACTTATTATAGTGAGGCAAAGTAATACTCAAATAAAAGAGTATATTTGCAGTCGCATTTTTACATAACTAACATTAAAAACAATTTAGGCATGTACCTTACATCAGAAAAAAAACAAGAGTTTTTTAAAGCTCACGGTCAAAACGAAAAAGACACAGGTTCTCCAGAAGGACAAATTGCTCTTTTCACATTCCGTATCGCTCACTTAACTGGGCACTTAAAAAACAACAAAAAAGATTACGGAACTCAACGTTCGCTAATCGCATTAGTAGCTAAAAGAAGAAAACTTCTTAACTACTTAACTAAGATTGACGTTCTACGTTACAGAAGTATCGTAAAAGAATTAGGATTAAGAAAATAATATTTTCATTTCCAGGAAAGGCAATTTTATATTGCCTTTTTTTTGGTTTTTATAAGCTTGCTTTTGGCAATCAGAGTTATTCAAAAAAATTAACCATAGCTTATACAAACCTTAGCCTATCAGCTTAAAGTAAACCCAATCTGATTGTTAAGAGCATAAATAAAATTGCATTATGATCCCACAAGGACTTAAACAAACCATCGACTTAGGAGATGGAAGAACGATTGAAATTGAGACAGGTAAATTAGCTAAACAAGCACATGGATCTGTAGTTGTACGTATGGGTGATACTATGCTTTTAGCAACGGTGGTTTCTAATCAAGGAGCAAAAGAAGGTGTTAACTTCTTACCATTAACTGTAGATTACAGAGAGAAATTTGCTGCTGACGGACGTTACCCTGGAGGTTTCTTAAAAAGAGAGGCACGTCCTTCTGACCAAGAAATTTTAGTAATGCGTTTAGTTGACCGTGTATTACGTCCACTTTTCCCATCAGACTATCATTCAGAAACTCAATTGATGATTCAATTGATGTCTTACGATAAAGACTGCATGCCTGATGCATTAGCAGGATTAGCTGCTTCAGCATGTTTAATGCTTTCTGACATTCCTTTTGAAGGTCCTATTTCTGAAGTTCGTGTTGCACGTATAGACGGGAAATTCATTGTTAACCCAAACCCAGAGCAATTAGAATCTGCTGATATGGACCTTATGGTAGGTGCATCTTTAGACAGTGTTACTATGGTAGAAGGTGAGATGGATGAAGTAAGTGAATCTGATATGATTGAAGGTATCAAAGTCGCTCACGAAGCAATAAAAATTCAATGTACCGCACAACTGGCATTAGCAGAAGCTATGAAAGTTGGAGCTAATAGAGAATACTCTCATGAAGATGCAGACGATTTTGATCTACTAGCTCAAGTAAAAGAAGCTTGTTACGACAAATCGTATGCAGTTGCCAAAAGTGGTAACCCAGACAAGTATGCACGTAAAGCAGCTTTTGGTGCAATAAAAGAGGAATTCTTAGCTACATTAAGCGACGAAGACCGTTCAGCAAAATCATTTTTATTAGGTAAATATATTCACCAGGTAGAAAAAGACGCTGTAAGAGATGTTGTACTTAAAGAAGGTATTCGTTTAGACGGTAGATCAACTACAGATATTCGCCCAATTTGGTGTGAAGTAGATTACTTACCAACTGTACACGGTTCAGCTATCTTCACTCGTGGAGAAACTCAATCTTTATCTACAGTAACTTTAGGTACTGCTTTAGACGTAAATAGAATTGATAATGTAACCTTCAGAGGTTCAGAAAAATTCTACTTACACTATAACTTCCCTCCTTTCTCTACTGGAGAAGCTCGTCCTATTCGTGGCGTAAGTCGTAGAGAAATTGGTCACGGTAACTTAGCACAAAGAGCTCTTAAAGGAATGATTCCTGAAGAGAACCCTTACACTATTCGTATCGTTTCGGAGATTTTAGAATCTAATGGTTCTTCATCTATGGCTACTGTTTGTGCTGGTACTTTAGCACTTATGGATGCAGGTATTCCAATGACAAGACCCGTTTCTGGTATTGCTATGGGATTAATTACTGATGAAGAAACTGGTGAGTTTGCTGTCCTTTCTGATATCTTAGGTGATGAAGATCATTTAGGTGATATGGACTTTAAAGTTACAGGTACCGAAAAAGGTATTACTGCTTGTCAGATGGATATTAAAGTTAAAGGTTTGTCTTATGACATCTTAACGAAAGCTTTAGAGCAATCGAAAGCTGGTAGAATGCACATTTTAGGTGAGCTTCTTAAAACAATCGATACTCATAGAACTGAATTAAAGCCATACGCTCCAAGAATCGAAATCCTAATGGTCGCTAAAGACTGTATCGGTGGAATTATTGGACCTGGTGGAAAAATTATTCAGAAGCTACAATTAGATACCGACACTACTATTACTATTGAAGAAATTGATGGTATGGGTAAAGTTGAAATCTTAGGTACTAATAAGGAAGGAATGGACGCTGCAATCTCTAAGATTAAAGAGATCGCCTTTACTCCTACTGTAGGTGAAGAATACGATGGACGTGTTAAGGACATCCAAGCTTATGGTGCATTCGTTGAGATTGCTCCAGGTAAAGATGGTTTATTACACATTTCTGAGATAGATCACAAACGTATAACTAATGTTGAAGACGTATTAAAAGTTGGCGATGAAGTTAAAGTTCGTATTATCGATGTAGATCAGAAAACTGGTAAAATGAAACTATCTAGAAAAGTTTTATTGCCAAAACCTGAAGCTAAACCTGCAGAATAATTTTTATAATATTTCATACTAATCCTCTCGTGCAAACGAGAGGATTTTTTTATTTTTAAAAAATGAAATCGAAAACTTACATCATAGGTATTGCTGGAGCTAGTGGTTCAGGAAAAACAACCTTTGCACAAAATCTTGTCAAAAAGTTCCCTCAAGATAAAACGCTATTAATCTCACAAGACTCATATTATAAAGACTTAAGTAAGTTATCCTTAGCAGAAAGAACTGATCAAAATTTTGACCACCCAGATTCAATAGATTTCAAATTATTGAAAAAGCATTTAATTGAACTAAAAAAAGGAAACTCAATAAGTCAGCCTATTTATAATTTTGATAGCCATAGTAGAGAAAAAAGAACACTAAAAATTGCACCTAAATCCATACTCATTGTAGAGGGTACTTTACTTTTAAGTCAGCCTGAAATAATAGAAGAAATAGATTGCACCATTTTTATTCATTTAGATCAAAATACTTGTTTAGAAAGACGAATGAAAAGAGATATTTCGGAACGAGGACGAACAAAAGACGAGGTTTTAAAACAATATAAAATGACTGTAAAACCGATGTATGAGCTATTCATTAAACCTAATGAAAATGCTGCTAACCATATAATTACAGGGAACAATACGCAAGAAGATATAGCAGAATTATACACTTCAATTCTAAAAGATTTAAAAAATATAGACTTTAATTTACAATAATTGTAACCTTTTAAACATATGGCTCGTATATAAGCAAGAATAACTTAATTTAAAGCTTCTCAATATGCGTCAACTGAAGATTACCAAGCAGGTAACCAACCGTGAAACGGCCTCTCTCGATAAGTACTTACAAGAAATTGGAAAAGTAGATTTGATTACTGCCGAAGAGGAAGTTGAGTTAGCTCAACGTATTCGTGAGGGTGATCAAATGGCTTTAGAGAAATTAACAAAAGCGAATTTACGTTTTGTAGTTTCTGTTGCTAAACAATACCAAAATCAAGGTTTATCTTTACCCGATTTAATTAACGAAGGTAACTTAGGTTTAATTAAAGCAGCACAACGTTTTGATGAAACTCGTGGTTTTAAATTTATATCTTATGCAGTATGGTGGATTCGTCAATCTATTCTACAAGCATTAGCAGAACAATCTCGTATTGTTCGTCTTCCATTAAATAAAATTGGATCAATAAATAAAATTAACAAAGCCTACGCTTCTATTGAACAAGAGGAAGAACGTGCACCTTCAGCAAGTGAAATTGCCACTTTCTTAGATATGAGCGAATCCGATGTTAAGGAATCTCAAAGAAACTCTGGTCGTCATGTATCTATGGATGCACCATTAGTGGAAGGTGAAGATTCTAACCTTTACGATGTATTGCGTTCTGGTGAGAGTCCAAATCCAGATAGAGAACTTTTAGATGCATCTCTAAGTATAGAAATTGAAAGAGCATTAGAAACGCTTACTCCTCGTGAAGCAGATGTTATCAGACTTTACTTCGGATTAGAAAGTAAGCAGTCTTTAACACTAGAAGAAATTGGAGAACGATTTGATCTTACTAGAGAAAGAGTTCGTCAAATTAAAGAAAAAGCGATTCGTAGATTGAAACACGCATCGAGAAGTAAAATATTAAAAACCTACTTAGGTTAACATTAAAGAAGGCTTAGGCCTTCTTTTTTTTTATATAAAAACAAGCTTATGTCACATTTAATAGCACCTTCAGTATTAGCAGCGGACTTTGCTAACATCCAAAGAGATTTTGAAATGATTAACGAGTCTGAAGCAGATTGGTTTCATATTGATGTTATGGATGGTGTTTTTGTACCAAATATTTCTTTTGGTATGCCTGTTATAGCAGCCATGAAAAAGCATGCTAAAAAACCAATGGACGTACACTTAATGATTGTTAATCCAGACAAATACATTAAGACCTTTAAAGAAGTTGGTGCAGATATACTCACGGTACATTACGAAGCCTGTACACACTTACATAGAACACTTCAAGCTATAAAAGCCGAAGGAATGCAAGCTGGAGTTGCTTTAAACCCACATACGCCTGTTCATCTTCTGGAAGATATTATTACAGATATAGATTTAGTTTGTATTATGTCTGTGAATCCTGGTTTTGGAGGACAATCTTTTATAGAGAATACCTATACCAAAGTAGCACAACTAAAAGATTTGATTCTAAAGAAAGGTGCAGAAACAAAAATTGAAATTGACGGTGGTGTAACTATTTACAATGCAAAAAAATTGATTGATGCAGGTGCTGATGTTCTTGTAGCTGGTAGTTTTGTTTTTAAATCGGATAAGCCTAAACAAATTATTAAAGAATTAAAATCAGTTTAATTTTAATTCTTTGAAAAAAATCTATCTATAAAGAGGATAATTAAAGTCTACTAGATCTTAAGGATCAATAAAATAATTTAGACCGTGAACTAAAGTAAATATAAGTACTCGAAATTTATTTTTCATTCCAACAGGATAAGTCTTTACCTAATATTTTAGCAAGCATTTTATTATGAGGAATAAACTTAGAATAAAGAATTAACTCTAAGTCCTTATCAATAGGAGTATATTTTGCACCGAGCCATTTGTTTAAATTATGTACAATTTTATGAATTAGTCCGTATCCAAACCATTGCCTAGCGTAGTATTCTGCAGGAATACAAAGAGGTTTATACCCTTTATTAGACACTAAAGGCTTTTGAGTGAAATCTGCTGGAATAATTCCTAAAAAATCAGAAAGATTATTTAATCCAAGCTCTGGGTTTGTAATAAACTCCTCAAATATTATAAAGTGCATTTGATCGATTGGAAAAAACTCTTTAAATCTTTCTACTTGCTCAACATAAATGCTTCTTTTAAAATATCCTTTGTAGATATCTTTATTAATACGCTCATCTTCTTGCTCAATACATTCTCTAACTGAGAGTATTTCTTTTCCTATACGGATATAATGCCAATAGTTTGAATAAGTTCTTTTTACAGGATTTCTTAAAATCCAAACTAATTTCATTTTTGGATTTTGCTCGTAAATTCGTTTTGCTGCTTTAGGATCGTAACAATACGCAGGTGTTTTCTCGCCAATTATTTTTTGAGAAGTATAAGTCTTAAACCACGTAGAATACCACTTTTCCCCTTTTGAAAAATTTGAGTCTTTATCGAAATAATTAATTTCCTCAGCAGGAATACCTACCTCTTGATGACTAACCAAGTAATCCATTAAAGTGGTGGATCCAGCTTTCATAGCCCCGACAATTAAAAAATCGGGCATAATTCTACTACCTACTTTCATCTACGAATTAGTTTTATAAATACTTGGTTAATATCATCACTCAATTTAAAACCAATAATTACTATAAAATACAATACTGAAATACAAAGTGACCTAATAATTATTCGAGTAAATAGGAAGTCAATTTGCTCGAAAGGAATAAGATTGAGAACAAAATACACACAAAAACTAAGAATAATTAATTTGAAGGTATTTATTTGAAATGGATGAATTTTGTACTTATAATACAAAACTACCGTTTTGATAATGTTATGAATTAAAATGGTTAATGCTGTAGCCATTGCAGCACCTACAAGACCATAAGTGGGTATGAATACCATATTTGTTAAAATTGTAAATACAATTAAAGCAATATTAATATACAAATCAAATTTATAATAGTTAGACGTAGCTATTATAGCTCCATTTACGCCAGCAGAAACATCAATTAATTTAGACAGGCCTATATAAAAAAACACCATTTGAATTCCTTGATATTTTTCGGGTACAAAAAGTAGTAAATCATTAATATTCATCCAAATACCAATAAACAATAATAGTCCAATTATCATTTGGTTAAGAGCTGTTTTACGATATAAATAAACAATTTCTTGCATATTTTTTTCCGCCCAAGCTTTTGCAAGTAAAGGTTTCACAATTTGCAATATAGAACGAGCAGGTATTTGAATTAGTGAAGCCATAAAAAATGCCACTGTATAAAATGCAATATTTTCGAGTTCTAAATAATAGCCTAACATCAACACATCAATTCTGTTAACCAAAATTGCAGCGGAAGAAGTTAATAATGTAACAAGGCCATACTTGGACATTTTACGCGCTATATCAGAGTCGGGAAAAAGCGGAAAGCCAAAACTGAAATTCAATAGCTTAAATCTGAATAAATAAAGACTCAAGAATAGAACATTTAAACTATAAAGCCCTAACCAACAATAAATAAACTCGCTAAAGTTTAAAAAACCATAAGCGAACAAGCCCAAAATAACTAAGGTGAATAATCGCAATATAAACTCTCTTAATACTGCAGGAAAAACAGATTTTAATTCTGATCTCGAAATACTTAATAGAATTTCAAAAAAAACTAACGATGCAACCAATGGTAATATTATTGGCTGAAACTCAATGAAAAGTTGGTTTTTCTGAATATATCCATCAAATAAGAAATCCCCAAATAGATAAAAGAGAAAGCCCAACAAAAGCAAAGACATTAGCGGGACTTGTAGTGCTAATCTGTATATAAATTTCTTGCGATCCTTTAAATAAGGAAAAAAACGAATAATTGTATTAGGAATTCCTAGTTGTGCAAATTGAGCTATTATAGTTGCGATAGACAAAATTAACATTACAAGTCCATGTCTTTCAGAGCCAAGTACATTTGGGAAAATAAACATGGTATTAATCGCACCAATTATTACACCTAAAAAGCTAACTAAAGCAATGTTAACACTTTGTTTTCTTACAATTCCCATCAGCTATTAATTTCATTAATTTTAGCTAAAATCCTTGATGATGAATTTCCATGTTGATACTTATGGAATAAATCTAAAACTACTTTTCTTTCAGCTGAGTACTGTTCAGGTGAATTTAAACTAGAATCTAAGCTCTTAATAAACGCCTCTTGAGTAAAAACTTTATCACCAGGAGTATTGGAGTCGTAATCGAATAAGAAACCTCTGTAAGACTGATATTCTTTAAGATCGTATGGTATAAAAATAATAGGCTTATCAACTAAAAGGAAATCAAGGTAAATAGAAGAATAATCTGTTACTAATACATCTACATGAGCCAATAATTGTTGAGCATCAGGGAAAATTTCTTGATGAGCTGGAAGTATCCTACTCAAACTCTTTTCACCGTAATTGCTACTAATTCGTTCCATCTCTTCTCTATGCCCTCGTAATAATAAATAAGCATCTTTACTTTCAAGATATTCATTTAACTCACTTAAATTTTTATCGTCAAAAGGGAAAAATGAAGATCTGTTTCCGTATTCTCTCCAAGTAGGAGCATACAAAATAATCTTTTTATTTAAATATTTATGAGCTGATAAAAGTTCTGAATTAGGTTTGACAAAATAATCATTCCTAGGAGTTCCAGTTACCCACACATCATCAATATGCATATCGAAACAGGAAGCCAAAAGAAACTGCTCGAAGGTAGATGAAGCACAAATGGAAGTGAATTTTTGAAATCGTTTTCTAGATTTTGATTCTCTAATCCCTTTTACTTGTAAACTCAATCTTTTTAGTGGAATTCCATGCCATAAATTGATTACATTTTTAGATTTAACATCTAAAAAGTAAGGAAAAAAGTAAGAAGAATCTGAACCATGCGAAATGACAATATTCTTGGTTTTAAGAAATAATTTAAGCCCCGAAAAACTTTTTGAAAAGTGAGTAATATCTGGGTAAATTGCATGGATTTCTTTGTACAAGCTCTCATTCTTCACCAACACCCTAACCTTATAGTTATTTGTTGGGAGAGACCTTAAATGCTCTAAAAAATATCTACTATTATCGGCGTAGTTATTCTCGGTAAAAAACAAGGTTAAAATCTGTTTATCCTTTGAAAAAAAGGATTCAATAAAACGGGTAATAAGTGTGATTAAATCAATAAGTATCACACTTAATAACCAGCCTTTAAAACGCTTAAACCTTGTTTGTTTAACAGTCATTTATTTTTTAATAATCTCAATAAGTTCCGTGGTAGAAATAGATGGTGTTCTGTCTAAATAAACAACTTCACAGATGGAATTAAATTCATCAAATTTACCTTTCCAGTCATCGCCCATTACCAAAACATCAGCTTTATACTTTTTAATATATTCTGCTTTGAGCTCTAATGATTCTTCGAAAAAAACTTCATCGGTAGCTTTTAAAGCAGCAACAATTCTAGCTCTACTTTCTTGTGGACAAACCGGGTACTTTTGCTTTTTACTAAAATTTAAAGCATCAGACGAAACTCCTACAATTAAATAATCACCTTGAGCTTTTGCGCGCTCAATAATATTTAAATGACCAATGTGGAATAAATCAAAAGTACCAAAAGTAATTACTCTTCTCATTTTCTTGTTATCGTTTCTAAGTGTTTCGCAAATGTAGCAGAAACTTCTTTATGTGTGAATTTTTTTACGGAATTTGATGTAGGATTAATTCCATTTTTTAAATACTTATTTAGTTGATCAAGTAAATAAATTTTGATTTTATCTTTATTAGAATAAGCTATATTTTCTCCTGCACCAGACTCAACTAACATCAAATCTATATCGGTATTTTCTGGTCCCAAACTTAATATAGGTCTCCGTGCACCGAAATACTCAAAAACTTTCCCGGGTATTCTACCACTTACGTTCTCAGCTTTATTGAGCAAGAGTAAAAGTAATTGAGAGGATTGCATAATATCTAAAGCAGCATCTCTGTTTACTTGCCCCACAAAACTAACTTGTTCAGTTATACCTAATTTATGTACAAGATTTTTTAACTTCTCATTTACTTTCCCAACCAATTGTAATTGGAAGTGATTAGAGAAATCAATATTTTGCTTACACAATTCAGCAATTACCTCTATTAAAACAGTTGGGTTTCTATCTTCTCCCAACAAACCTAAATGGGTTAATGTGAATTTAGTATCTAACTTTATATTCTCAAAAAAATCTGTAATATCGTATCCTAATGGAATAACCTCAACATTTTTAGCTCCAATAGATTCTAAATCTTTTTTCCAAGAATTACTAACAATAGTAATTAAGTTTGCATTATCAAAAATTTGATTTTCCATCTTTTGATGTCTTTTATGCGCCCATTTACTAATTTTAAAATGCTTGTAATAATCAACTTGAGTCCATGGATCTTGGAAATCTGCTAACCAAGGAATTTGTAATTTTTTATTTAATAAGTAGCCGATTCTATTTACCGAATGTGGTGGTCCTGTAGTGATAATAGCATCAACAGGGTTTTTCTCTAAATAGTTAGTAAGTTCTTTTACAACAGGCTTTATCCATAAACAACGTGCATCAGGAATAAAGAAATTACCTCTTATCCAAACCGATAGATTATGTAAAAATGAACGTTTTGGAGCGTTCTGAATTACATCAGCTAATGCTGATTTTTCTTTTTGACCAGTAAGTTTTTTATAGATTTCATACGGTTCAACAATAGGAACTTTAATAACCTCTAAACCTTTAGGTATGTCCCTAGCTGCATTCTTGTCTTCGAATGGAAAATGAGGGTTTTCTGCAGTACAAACAATAGGTTCCCATCCAAATTCGCTAATATATTTAGCTAATTTAAGAGGTCTAATAACACTTATTCCACCTGCAGGTGGCCAATAATAGGATATGATTAAAACCCGTTTCAAGATTTAGAAAAAGATTTAAATCCAACAAAACCGAGTAATAAGTAAATAAATATTGAGCAAACTAATGCAATTGTAGAACCCATAGCAACCGATTGTGGTTCAAACTTAAAGTCTATTTGATAATTCCCTTTTGGCAAAGGCATACCACGTAAAACGTAGTTTACTCTATAATGATCGTTTAATTCACCATCTACATAAGCATTCCATCCTGTACCATAGTAAATCTCAGAAAACACAGCAAAAGCTTCTGCATTGGTATTTACAGTATAGGTTAAATGATTAGGCTTATAAGAACTTAAACTTATAGATCCATTACCAGAATAGTTCTGAGTAGAAACTCCGTATCGTTTATCAATTAAAACTTCTTCAGCGGGATTAAAGCTGCTCAACTGAGTCATCTCATCATCTGCATTAGCTACAATAGTTGTAGAATTAACCAACCAAGCTGCACCTAAACGCTTAGGGTTTTGTGAGGCAACTAAATTACCATCTCCACCTTTACGAATAACATATTTAGTGTTGAGCATATTTATTACCGAAGCATTTCCTCGGGATATCTGCATATCCATAAGCTCTTGGTAACGTTTTAGCTTTGCTCCATGGTAACCACCTAAGTTATTATGAAAGTAGGAAGTTCTAGCACCTGCATCTAATCGTTCAGCGGTATTGTAAACTCTAAAATTTAATTCTTTATCTGCTAATATTTGTGTATCAACAGCCGTTTTCTGAAAAGGTTGATCCATTTTTTTTGCTTTCACAAAATCATCAGAATTTAAAAAACGCTTGTTTACAGGTAACATATCAGCTAAAACCAAAACACCTAATACACCTGCAAAAGCTACAAGTTTAATTTTTTTAGTTTGAAACAAATAAATACTTCCTGCAGCTAATAGTATAAATAATAAAGAACGTAAGGAGTCTGCTCTTAACATCGAAGCTCTATCAATTTCTAAAGCAGAAACTAGGAAGTCAGGATATTGACCATCGCCTAAAGAACTAAAACTAAACATAGATGAACCTGCAAAAGCAAAAACCAAACAAAGTCCTCCAGTAATTCCTACAGCATATTTTAATGACTTAATAAAATTGTTTTTATCTAATTTATCAGACACCAGTTCTTTAATAGCCAAGAAGCCTAAAAATGGAATGGTAAACTCGGCAATTACAAGAATCATAGAAACGGTACGAAACTTATTATAGCCTGGTACATAATCTAAGAACAAATCGGTAAACCACATCATATTGTTTCCCCATGCTAAAGCAAAAGACAAAAGAGTACAAGTTAGCAACCACCACTTTAATTTACCCTTTACCAAAAAGGCTCCTAAAACAAACAAAAAGCACATGATGGCTCCTATATAAACAGGTCCGGAAGTAAATGGTTGGGCTCCCCAATAAGTTGGCATTCTTTTAATTACATTCTTTGCATTTGGAACATTTCTCTTTTTTAAGACTTTATAAGTTTCAGAATCTTTAGATAATTCTGAACCCGAAGCTCCACCCATAAAGTTGGGAATCATAAGATTAAATGTTTCCATTTTCCCATAAGACCAAGTAGTAGCATAATCTTTATTTAAACCAGAGGTTTTATTCTCTTGGTTTCCATCAATGGTTAATTCAGACTTACTACGAGTACTATACTTCCCGTAATCGTAAGTTGACCATAGTTTTTCTATGTTGGCTCCAATTCCTAATAATGCTGCAAAAACTAAAATTAGGGACGCTTTAAAAAAAGATTTTAATCTGTTTTCTTTATAAGCTGATGCAAATTCGAACAAAGCGAAAATGATCAAAATCATTAATAAATAATAAGAAATTTGCACGTGATTTGCCCTAAAATGAAGTGCTAGAAATAAAGCTGTAAGTGCGGAACCTTTAAGTATTTTACCTTTATAAGTGAGTAGAACACCTGCAATTACAGGAGCTACATAAGCCATTGCATGTGCCTTTGTATTGTGTCCTGCTTCTATAATTATGAACAAATAAGTAGTTAATCCGTAGCCTAAAGCACCGACTATAGCAAGTGCCGGTGAGACTCCCATGGTAATGAGTAAAATATAAAACCCTACAAATGCTAATAAAACGTATGCAGCCTGTTGAGGTAAATTAAAACTCAAAACCTTATCTACAAAACGAGTTAAATTACTAGGTGTTTGATGAGATATCTGATAGGCTGGCATACCTCCAAACATTCGATTAGTCCAAAGAGCTTCTTCGCCAGTTTCGGATCTAAATTCTTTAATCTCCTGAGACATCCCAGTATAATTAACAATATCTCCTTGATATACTTTTTTACCTTGAAAAAGAGGTTGAAAATAAATAAAGGTTATTAAAAGGAATATAGCCATCGCAAAAATATGTGGGACGGCACTTTTTAGGTTTATTTTTTGCATGGCTCTAAGATAAAAAAAAGGTTGGAAGGCTCAGTATTGTCAAGAATAGAATTGAGGCATTAAATTTAGTAAATACTAATTTCTACTAAAAGTATTGTAAGGACACCTTAACTCATTCGTAATTCTTTAAGTTAATCTACTTCCTCAAAATCAACAAAATCACCAACAGACTCAGTATTGATTTTCTCTTTACTAGGAATTTTAGATTTTACGTGAACTTCACCTTCTTTATGAGTAGGTTTATTCTGTTGACCAAAGCCCCCCATCTGTTGCCCCATTTGCCCTTTGAATTTTTCTTGTACTTTTTTGGCTGCATAACGCATCAAAAAAGGAGCAAAAAATCGTGCAAGGACTTTAAATCCTTGGTAAATGAAAAGTATAATTAGTACTGTTTTAATAAAACCCATAATAAGAAATTTAAATTCAAATTTACGAATCCAAAACAAAAAGAGCCCGCATATGCGAGCTCTTTTAAATATATATTAACCTTTTTTAAGACTACTTAGAAAGGTATAAGTTACGTTCGCTATAAACTTTCTTAAAGAATGGATCTTTTAAGTTGTCAATAAAGTAGATGCTCTCTCCGGTAGATTTCATTTCAGGTCCTAATTCTTTGTTTACATTCGGGAATTTATTGAACGAGAACACAGGAACTTTAATTGCATAACCTTTTTGTACAGGATTAAAAGTAAAATCCTTCAACTTAGCACCTAACATTACTTTAGTAGCATATTTTACGTAAGGTTCTTGGTATGCTTTCGCAATAAATGGAACCGTACGAGAAGCTCTCGGGTTGGCTTCAATTACATAAGCAATCTCGTTCTTTACGGCAAACTGAATATTAATCAATCCGATAGTATTTGTTGCCATCGCAATTTTATTGGTTATATCGATCATTTGGTTTTTAACATTCGCTGTTAAATCAAATGGGGGTAATACAGAATTTGAATCTCCAGAGTGTATTCCACAAGGTTCAATATGTTCCATCATACCAATAATATAAACCTCATCACCATCGCAAATAGCATCGACTTCGGCTTCAATAGCATGTTCTAAATAGTTATCCAGAAGAATCCTATTTCCAGGTAAACCTTTTAATAAGTTTACTACATGGTGTTCTAATTCTTGCTCGTTTATAACAATCTTCATTCCTTGCCCACCTAATACATACGAGGGACGAACTAAAATTGGGAAGTTTAACTGCTTTGCTAAAACCAATGCTTCTTCAGCAGATTCAACAACACCAAATTCAGGGTAAGGAATCTTTTGTTCTGCTAAAAGCTCAGAAAAGCGACCTCTATCTTCGGATAAATCTAAAGCTTCGAAGCTCGTTCCAAGAACCTTAATTCCGTATTTCTCTAATTTCTCTGCCAATTTAAGTGCCGTTTGGCCACCTAATTGTACAATCACACCTTCTGGCTTTTCCATCTTGATGATATCATAGATATGCTCCCAGAACACAGGTTCAAAGAACAATTTATCTGCGGTATCAAAATCGGTAGAAACCGTTTCAGGATTACAATTTATCATGATGGTTTCGTAGCCCATTTCTTTGGCAGCCAAAACACCGTGTACACAACAGTAATCAAATTCTATCCCTTGTCCAATACGGTTGGGCCCAGAACCTAAAACTATCACTTTCTTTTTATCAGATACAATTACTTCATTGTCGGTAAAACGCTTACCGTCAATTTCAATCTCATTTTCGAAAGTTGAATAATAGTAAGGTGTTTGTGCTTCAAATTCTGCAGCACAAGTATCAACCATTTTATAAACTCTGTTTATTCCTTGGTCAATTCTTTTGGTATGTACTTCGGATTCCCAACAGCGAGTAAGGTGAGCAATTTGACGATCGGCATACCCTTTCATCTTCGCATCTAATAATAGTTCGCGTGGTAAATCCTTAATATTAAAAGTCTCCATTTCGCGTTCCATAGCAACCATTTCTTCAATCTGACTTAAGAACCAATAATCGATTCCTGTCATGTCGTGAATAGTTTTCTTTGGAATTCCGATACGCATAGCATCGTAAATACGGAATACTCTATCCCATGAAGGGCTTTTTAAACAATCAAGAATTTGATCTTGATTCGTCCAGTTTTTTGCATCAGCTCCTAAACCATTACGGTTAATTTCTAGAGACTGACATGCTTTTTGAAGTGCTTCTTGGAAAGAACGACCAATAGCCATTACCTCTCCTACAGATTTCATTTGTAAACCTAAAGTGCTATCGCATCCTTCAAATTTATCGAAGTTCCAACGAGGGAACTTAACGATAACGTAATCTAAAGTAGGCTCAAAATAAGCTGATGATGTTTTTGTTATCTGATTAGACAACTCATCTAAAGTATAACCAATAGCTAATTTAGCTGCTATTTTTGCAATTGGGTAACCTGTAGCTTTAGAAGCTAAGGCAGAAGAACGAGACACACGAGGATTGATTTCGATAGCTACAATATCTTCTCTTTCATCGGGACTTACCGCAAACTGAACATTACATCCACCTGCAAAATCACCAATAGAACGCATCATCTTAATCGCCATATCGCGCATGCGCTGATACGTTGTGTCTGATAAAGTCATTGCTGGAGCAACTGTAATAGAATCTCCAGTGTGAACTCCCATAGGGTCCATATTCTCAATAGAACAAATAATAATTACATTATCGTTCTTATCTCTTAAAAGCTCTAACTCATACTCTTTCCATCCTAATAAGGCTTTATCTATAATAACCTCATGTATAGGAGAACTGTGTAATCCGTGCGTTAAAGATTTCTCAAAGTCATCTTTATCAAAAACAATTGCTGCACCTGTACCACCTAAAGTAAACGAAGCACGAATACACAATGGAAAACCATAATCTTGTGCCGCTTCCTTTCCTTCTAAGAAAGATTTAGCAATTCTTTGCGGTGCCATAGGAATATCAATCGATAACATAAGCTTTCTGAAAAGCTCACGGTCTTCGGTAATATTAATAGCATCTATATTAACTCCAACAATTTCCACATTATTGTCAGCCCAAATACCTACATCTTCCGCCTCAATACATAAATTTAACGCTGTTTGGCCACCCATAGTAGGTAATACAGCATCAATATCAGGATGTAAAGCCAAAATCTCTTTTAAAGAATCTACCGTTAAAGGCTTAAGGTAAATATTGTCCGCCATAACAGGGTCTGTCATGATGGTAGCTGGATTAGAATTAATCAGCGATACAATAATCCCCTCTTCTCTTAGTGAACGAGCTGCTTGAGAACCAGAATAATCAAATTCGCAGGCCTGACCAATAACGATAGGACCACTACCAATGATTAAGATATGATTGATTGAACTGTTTTTTGGCATCTTTATGATTTTAAGCGTAAGGGTAAAAAATTACAATTTTCACTTTGGGCTATTCACAAAAAAGGTGTTAACTATAAAAATAGATAACACCTTCAAATCTTCATCCGTTTAGATGATTATCTTTTATGTCTAGCTTCATCTGAAACAGAAATTTTATGACGGCCTTTAGCTCTTCTTCTAGCTAATACTTTACGGCCATTTACTGACTCCATGCGATCCATAAAACCATGTTTATTTTTACGCTTTCTATTCGAAGGTTGGAATGTTCTTTTCATCTCTTTTTATCTAATGTTCTTGTTCCCTAACAGGGCTGCAAATATAAAATCATTTTTTGTTTTTCGCAACAACAAAATGGTTTTTTTCTGCAATGAATAACTTACTTTTGCATCAACAAATAAGATACCTATGTTCGGAGGCAAAAATAAGAAAACAGAAAAGATAAAACTAAAGAAAGGTAGTTTTAAAAAATCACTCCAGATTTTTAAATACCTAAAGCCTTACAAGTCGGCTTACCTACTAGGAATGCTGTTCCTTTTACTCTCTAGTTTTGCTTCATTAATCTTCCCAATGTTCATTGGAGAAATGGTAGATGCGAGCCAGAATTCTATGGAAAGCATCAATAATATGGCTTTGCTTTTATTTGGTTTATTTACTTTACAAGCGATTTTTTCTTATTTCAGAATCGTATTATTTGTAAATGTAACCGAAAAATTTCTTGCTAAACTACGTCAAGTTACTTACGAACACCTTATTCGTTTGCCAATGAGCTTCTTTAATAAGCGTCGTGTAGGAGAATTAAACAGTCGTATTGCATCCGATATTTCTTTACTACAAGAAACTTTTACGACTACGAGTGCTGAATTTATTAGACAGCTCATTATCGTTTTTGGTGGAATTATTCTTTTAGGCTTTACCTCTATCCGCTTAGCTGGATTTATGCTTTCAATATTTCCTGTTATTATAATAGTAGCCGTTATAATAGGTCGTAAACTTCGAGCTTATTCTAAAACGGTTCAAGATCATATAGCTCATTCTAACACCATAGTAGAAGAAACCTTACAAGGAATTACGAATGTAAAAGCTTTTGCCAATGAGGTATTTGAGTCTATGCGTTACAAAAATACCACCGAGCATATAGTTACGGTAGCTATTAAAGGAGGTAAACTAAAAGCTGCGTTTGCCTCATTTATTATTTTAGGGATATTCGGTGCAATAGCTGCTGTTATATGGTATGGAGCAATACTTATTCACCAAGGAGAAATGAGTATGGGAGACCTTACCTCTTTCCTTATGCTTACTATATTTATTGGTGCTAGTATTGGAAGTATAGCAGATTTGTATGCTCAAATACAAAAAGCAATTGGTGCTACAGAAAAGCTCATGGAGATTTTAGAAGAAACTCCAGAAAACCATACCGAAGGAGAAATTACACATATTATTAAAGGAGCAATAAACTTTAATAATTTGTCTTTTAGTTATCCTAACAGAGTAGATGTACAAGTATTAAATTCTGTTTGTTTAAAAGTAGAACAAGGTCAGCAAGTAGCATTAGTTGGCTCTTCGGGAGCTGGAAAATCTACCATTACTCAATTATTGATGCGTTTTTATGAAGGCTACGAAGGTAGTTTGACTATTGATAAAACGGAGATTACAGACTTACCTCTTACCGATTTAAGAAAACAAATAGCCATAGTTCCTCAAGATATCTTATTATTTGGTGGCAGCATAAAAGAGAATATAGCTTATGGTAAGCCAGGATCTAGCCTAGAAGAAATTAAACATGCTGCAACACAAGCCAATGCACATCAGTTTATAACAGAATTCCCAGAGGCTTACGATACTTTAGTAGGAGAACGAGGAATACAATTGTCGGGTGGACAAAGACAGCGAATTGCTATTGCAAGAGCTATTTTAAAAGATCCTAAAATACTTATTCTAGATGAGGCTACCTCTGCCCTAGATTCGGAATCTGAAAGCTTGGTACAGGAAGCTTTAGATAAATTAATGACTGGTAGAACCTCGCTGGTGATTGCACATAGACTGGCTACAGTTAGAAATGCAGACAAAATATTTGTTTTGGATAAGGGACAAGTCGTTGAATCTGGTAATCATGAGGAATTATCCAAATTAGAAAATGGAACTTACAAGAAATTGAGTGATTTACAATTTCGGGTATAAGTAGGTTAAATATGTTATTTTAAATAGCAATTAGAAAAAACGACGAAAACAAAAACCACCACATTTTCTTTAAACAAAGAGAATGTGGTGTTTTTTTTATGTAAAAGGACTCTACTGAACAAGGTTTATAGAGAAGTTAACATCAAATTTAAGCTTAGCATCTACTTTCTCACCATTAATGACAAAGCCTTTTAACAAACTAGTTTCGCCTTTTGTAATAAGTAATTTACACTGGGACTCCGTAAGTTTTTTTCCATGAATTTCAAAAGGTACAACGGTTTTACAGCCTTCTTTAAATCGCTGGCAACCAAAAGCAGCTTTACCTTGCATTATAGTTCCTATCTTACACCTAGGACATTTTAATTGCTCATCTTCTTTAATTTCAATAACCACAGAGAAATCTTCATTTAAAAGCAATCTAGCTTCAACCTTTAACGTATCTACAATAAAGCCTTTAGCATAGCTTGTTTGATTCTTACTGAGTAACTGAATAACTTGCTTTTCTGTTATAATCTTACCAAATTGAGAAAAAGGAACTACAAAATGACATCCTGCTTTATATTCACTGCAACCAAAAGCTGTTTTACCTTTTAAAATTTGTCCCTTTTTACATTTAGGACAAGAAGGGAGCGAAAGCTGCTTTTTAATCTTTGCTGAATCAACACCAAAACGACTCACAGATTGACGATTTTTCACATCCTGTACTACAATCGTAACAAGAGCTTCCATCTCTTTTAAAAAGACTTTATAATCGTAAGATCCTTGCTCAATATCTCTCAACTTCTTTTCCCATTGCCCAGTTAACTTAGGCGATTTAAGCAATTCATTTTGAATGGTATCTATAAGTTGAACTCCCATTGGAGTAGCCACAAGTTTCTTTTTTTGCTTAACAATATACTTTCTTCTAAACAAAGTTTCTATTACCGCGGCTCTAGTAGAAGGACGACCAATACCATTTTCTTTCATCAAATCTCTAGCCTCTTCATCTTCTACATGCTTCCCCGCAGTTTCCATGGAACGCAATAAAGAACCCTCTGTATGCCAAGCGGGAGCTTTGGTAGATTTTTCATCTAAAATAGGCTTATGTTCTCCCCTTTCGCCAACTTTAAAATCTGGCATTATAACATCGTCGGAGTCACCAGTAGATTCTTTTCCGTAAACATTTCGCCAGCCTAAATCTAAAATTTGTTTTCCGTTGGCTTTAAATCCTACAGTATTTGCTTTTCCTTTTACTGTGGTGTTCGATACAATACAATCTGGATAAAAAGCAGCAATAAATCGTTTGCTAATTAAATCGAATACCATTTTTTCGTTGTACGAAAGTCCAGAACTTGGATTTTGTCCAGTTGGAATGATAGCATGGTGATCGGTAACTTTTTTGTCGTTAAATACCTTTTTAGATTTGCGTATTGGTTTTCCAATTAATGGACTTGTTATAGAAGCATAAACTTGTAATCCTTTAAGTATTCCTTCTATTTTTGGATAAACATCGTTGGGTAAAAAGGTAGTATCTACACGAGGATAAGAACATAATTTCTTTTCGTATAAACCTTGAATAATTTTAAGTGTTTCTTCTGCAGACAGATTAAACCTTCCGTTACATACAACCTGTAAAGATGTTAAATCGAATAAACGTAAAGGACTCTCCTTCCCTTCTTTTGTTTCGTTAGATAAAATCTCAAAATCGGCTTGAGACATTAACTTTAATTGCTCATTAGCTTTCTCAAAATTGGTAAACTTACCAGATACAGCATTAAAAATAGTCTTTTTATACTCCGTTTGAAGTACCCAATAAGGTGTTGGTTTAAAGCTTTCTATTTCTTTCTGACGATTAACAATCATTGCCAAAGTGGGCGTTTGCACTCTACCAATAGACAATACCTGCTTTCCATTTCCGTAACGCAATGTGTACAATCGAGTGGCATTAAAACCTAAAACCCAATCGCCAATTGCCCTCGCCTTACCTGCATTGTATAGCTTATCAAAGTCATTTCCATTTTTCAATTTCGAAAAACCTTCTCTAATAGCTTCGTTGGTAAGCGAAGAAATCCACAAACGCTCTATAGGTTTGGTGTTTCCTGCATGCTCAAGTACCCAACGCTGTATAAGCTCTCCTTCCTGTCCAGCATCACCACAATTAATTACCGAAGTACAGGACCCAACCAAGTGTTTAATTACATTAAATTGCTCTTTTACACCTTTATTTTTAATCAACTTGATCTCGTAAGCTGGAGGAAGTATTGGCAAATAACTAAGATTCCATGGTTTCCACGATGGATTGTATTCATGCGGTTCTTTTAGGGTACAAAAATGCCCAAAAGTCCAAGTTACCTGATAGCCATTACCTTCGTAATAACCCATCCTTTTTTCATTGGCACCTATAACAAGAGCAATTTCTCTTGCTACACTCGGTTTTTCTGCAATACAAAGCTTCATACTATTCTTTTAGAGAAGGTTCGAAATTATAAAATTATTCGACACAATAGTGCATTGTGAATATTTATTATAATGCTAATTTCCCCTAAATTGCACTCAATAAAATCAACACATTAAGCAGGTAATCTAAATGACACACGCAGACCTAAAAGAGTTTCTAGACGAAAAAGTAGTCCTTTATTTAAAGCCAAACTTCATTTCAGAAGATCCAATTAGTATTCCGCATCGGTTTACTAAAAAGGAAGACATAGAAATAGCAGCCTTTTTAAGTGCCACTATTGCGTGGGGTCGCAGACCAATGATTCTAAAAAATGCTGCTAAAATGATGCAAATTATGGATCATAGTCCGCAAGATTTTATTTTGAATGCTACCAATACAGAAATACAAAAAAGTCTTGATTTTTGTCATCGTACTTTTCAAGGGATAGATTTTCAAACTTTCATCTATGCACTTCGAAATATTTATCAAAACCATAATGGACTAGAAGCATGTTTTTACACCGAAAAAGAGGATATGAGCGAGGGAATTTCAAACTTCAAACAAACCTTTTTTAGTATTGAACATCAGCAAAGGACACGAAAACACATTTCGGATCCACTAAAAGGGTCTGCTTCCAAAAGACTCATTATGTTTTTGAGGTGGATGGTAAGACCCGATAGAAATGGAGTAGATTTTGGCATTTGGAAAAGCTTAAATCCAAGCCAATTATCTTGTCCTTTAGATGTGCACACAGCCAATGTAGGAAGGAAACTAGGACTTATTACTCGAAAGGAAAACGACTGGAAAACGGTAAAAGAATTGGACGTACATTTACGCTCGTTTTGTAAGGAAGATCCTGCAAAATACGACTTCGCTCTTTTTGGATTAGGAGTTTATGAGAAATTTTAGGCTTTCAACTTTCACAATTATATAAAAACTTTAACTTTGCCTTTTAATGAAATTACTGGAACCATACTTCCTTTACGCTTTCTTGGCTCTTGCCATCCCTATTCTCATTCACTTATTTTCTTTACAAAAGCACAAAACGGTTTACTTTAGTAATGTATCCTTTTTGAGACAGTTACAACAGAAAAAAAGTCATATAACCAAGCTTCAAAAGTTACTTTTATTGTTGGTGCGTTTGCTTTTACTCTCTGCAATTATACTTGCCTTTTGCGAACCTTATTTCAGTAAAAAGGAAACGCTTACAAAGAGCAAACAAATTATAGGTATTTATATAGACAATTCTTTTAGTATGAGTGCCAATAACGACAAAGGAGCGCTTATTGAACAAGCTAAAAACAATGCTCGTGTTGTACTTAACGCACATAAAGGAAAAGATGAGTTTGTTTTTTTAGGTAACGATTTACAAGGAAAACACCAACGCATTTTAGACTATAATGATTGTTTAGATGCTATAGACAACATTCAAATATGCCCATCAGTATTAACGTTAAATTCAGTTTTTGATAGATTCAAATCTTTAAAACTAAATGAAATAAACAGTAAATCGTCGCTTTATATAATCAGCGATTTTCAAAAAACATCTACTCCCGAAAGTTTCTACTCCTATAGCTCAAGTATAAATACACATTTGCTGCCCATAAATTCTTATCCACAAACAAATCTATCTATAGACACCTGTTATTTGGAAAACCCAAATCATACTATAGGACAACAAGAGTGGTTGGAATTTGAAGTTTCGAATACATCGAATGAACTTATAGAAAATCTGAGTGTAAAATTATTTGTAAATGGTAAACAAAAGGCTTTAAGCACTTTAAATATTGAAGCCAATGCTACAAGCAAAGCAAAAATTAGCTTTAACAATCACAGTAACGGCGTACAGCAAGCTTATTTAGAGTTAAGCGATGCTACCATTACATTCGACAATCGCTTGTATTTTAATTTTGATGTACAGGAATTTACTAAAGTACTTAGTATATACGAAAAAACAAGTAATCCTTCTTTAAGGGCTTTGTTTAAAGATCCTATTTTCGAATTTAAGAATAGTCCTATAGGAAAACTAAACTTAGCTGATTTAGCAGAACAGAATTTAATTATTTTAGAAGATGTAGAAAATCCATCTACTGGATTAATAAATGCCTTAAAAAACTACAGCAATAAAGGAGGGAATATTCTAATTTACCCTTCATCTAATTTAGCTATTAATTCATTTAAAAACTTAGCCACAGCTTTAAATATTCCTGCATTTACGAAGTTAAACAACAAAAAGGTTAAGGTTTCTAGCATTAATAAAAATCACCTCGTTTTTAAAGACGTTTTCGAAAAACAATCTTTAAAAAGTGAATATCCTGAAGTAAACAGCTATTATAGCTTGGCTAAAACGCATACTATTTCAGAGGAAAACATACTACAACTAAATACAAAAGAACCACTTTTAAACTCGTATAAAAATGGTTTGGGTACTGTTTACTTACAATGTTCTCCATTAAATGAGGAATCTAATTCTCTCGAAAAACACGCACTCTTTGTACCGCTTTTATACAATATAGCAAATCAGTTTTCCAAAAACGAACACCTTTATTATACACTTGGAAAAGATAGACTTATACGTTTGAAAGACGAAAAAAGCACTAATCAATGGAGAGTTAAAAAGGGAACGACCATAGACCTAATCCCAGAAGTAAGAACTATTGACCAAAGTATTCAAATAAATATACAAAACACATTACAAGAAGATGGCTTTTATAGCTTGACTAATGGTATAGTAGAAAAAACAGTATCTTATAATTTCGATAGGGAAGAAAGTAATTTAACTACTTGGGGACTGGACGAATTAGAAGAAATAAGTGAACAATATGCTCATATAAATGTATGGTATAAAGAAGGATTACAGCTTGAAAAAGCCCTTAAAGAAAATCGTAGTGGCACACCGCTATGGCGAATCTTTATTCTTTTAGCACTACTTCTTATATTTATTGAAAGTTTACTTCTAAAGAATTGGAAAAAAAAGGCTCAAATTAATCTAGAGAACTAAAGCTACTTATGAAAATCCTCATTAAAAAAGCAACCATTTTAGACCCTAGCTCTAAGCACCATCGACAAGAAAAAGATATACTTATAGTTAATGGGCTTATTGAATCTATAAATGATGAAATATCCGATGCTGATGCTAAACTTATAGAAGCTAAAAATTTACATATTTCTCAAGGTTGGACAGATTTAAATGCCCGATTTGGTGAGCCAGGACACGAATATAAAGAAGATTTAACGAGTGGTATGAACGCTGCGGCACAAGGTGGATTTACCCATGTAGCTTTAATGCCTTCTACAGAACCTTGTATTCAAACAAAGTCTGACGTTAGCTTTTTACTACATCAAACTTCTCATAATATTGTGGATGTACATCCAATTGGAGCATTAACAGAAAACCGCAAAGGAGCTCAAATTACAGAAATGTACGACATGCATCAAAATGGAGCTATTGCTTTTAGCGACGACAAACGTTCTATTGCTAATGCGAGTTTAATGAAGATTGCTCTTTTATATGCCAAGAATTTTAACGGACTAATTATGTCGTATTCTTCGGAAGCAAAAACTGCCGACAAAGGTCAGATGAACGAAGGTGTAACAAGTACTAAACTTGGCTTAAAAGGAATTCCTGCTCTAGCTGAAGAATTGCAATTGGCACGAGACATTCAACTTTGTGAATACACGGAAGCTAAAATTCACTTTTCTACTATTTCTACCGCACAATCGGTAAACCTAATTAGAGAAGCTAAAGCCAAAGGTTTAAATATTACTGCAGATACAAGCTCCTATCACTTATTATTAAACGATACTTTATTAGAAAGCTTTAACAGTAATTTAAAAGTTAATCCACCTCTTAGATCCACTAAAGATATAGAGGCTTTAAAAGAAGGTCTTAAAGATGGAACGCTTGATGCAATTTGCTCAGATCATTATCCACAAAATATAGAAAACAAAAAATGCGAATTTAACATTGCAGATTTTGGAATAATAAATTTAGAAACCTCTTTTGCTGCTGCAAATACGGCTCTTAAAAACACATTAAACACAACTGCAATAGTTGAGAAACTTACAAGCTTTCCAAAAGCAATTTTAGGACTAGACGAATATCCTATTGAAGAAGGTAATTTAGCAGATTTAACGCTTTTCGATCCAAATATTAAGTGGACTTATTTAGAAAAAAATATTGTTTCAAAATCTAAAAACAGTCCATTAATTGGCACAGAATTTACAGGAAAAGCAATTGCCATAGTAAATAAGGGACAGCTTTCTGTTTGTAAATAACAGCTGTTTTAAAACATAAAACTAACCTCACAATACTTAGATAATTGAATAATACCAAAGAACAAAAACCTGCACTAACCGCTCCTAAATGGCTTAGAAATAGTTTTGGAATTTTGGAGAAAGTTTCTCCATTTTTAACCTCTCGTATTGCTACATTTTTGTTCTTTACGCCCATAAGATTTAAAGCTCCAATTAAAGAACAAGGTTATTTTAAATCTGCTAAAATTAAAACCATTTCCTATAAAAACAATAAGGTAAAGGTTTACGAATGGGGCGAATCGACAAAAGCAGTATTACTTATTCACGGATGGGCTGGGCGTGCTACACAAGTAGCTCATTTAGCAGAACCACTTATAGCTGCTGGCTATAAAGTATATAGTTTTGACGCTCCAGCACACGGAAAATCTAACGGTAGGCACACCCATTTTTTAGAGTTTTCTGAAATTATTTTGGAACTAAACAAACAATTTCCAGAAATAGAATCTATTATTGGACACTCTATGGGAGGATCTGCCTGCATACATGCGATAACACAAGGGTTTAATCCGAAAAAATGTATTATCATTGGTGCTCCTGCAAATATAGACTGGGTTTTAAAAACGTATTGCGAGCAGATAAATGTATCAGAAAAAGTTGTAAAACTTATTAAAGATCATTTAGAAAGCAAATTCGCTCAAAAGTTTGAAGAATTGAGTCTTAGTACAATGGTTAAGAACATTACTACTCCTGGATTAATATTACATTGCGAAGACGATGTGGATGCTCCAGTAGCAGGTGCACATCATATTCACAAAAACTGGGAAAATAGTACTTTAGTTCTCACCAAAAATTTAGGGCACCGCAGAATATTAAAGAATAAAGAAGTAGCTCAAACAATTATTGACTTTTTAAAATCGTAAGCATGCTAAACGCACTACCAAACTTAAAAAATACAGACTCCAATAATTTTTATTTATTAGCGGGTCCTTGTGCTATTGAAAGCGAAGAAATGGCTTTTGAAATAGCTGGAAAAATTAAAGAAGTTACCGATAAACTACAAATACCTTTTATATTTAAAGGATCTTACCGCAAAGCAAATCGTTCTCGTTTAGACTCTTTTACGGGAATTGGTGATATAAAAGCCTTGAAAATTCTAAAAAAAGTTGGAGAGCATTTTAACATTCCTACCGTAACAGATATTCATACTGCAGAGGAAGCTGCTATGGCAGCAGAATATGTTGATGTTTTACAAATACCTGCATTTTTATGCAGACAAACCGATTTATTGGTTGCTGCAGCGAAAACAGGAAAAGCAGTAAACATTAAAAAAGGTCAGTTTTTATCTGCTGAATCGATGCAATTTGCAGCACAAAAAGTAATAGATTCTGGAAATACTAATGTTGCTATAACCGATAGAGGTACAATGTTTGGCTACCAAGATTTAATTGTTGATATGCGTGCTATTCCAGCAATTCAAAACTTAGGATTTCCGGTAGTATTAGATATTACGCATTCGCTACAAACACCAAATCAAAGTTCTGGGGTAACAGGAGGAAAACCACAGTTAATAGAAACCATTGCCAAAGCAGGTATTGCAGCAGGAGCAGATGGGGTTTTCCTTGAAACGCATCCTAATCCAGCCGAAGCTAAATCTGATGGAGCGAATATGCTTCCCTTAAACCAATTAGAAGATTTACTCACAAAATTGGTTAGAGTCCGAAAAGCAATTATTTAAAATTTATAATGGAGCTGACTAAAGCTGATTTTAAAATTGCGAGTAAGGAGAAAAACGACTTCTTGGTAGAAGAAATTCTAGCGAGCAAAAACAATTTTAAAACTACATTTGCTATTGCTCTTAGCTCCGATTACCCTATTGCATGGAGAGCTTCTTGGTGTTTACATAAGGTTTTACCAAAGTATAAAAAGGAACTTATTGCTGAGGTAGATAGAATATTTAGAGCCTTCCCGACATTTACGCATCATGGGCAAATTGGTAGTTTTATCCGTATTTTAAAAAGCATTGATTTTAATCCTGAGAATTCTGGAAATGCAATTGATTGCTGTTTATCGCTTCTTAGAAAAGAAGAAATACCCGATTATGTAAAATTCTACAGCATCGAATTATTAGTAATAATTGCAAACCAAATACCAGAATTAAAAAATGAGTTTGCAGACTCCATTGAAGCTATTATTCCTAGCGGAAAAACCTATATGATTAGTGTGAAGGCTAGAGAATTGTTAGAGACATTGAGGAAGTAGCCTCATCTTAAAAATCCAAGGTAAGCTCCTTCCCTACTCCTTGCTCGTATTCGTTTGCAGAAAATTCCAAAACATAAGCTTGGTGCTTTCTCATATTTAAAACCTGTCCACCTTCAAAAAGTAAATACTGACCTTTTATTCCCATTAAACGACCTTCTATAAGAGGTGTTTTATCGAAACTTAATGATTTAACTTTGATTGGATATTCATTTACAGGAAATTCTATATTCAAAACTTCTTCATCTGCCAATACATACTGCTGACATTCTTCAGGAATAAGCTTTATAATTTCATCGCGTTTAGCAGCTAAATCTACATGTGCAATGTCATTTTTAAGCATTCGTTGCCAAGCAGTACGATCGGATAAATATTCCTTTAAAGCAACTTCAATTACACCACATAAATAGCGATTTGGTGTCTTTGCAATAGGCACAGCATAACTAGCACCTTGATCTATCCATCGTGTAGGCACTTGAGTATCTCTAGTAATTCCAACTTTAACTCCACTAGAAACAGCTAAATACACATAATGATCTTGCAGGTGATGCTTACGCTCCCATTCCATATCTCTACCCTCACCTAAATGAGCTCTACACAATTCTGGTTTTATAATACATTCCGCTGCCATTGGACTGTTTTGAAAACAAGGATAACAGAAACCCTGGTTAAAAGATTTTTTGGTTTTTCGACCACAGTCTAAACAGTAAATTTCACCATTAAAATTAAATTGAATATTCTTACCAATCCATTGGTTCATATTTAATAAACCATCGCCCATAGGCAAAGTGTATTCAACTGGACTTTTAAGTTCGGTAAGCATTTTAAGAATTCTACCTTGCATCTTCATATTAATCGATTTTTTGTAGTTTCGTTAAGCAAAAATTAAGCAGTACAATTAAATGAAAATTTACAATTCCATAGTTAGTTGGATTATAAAAAAACGAATCCACCACATAGAACTGTTCATTAACTTTCCCCACGAAGTACAGGGAGAATTAAGACAATATTTAATTGACTCAGCCAAAAATACCGAATTTGGGAAGACCTACGATTTTAATTCTATAAAGAATTCAAAAGATTTTTGCTCACAAATCCCACTTCATACCTACGAAGACTTAGAGCCATACATTACAAGAATGCGGTCTGGAGAACAGAATATACTCTGGCATACCGAAATAAAATGGTTTGCCAAATCGTCGGGAACCACAAGTAGTAAAAGTAAATTTATTCCTGTGAGTAAAGAAGGAATAGAAGACTGTCATTATAAAGGAGGAAAAGATTTACTCTCTTTGTACTGCAATAATTTCCCAATAAAAAACATCTTCGAAGGAAAGAGTTTAATGCTCGGTGGAAGTCATAGTATTTCTACGCTTTCGAACAAAATGCACGAAGGAGATTTATCTGCCATAATTATGGAGAACCTTCCTTTTTGGGTGCTACTTCAACAATCTCCTGCAAAGGAAATTGCACTTATGGATGAGTGGGAGAGGAAAATAGACCTCATGGCAGTACAAGCTATTAATGAGGATATAAGTTCTATTTCGGGTATTCCATCTTGGGCATTGGTATTTGCCGAAAAAGTATTGGAGAAAACTGGTAAGGCAAATCTTCATGAGGTATGGCCAAACCTAGAACTCTATATGCACGGTGGAATAAATTTTGAACCATATAAAAAACAGTTTAAAAAGCTATTTCCTAGGGGGATAAACTACCTAGAAACCTACAATGCATCTGAAGGTTTTTTTGGAATTCAAGATCAGCCAAATTCTAGCGAACTATTATTAATGTTAGATTACGGCATTTATTACGAATTTATTCCTTTAGAAATTTCAAGCACTAAAAACCCACAAACCATAGGTTTAGATGAAGTAGTACTAGGAAAAGACTACGAGATGGTAATTACTACAAATACCGGTTTATGGCGTTATAGAATTGGAGACACCATTCAATTTACGAATACCAAACCGTATCGGTTTATTATTAGTGGTAGAACCAAACATTTTATGAATGCTTTTGGCGAGGAACTGATGATTCACAATGCAGAAAAAGCAATGGAATTGGCTTGTAGAAATACAGAAATAGAAATTCTAGAATTTACTGCAGCTCCAAAACATATTACTCGAAACCAAAGAGCGTATCACGAATGGTTAATAGAATTTAAAAAAGAACCTAAAGACCTAGCAGGATTTACAAGTAAATTCGACCAAGCTTTAAAATCATTGAATTCGGATTACGAAGCCAAAAGGCACAAGGATTTAATTCTTACAAGCCCAAAAATTCATTGTGCAAAAAAGTGCTTGTTTTTTAATTGGATGAAAAGCAAAGGAAAGTTAGGCGGACAAAACAAAGTCCCAAGGCTTTCTAACAATCGTGAAATATTAGAAGAATTACTGGAGTTGAATAGTAAATAGAAGATTAGGAGTAAGTAGTCAGAAAAAATAATAATTGGCAAAACCAAATTGTCATCCTGAGGTTTCTCCAAGCCCTTTATTATCCTAATCGCTATAACCTAATCGACCTTTTGACTGAAAATGACTGTAAGATTTTTTCATTCAAAACTCATAACTATTCCCACTTGTGCATCTCATCAAAAATTGTAATTTTAAACCTTAATTTGAAATTCGAAATATGCATATAGCTGTTGCTGGAAATATA
>Ga0308003_1000165_pt1 | contig 32511 bp, 31 predicted proteins | sample Neamet36_FD_203159 | JGI IMG/M metagenome (GOLD analysis project Ga0308003, IMG submission 203159) | Marine microbial communities from water near the shore, Antarctic Ocean - #36 | ecosystem: Environmental > Aquatic > Marine > Unclassified | place: Southern Ocean | collected 2014-06-06
CGTAAGTACAGGTAGCACAGCCCAAAGCCCCAGTTGCGCTGATTATGCGTCAACCTAACCAGCCAATCCGCTATGAGGCCATTGTCACTACAGAGCTTTGCCTGATAGCGATAACAGGTCTGGCTTACGCCAAACGCTTGGCAAGCTAAACGTATGCTTACGGCCTTGTTTAATACGGCTGCCAGAGCCATCTCTTTTCGCTGAGATGGCTTCACCACTTTTTTGCCATGGCCTCCTGAATGATTTCAGACTTTAACCGCTCCTCGGCATACATTTTTTTAAGACGTCGATTTTCGTCTTCTAATTCTTTCATTCTGGCCATTAATGACGCATCCATACCGCCATACTTAGCTCGCCATTTGTAAAAGGAAGCACCGCTCATTCCATGCTCTCTGCAGAGTTCAGAAATGGGTACGCCACTTTCTGCTTGCTTGATGATGGCCAGTATTTGGCTATCAGAATAACGTGATTTTTTCATGTAGATCTCCTTCGTAAAGTTTACGAGAAAACTCTACTTTTGACCTCCGTTATTTATCGGGGGGATTACCCTTCAATTCTGATACGATTCAGAAAGGTGCTTAAAACATTTAGTCGAAAAAGATCTTGAACATACCGCTTTCCATCCAACGCCACTACACTTTACTGGCTAACGAAATAATCTGCCTGATCACGGTAATAGTTTTATCAATCTCACTCTGCGTTAATGTTGGGTGTACTAAGAACATTAAACTGGTTTCACCAAGCTCTACAGCATTAGGCATGCGCTTTACTGGCCGAAAATCGGTATTGTCGAATGCTTTTTCTAAATAAACTTCCGAGCAACTCCCTTGAAAACAAGGAATACCTTGAGCAACAATTGCATTAACTATTCTATCTCGACTCCACCCTTCTGCAAAATACTCGGGTCTGACAAACATATAATGTTTATATTCTGCATGCTCACTATGTTGTGGTACTTCAACTATACGGATCAGTTCACATGCCTCAACAGCTTCATTAAGTTGTTGAGCATAGCTTTGTCGAGTTTTTGTCCAAGCATTCATACGGGTAAGTTGAATACGCCCAATAGCCGCCTGCATCTCCGTCATGCGCCAATTAGTACCAAAACTTTCGTGTAACCACCTAAAGCCCGGTGGATGCTCGCGATTATAGATCGCGTCCCATGACTTTCCATGGTCTTTATAACTCCACATCCTTTTCCATAAAGCTTCGTCATTAGTAGTAACCATGCCACCTTCACCACCTGTACTCATAATTTTATCTTGGCAAAAAGACCAAGCACCAACATGACCAATAGAGCCCACACTTCTGCCCTTGTATCGTGCGCCATGTGCTTGAGCACAATCTTCAACAACATAAAAACCGTGCTTTATACTTAATGCCATGATCTCATCCATTTCAGCAGGCATACCCGCTAAATGAACAACGATAACAGCTTTAGTTTGTGGAGTGAGCATTGCAAGAATACTTTCGGCTGTTATATTTTGACTATTTAAATCAACATCAGCAAAAACAGGTTTCGCGCCAGAGGTTACAATACTTGAGGCAGAGGCTAAAAAAGTGCGCGGTGTCGTTATCACTTCATCGCCAGCACCAACATTCATCGCTATTAAAGCCACATCTAATGCTAAAGTTCCATTCCCTAAAGCAACAGCATATTTACTTCCTGAGAACATTGCGAACTCTTTTTCAAACTCGCGACCCTCCCGCCCTGTCCAGTAATTGACTTTGTTTGATAGTAAAACATTTTGTACAGCATCAGCTTCTTCCTGTGTGAAGCTAGGCCATGGGGAAAAAAGGGGGGGTGACATGTTATCCTCTATTTCTTAAGTTCCTTTGCAGGAACTCCAACGACGGTAGTAACTGCAGGTATATTATTTACAACAACACTACCCGCACCGATGAGTACATCAGCGCCTATAGTGATCATTTGACGAATACTAGCCCCTATTCCAACCCAAGTTCTTTTACCTATGATTGTCCCTCCGGCAACTCCAGAGTTAGGGCTCATATGCACAAAACCATCTAATTTACAGTCATGTTCAACAACAGCGTTAGAATTAATAATGCAGCCTTTACCAATAGTGGAGAATGCATTGATTACTGCGCCAGACATAATTACACAGCCATCACCAAGTTTTACATACTGACTAACTTTAGCTGAAGCGTGTTGAACGGTAGGTGTGCATACATTTGACGCATGGAGCTGAGCAAATACAGCCTCTCTATGTTTTGCATCACCAATCGCAACAACTGCACCACAATATCGAGCCTTATCTGCGAGAAAATCTTGCAATGTTCCCCTAATTAACCAATGTTCAATATTTTTTTTTGCTGGACAAGTGTCATCAAAAAATGAAATATCAAAACCAAGTTCTTCTGCAAGGTCTGCAACAACCTTCCCATGACCACCAGCACCAATAACAGCTAATTTGTTACTCATTGAGTGTTCCTCTAAAAGGCGCTACTGTTACATGCCCGTCAGCGTTTATTCCTTCACGAACTAACACCTTTTTAACGGTAAGCAAGATGATTTTTACATCTAACCAAAAACTCTGGTTATCAACATACCATATATCAAATGAAAACTTCTGTTCCCAGGTAATAGCATTACGCCCATTAACTTGTGCCCAACCTGTAATGCCAGGTCTGACATTATGACGTCGATTTTGTTCATCATTATAGAGCGGCAAATATTGCACCAATAGAGGCCGAGGACCTACTATACTCATATCCCCTTTAAAAACATTAAACAATCCTGGCAGTTCGTCTAAACTTGCAGAACGCAAAAAATCACCAACCAATGTCATACGCCGTCCATCAGGTAGTTGTTTGCCCTGCTTATCAGTCGCGTCCAACATAGTGCGAAACTTGATCATTTTAAAAATCTTTCCGTTTAAACCAGGGCGAGATTGCTTGAAAAATATCGGGGATCCGAGTTTTGTTTTGACCACAATAGCAATTGTAATAAATATAGGTAATATAAATAAAAATCCAGTAGAAAGGACAATTAGATCAAAAATACGCTTCATATCTTAACAGGTCTCTTTATTTGTATCAGTTATTTGCAAATTTATCACATTAATATATTCTTGAGCCAACGCTGAGTACTTCCTATTCGAATATATCCATTCCCTACCATTTGCACCAATAATTTCACGCTCATTACTACTCATATTGACAAAACTAATTATGGTTTCTTTCAAGGAATTCACACTTAACACATTAACAAAAATCCCACAGTTCGCTTCATTAAGCATAGACGGAAAACCAGAATATGATGCAATTATTGGCTTTGACGCCAGCATATATTCAACAACCTTATTCATCGATTGTCCATAATCCCAGACTTTGGAATATTGAGTTGACAAATAAAGAATATCGCAAAAATTTAAAAAAATGCCAACTTCACTTTGTTCAATTCTTGGCAAAAAAAGTACATTATCACATTCATACAATTGATCCTCAAAGCTCTTCTTTAGATCGCCACTACCAACCAATAGAAAGTATATATTTTCATTTTTTCTTAAAGATTCAATAGTATCTATAAACATTTCAAGAGAATTTGTTAAACCCATACTGCCAGCGTAGCCAATAACAATTTTTCCAGATGGAATATCTCGCTTTAGCTTTTCCTCCAGCACACTACCTTTAATTTTAGTAGTGTAATTTTTAGGGTTAAATCCAATAGGTGAACAGTGAAAAGGTTTTTCATAACCCAATATTTCTTTAACATGCAAATCAAGATTTGGCATCGTACCGACAACTAAATCTGAAACTTTATAGCCCAATTTTTCAATCACACCAATCAATAGCACCAAAGGATGCCACTTGGAAAACCCTCCCTCCTCAGTCATAGTTAACGGCCAAATATCTCTAATTTCAAATATTAAAAAAGTGTTGAATTTCTTTTTTAAATAATAACCATAAAATATTGAAAAAATAGATAAGGATGAAATTAAAACGACATCTGGCGCATTGAAATTTTTTATGGACATAGAAAACAATTGTCTTTCAAAGTCAAGCCAGCTTAAAACCCTCGAAATGGAATTGGTTCTTATATATTTAAATGTTTTAAGCCACCGAACCGGAACATTTATAATTATTTCATCTACATACTTGTCTTTTATATCAGGAAAATTAGCTAAATGGTTAGCATCTGAAGTTATCAATCTAGCACTATGACCAAGGTTATTAAACTCGCTAACTAATTCAAATAGCCTTGCTGGCATTTTGCTATATTTAGGCGGGGCTGCATATTTAGATATACACCAAATATTCATTCTTATAAACCCTTATACAGCTTCGGAATAGAATGTACGACCTTGATAACCTCTTCAAAATTTAATCCAAGAGTATCCAGATACCATCGTATATTTTGATACCTGGGCCTATTTTCGTCTTTTACGAGCAGCAATGCTTCCACTCTTGTAAGCTGACCCTCTCTAACTTGATTTGACCTAAAGGTATCATGTTCTGTAAATCCCGCAACAGTATAGTAGACATAATTGTAAAAACCGGCTGTTCCATCGCCAATTCGCCACGTTGTACTTGTATCAACTGCAGTTTCCCAATCATATTTACCTATCAATGTATTATTAACCTCATTTTCATCCCATTTGTGATAATCAAAAATATGATAATAATCTTGTTTTTCTGTAAAACTTCTATAATACTCTCCTGAAAAAGTATCCCATAGTGAACTATTGAAATAGCTAGGGCTTTGCACCATAGCTTTAAACCTTTTAGAATGGTACTTCAGCTGCTTTAGCACCCCATGACTATAAACTTTGTCCTCTTCAAAATCAGGCTTAATCCCCAAAAAACCGGTTTTGAAGTGGGTTGTTTCAAGTGGATTAACTCCCCATAAATTTAAACTTATACCTGTTTGCTTTTTGATTGACTCTACATGCCTGAAAAAATGTTTATCGCCCGCTGTAAGCATAGCCATCATGCCCAAATGCGGCGATTTCAACCAAGCCAGAAGGTTCATCTTAATGTTTTTTCTTTTTTGTGAAATGTCTGCTGCAACAATAATATTTTCTATACCCATATCCCCACACATTTGAGAGATATTCCTTCGACCTAAATCAGTTACCATACCCCAATCATACGTGTACGTAATAGGTTTCATACCCAATTCGTTAACGACTAAATGCAAGCCGTAACAACTATCACGCCCACCAGAAAATGGAACAATGCAGTCAAGCTCTTTCCCAGGTCTTCTATACCTCTCTACAAGTTCAAGTAGCTCACTCTTAGGTTTTGGCGTATTTCTTTTTTTATAGTTATGACAATAATTGCAAACCCCATCATTATCAAAATAAATATATGGCATGGTTTCAGGAAGAATGCACTTAGTACATCTTTTTAATTCGAAGATCTCATCATATTTTAGTAATTTTTCTTCACTTGCATTAAGAATAAACTCTGGTATCAAGTCCTCTTTTCTAGTTGAAATACTATTAACTTCTATATTGTAGTTTGATTTTGGGATGTCAATAAAGTAAGATTTAGACTTTATTTGCTCAATATTTTTGCATTTTATTTGCGTTAGTGCATATTTTTCAGATGCAAAATACACATCTTCACCTATACCGCCAACATACAAACTACCATTATTAGAAAATAATACGACCTTACCAATATCAGTAAATACTAATGCACAAGCTACTACCCCTCTACACATACGGAGTATTACATCGCCTACATCGGCAATATTTCCGCCACCTTTTAAATGCTCAGATGCAATTGCAACAATAACTTCAGAGTCAATTTTTAACTCTCTTTTAGTTTTTAGTTTTTTCCATATTTCTTCTTCATTAACTATAATACCATTATGAATCACACAAATATTGTCTTTAACTATGGGTTGATTATCACTTAAACCATTTGTTATAAGCCGACTATGTCCCAGCACAACACTGGAGTCATATGGTTTAGATTTTTCTAAAAGCTTTTCAATATTAAAATCAGACTTATCGACCTTATACTTAGAATTACGAAAATAAACCAATCCGCTCGAATCTACTCCTCTTTGTTCCGAATGCATTACAATTTTTTTTAAATTTAACTTATTTATTCTTTTTTTTGAAACTTGACCAAATATCCCGCACATTGTTCTTCTCCGGCAGCCTAAAATTAATAATCTAGGTTATTAAGCAGCTGTCAATTTTATCATTTATGTGATGTCGTTCTAACACCATATGTGGATGCTGATTACTGTGAATTTAAAGCCATTGATAAGCGAGTACCAGATCCACTAGTTAACATACTGCCTTTCATGAATGGTTCCCTAATCGTTCTCCTTGATAACTACCGTCTTGTACATGTGGCACCACTACTGATTCTGTAAGAACCACTATACGGTTTTTTAATACCTGACTCAAATGTACCTAATGGTACCCAACTTGCTCTTTTTGGACCTTCCTGGCGTCAATGGCACAACGCATATCGTGACCAGACCTGTAGGTTAGATGGGTAATGAGTACTGAATATTTAGTGCTTAATGATACCAACTCGTCCTAAATTTCGCATCGTTTTCACTACTTCTATATTTTTTCTTCTCGTTGTGATCATAAAGCTAATCACGAATTTATTACCACTGCCATATACGGGTAATAAATTTCCTTCTAAGGCTTTCAATATTATTACAGGCAGCTTTTTCTAGAAAATGAAATGGCGTAGTTGTTTGTAATCCCCCCATTATTAACATTAATTAAAAATAGAGAGTTTCTCCGTTATAGCAATTGTCGCGGTGGAACCCCGCCAATCGCTGAGTGTGAACGAACATTATTATAGGTCCATTGCCACTGCGTGGCTAATAATTGTGCATGTTCGATGTCCTCGAACAAGTTTAGCTCAAGCCACTCTTGCCTTGCCGTTCGATTAAATCGCTCAATATAGGCATTTTGTGTCGGTTTTCCTGGTTGAATATAGAGCAAGGTAATCTGCTCTTGCGTCGCCCAATCAACCAGTTCATGACTAATAAATTCTGGCCCATTATCGCACCGAAGCGCTAAAGGTTTTCCTCGCCACTCAATAATTTGCTGCAAGGACCGGATAACCCTTTGGGCTGGCAATGAAATATCGACATCGATCGCTAAGCTTTCACGGTTGTAGTCGTCAAGCACGTTAAACGTGCGCATTGATCGGCCATTCTTAAGCGAGTCACTCATAAAGTCCATCGACCACACTTGGTTAATCTCAGATGGAACGCTAAGTGCCTCTGGCTTGTCTCGTTTTATACGAGACCGGGGTTTTATCCTCAGGTTTAACTCTAGTTCACGGTAGATGCGGTACACACGCTTATGGTTCCACTTAAATCCTTTTGTGTTGCGCAAAAAATAAAAGCACAATCCAAATCCCCATCGTTTGTGCGTATGAGTTAAGCGCTTCAACCAGTCCTCTATCTCAGCATTTTCATCTGACAATGTTGGCTTGTAAAAATAACAGGTAGAACTAATCGATAACACATCACAAACAATGCGAATGCTGACGTTATATTCCAACTTAGCCCTGCAAGCCAGTTCTCGACGCCGAGCTGGCTTCACCACTTTTTTGCGATGATGTCCTTGGCTATTTCAGCCTTAAGCCGCTCTTCAGCATACATCTTTTTCAAACGGCGATTTTCGTCTTCTAGCTCTTTCATGCGCTTCATAAGAGACGCATCCATGCCACCAAATTTGGCCCGCCATTTGTACACACTGGCGGAGCTAATGCCGTGTTCTCTGCACAAATCAGGTACGCTGGCACCCGCTTCATTCTGTTTCAGAATAGCCATCACCTGGCTGTCGGTAAATCGTGATTTCTTCATGTAGATCTCCTTCGTTTAGTGTACGAGAAAATCCTACTTAAAACTGATCTTAATTTACGGGGGGATTACAAATAACCTCACCTGGACCGCCAAGTTAGCTTATCGACATCGACGACTGAATGGTTCATATCGTTGACAAGATGACGAATGACCGCTGAACCAATAAAGCCGGCACCGGCGGTTACTAAAAATTTAACCATTAAATATCCTTTCTTTTTCAGCTGATATAATCCATCCAACATCGTTGATTTTCTTGAAGCAGAGGACGTTTCAATCTCAGTAACTTAATGACCGACTTTAGACATTCCCAATCGCTCATAATCGAGTAAATACCACCATAGAAAAAGTCTATTTCCTCGCAATTAGACTATTCATTACAGAAACTACATATTGAATTTCATCATTACGTAAAAATGGGTTCATTGGTAAGCTCATTACCTCTTTTGCCATTTTCTCAGATATAGGAAAGTCGCCTTCTTTTCCGCCTAGATATTGAAAACATTCTTGTAGATGGAGAGGCATTGGATAATGAACGGCTGTTGGGATACCCTGCTCTTTAAGCTCTTGTTGAAGCTTTTCTCTATTGGATACCCTAACAGTATATTGCGCCCAGACACTTGCTCGGTCAGATTTAACCTGTGGGGGCACTATGGCTGCGTTTAGTTGTTCGGTGTAGGCTATTGCAACACGATTACGCCCTTCTATCTCTTTGGTGTAGTGTGGTAGTTTGGCTAACAAAACTGCAGCTTGAATAGTATCTAACCGCCCTCCCATACCAATATACTTATGGTGATAACGTTTGTTTTGACCATGCACACGCATCATTTTAATTTTTTCGGCGTAATCAACATTGTTGGTGAAAACTGCACCGCCGTCACCGTAGCAACCAAAAGGTTTGGCCGGAAAAAAGCTTGTCGTGTAAAAATCAGCACAATTAGAAGGGAATTGGCCTTTATACGTGGAGCCAAAACATTGTGCGCCATCAATAATTACTTTTAAATTATATTTTTTGGCTATGGCGTTAATTTCGTCCATGTCAGCTGGTTGTCCATAAAGACTAACGGGCATAATGGCTTTAGTTTTATTGGTAATAGCCGCTTCGATTTTACTTGGATCTATGTTAAATGTTTGTTCATCTATATCAACAAACACAGGCTTGGCTTTCATTAATGCAATGGTTTCTGCCGTTGCTATGAAGGTAAAGGGTGTAGTAATGATTTCATCATCTGGCTGGACATCCATTGCCATCATCGCAAGTAGTAGCGCATCTGTACCATTTGAACAGGTAATTACGTGCTTTGTTCCAGTGAAAAAGGATAACTCAGCTTCAAGCTGCTGAATCTCTTCACCCATAATGTAATTCGATTTATTTAACACGTTTTGAATACTAGCATCAATATCTTCTTTATAAAGCTGGTATTGATGCTGTAAATTTGCAAAGTCTATTTTCATTTTTTATTACTCAACAACCGTTACTTGACCGTTTGTTAATTTATATCTTTGTTGGGTGTATGGGCAAGTCGTTTCAGCTTCACCGTCTAATGGAAGGTCTAGCTTTTCTCCATACTGACTCATCCAGCCTATTTTTTTGGCAGGAACACCAACCATTAATGCATAGGGTTCAACATCTTTATTGATCACTGCGCCAGCACCAATAAAAGCATACTCACCAATAGTGAGGCCACAAAGGATTGTGCAATTTGCACCTAGTGTTGCGCCTTTTCTTACAATAGTATCTCGATATTCGTCCTTTCTCTCTATTAGTGAGCGAGGGTTATACACGTTAGTGAACACCATACTTGGACCACAAAACACTCCCTCTTCCATATGTACATTGTCGTATACAGAAACGTTGTTTTGTATTTTACATCTATCTCCAATAGTAACTTTATTACCAATAAAGACATTTTGGCCAAGAGAAACTCCCTTACCTATTTTGGCAGCAGAGCAGACATGTACGAAATGCCAGACTCTGGACCCTTCACCAATTGTTGCACCATCATCTACGATTGCGCTTTCATGCACGTAATATGGCATATTAAGCACCCATTACTTTTGATAGAAGCCTATGAGCTTTTTCACCGGGTATAGAAATATCGTTTGTACGAATTGCCTCTACGGTTTCAATTGCCGTACGATTTTCCTCAATACCAAAACCATTTCCAGCCAATATATTTTCGTAGCTTTGTGTGTGAAGGTCTGTAAAACCGCCTGAAAACTCTAGTTCTTCATCACCTATAGTTATGCTTCGATATGTTAGCTTTTCACCTTGAATTGCATTGTCTGGTAAATTTGCCGCATCAATGGATAAAAACCACTTTACTCTCGCTTTTTTGTATTCGAGGTACCCTGATGAGGTTTTTTCATCTCGATAATGTACTTCGTTGTGCAACACATCACCAAATATAAAGTGCAGCATATCGTAAAAATGAACACCTATGTTTGTTGCTACCCCTCCGGACTTTTCATCTACGCCTTTCCAAGACTTTAAGTACCACTTACCTCTTGAGGTAAGGTAAGTAAGGTCTACATCAAAAACATGATCAGCTGGCGAAGCTTCTACCTTGTCCCTTAGCTGAATGATTGATGGGTGCAATCGTAATTGTAGGATAGAGTGTACTTTTGCGTCATATTCTTTTTCATATCCATGAAGTATGTCCATGTCTTTGCTACTTAGAACTAAAGGCTTTTCACAAATTACGTCGATGCCGTTTTTTAATGCGAACTTCATATGCGGCGAGTGTAGGTAATTAGGGCTACAAATGGCAACATAGTCTAGCTTTTTGCCCTGCAAAGCCAAATCGTCTACAAAAGCTGAAAACTCCTCGAACTCTGTAAAAAACTCTGCGTCAGGAAAATGTGAATCCATAATGCCTACGGAATCGTTGATATCCATAGCCACTAATAAATTATTGCCTGTTTGCTTAATTGCCTTTAAATGACGAGGAGCGATGTATCCAGCGGCTCCAATTAAAGCGAAATTTTTCATTTTGGTATTCCAATAAATTGTTATAGTCTAAAAACGGTAAAGCCCGCGGCTTCAAGTTCTTGCTTATCATAAATGGCTTTTGCATCACATATCACCGGGTTAACCGTAGAAACCATTTCCATAAGTTGTTCTGCCGTTAGCTCTCTATATTCGTTATGTCCAACGGCAACGACTAAAGCATCTACCCTTGACTGCCTATCGATCGTAACCAAATCTAACCCGTACTCTAGCTTCACTTCTTCCTGAGCGGCCCAAGTATCCGATACGGCAACTTCAATCCCCCAAGATTCAAGCTCTCGAACTAGGTCTACTATTTTACTATTGCGAATGTCGGGACAGTTTTCTTTGAAGGTAATACCAAGTATGCCTACTCTACACTTTGAAACATCAACGCCATTGGCAACCATTCTTTTTACCAAACTGTTAGCAACATAACTGGCCATGTTATCGTTTATTCTTCGCCCTGCAAGTATTACCTCAGGGTGATAGCCAACCATTTCGGCTTTATGGGTTAAGTAATACGGGTCAACGCCAATACAATGCCCCCCTACCATACCCGGCCGAAAGGGCAAAAAGTTCCACTTTGACCCAGCAGCCTCCAATACGTCTATCGTATCTATATCTAGTAGATCAAAAATAACTGATAATTCGTTAACCAAGGCTATATTTAAATCTCTCTGCGTATTTTCTATTACTTTAGCGGCTTCCGCTACCTTAATACTTGCTGCAGGAAAAGTGCCCGCTGTGATGATATCTAAATAAAGTTGATTAACAATAGAGGCCACCTCAGGCGTAGAGCCGCTTGTGATCTTGGTGATCTTAGTTAATGTATTTACTTTATCTCCAGGATTAATTCGCTCTGGACTATACCCGCAATAAAAATCTTCATTAAATTTTAATCCTGAGATACTTTCAAGAACCGCAACACAAACCTCTTCTGTACAGCCAGGGTATACAGTTGATTCATATATAACGATATCTCCTTTTGAAAGTACGCTTGCTACCGACTCACTAGCTTTACGTAACGGAGTCAGCTCAGGCCTGTTGGCGCTATCGATAGGTGTTGGAACGGTAACTATGTAGATGCCGGAGTCTGCTATATCAGACAGCTGTGAACTAAAAGATAAGTTAGATGATAGCGACAACTCTTCGCTGGTTACTTCTAGAGTTTTGTCGACACCTCTAGTTAACTCATCGATACGCTGTTGATTGATATCAAAACCAACTACGGGCCTACCCTTACCGAATTCGACGGCTAGCGGCAAACCTACATAGCCCAAGCCTATAATTGCAATTTTTGAATTTGAATCTGGTGTGGTTTTCATTTCTATCCTTTAATGAAGATAATGTATAGAGATTAGATGATCAAGGTGGTGCGGTGAATTTGGCTTGGGTTGACCATCCGTCATATATTTCATATGGGCCTGGCACTTAATCCTCCGAATCTGGCTAGGCCAATTGTACAAGGCGCCAACTGAAATACCTTCTTTTTGTGACAGCTCAGGCACTGATAAATTATAGGGTGGTGCCAACTAATTGAATACGGCTTCTTTTCGCTCTGGTGAATAACGTTTCGCGCTCTCCTCGCCAGGCTCTGTACAACATTTAATGGATTAATAAGAGGTGAGTACTATCCCGACACAGGATTGAGAGATAGCGGCCGCATAAAAACTGAAAAATGGCGCCAACCACTTTGAAAAAACAGATTACTCGATACAAGCGCAAAGAGTAAAATCGAAATAACCACCGACACGTTTGTTAATTAAACCGATAGTATAAAATCATTCGGTCTAACCCTAACATTAACACGGCTTAACACATCGAATTAGCATAAGCGAAAGCGCCGGAAATAGTGATGAATAAGGTATCTAGCAGCGGGTATCTATCTTTAGATTTCACCTAATAATAAATAGTCTTATTACTGGCGTTAACATTAGAATTGCCTAGAGGAGTAAATAACAATAAAAAAAGAGTGATATCCATCACAGACGTCCCCCAAAAAACCCCATACTGTGCAGTGCTAAATATCAATATGGAAATAACATAAATGAAATTATTTTTATTTATGTTGATTCCAAGCCAAGCAATATACAAAAAACTTAAAACAATACCATTGTTTGCCAACAATTGAAGAAACGAATTGTGCGCATGCATTCCTCCCTCTGCATATAATTTTACAGAACCATTTCCGAAAATAAAATTATCGCTTATAAATAGCAAGAAAAAAGTCCAAATTTCGGACCGACCAGATAATTCGACCCCTCCACTACCTCTTGTGAACTGAAACACGAGCATATTATAAAGATATTGAATATTATTTAATGACAATATAATTAAAAATATAATTAAGACGATAATCATTACCGACAAATACAGATTATTACGCTTCACCTTCCATTTTTCTGACATATTAATTTTATTTAATATAAATGAAAAGATAAACAATCCCTCAAGAATAATAGCGGCTACAATCGAGGTGCGATGAAATGAAAGAAACACACCCAAAAGTAAAGCACACCTAATGGTGTGCTGATACTTAAATATATTTTTAAAACGCTCAAAAAGAACTAAGCCTATAAATATTTTCATCGCATAACTAGCCTCACTTAATGTTAAGCCAGTAACTCTTGTGTTGTACCACATTGAGCCTTCCAAAAAATATTTTTTTTCCGCCACCGGTAGGATTGTACTAACTCCCAATGATAATTCAAAAAATCCAATTATTACTTCAAACACAACCAAGTAAACGAATACTCTAATATCTTTAAGTTTTAACGAATAGGCTATTGCTAGTGTCACGAGATTCAAAACCACATAAGGAAGTTTTACACCTTGATTAGCATGGAATAGTATATTTACAGTACAAATAAAAATAAAGAAGAAGATAAAAAGAAACGTAAAATCATTATTTTTATATAACGATATAAAGTAAGACTGATTATAGAACAATAAAAAAACACCCACAATCACCATAAAATAATGAGGCACATATGCCATAGTGAAAACATATAACAAAAACCCAATCATAAGGCACTCATTTTTTTATGTTTTTTGTTGAGCATTATATAATCACTATCACGAATGTAATTGAATAGCCTTATATTTGAAACATCATCAATAATCACTTCTTTACCCATTAAATTCGCTTGAAAAAGTACTGTAGAATACATAGACACAACGAAATCGCTCTCTTCAATCGATTGAACTATAGGAACAGACACACTTTCGAGTCTAATACCGTAAGTTTCTATTTCTTTTATTTTAGAATATAAGGGATGCGGCCTAAACACAATTTCAACACCAAAGTAATCACGTAACCATTCATCAATTAAAATGATTTCGGATCGAGATTGGTTGCCTTCTAGATAATATTTTACTATTTTAATCTTACTTTCATTATGCGATTCAAAGGGAGCTGAAGACTTAAGAAACAAAGGCGGCAATTCACAAATAAACTGAGCATCGTAAGCCTTTAATTCGAAAAATAGGTTTATGTAATGTTCATCCCAAACATACATTTCATCAAATTTAAAAAATGAATCTCGTATACAAAAAAGTTTTTCACCATGCATAATATTTATATGCTTAACGCCATTATAATGACAATAATCAGTTAACGCCGACGATAAAAAAGTATACTCTGAACTTGTTAATATTGCAGATGCATTTTTAGAATTAATCGCATTTGAATATAAGAAAATCTTAAAAACAAATTTTAAAAGAAAAAATGGATACATCCAACATTTAAATGATACTCTAACAATGTATAGGAAATCTTTCTTAGTACATGAAAGATTCTGAGATCGTACAATATCAAATCTTGAACCTAATGACCTTGGTATTAAATCATCTTTGATATAAAATGCAACCGCTGTGTTATTTTTTGATTTTTTTTGTGCCGGTGATTTAAAGGATACAAATGTTATCAAAAAAATAAATACAAACGGAAGAAAAATTAATGCCAATATATTTAGCAAAATAACTATAAATTTATTCTGTAAATATGTGTGGCAAAGATATTGCTTCTTAGATCTACTTAATAGCGAACCACTACACTTACCGTCAATATAATTTAATATTTCTAAACTTTCAACTTTGTTGAATTTATCAATCTTTAGCACCGTAAAGTATTGAAATATTTTAAAAAAAAATAGTCTCATTTTATTTTATTTTCACGATATGTTTTAGCGCTATTAGAAATTGACGATAGTAATATAGAACAAAAGGAGAACCATTAAAATTATTATGATTTATTTTGATTTCATGTGTGTCAAACATATCAATCTCTGTATATATTTTATTTGATAAAAACGAATTATTTTTATAATAGAACTTCCTATATATACTATACAGCGGTTTACTCATGAACGAAAATTTACTAATGACACTATCCGCAATGTTTTTCCATGAAATGATTTTTGTTCTTGTATTATCGGAATTAACTTTAAAAAGTCTTCTATGACTAAAAAGACGAAAACCCATCATTTCAGAATTTATTTCCTTAATTAATGCTACCTGAAATCTACCGCCTCTTATTACTGATGCAGGTAACTTTAAAATTAACTCATGAATTTCAGGTATTGAAAATATAGGAAATGAATAAGTAAATTCATTAATGAGCGGGAAAATCCTAGAGTCGGAAAATCGATTTATATTCCATCTTAATTTTTCAAAGTCATCAATAGAGATGAGACCATCTTTAATTTGTATACTGTGAATGCTAGCTAGTTCAATAAGCTCATTTTTAACTTTTAATTTCAAAAGATCAACTTCAGGATAAACCAATTCAGTAAGATTCTTATCAATATAATATTCCTCAACAAAGTCATCAAGACTAAATACATCCTCACACTCATCTTCAGCCCATTCCCTCAACCTTAAGGCTTCAAGAAAATATCCAAATTCCATGAAATTTGGATAATTTGGGATGTCCCCTGAATATTCATTATACACATTCTCGTTGCCCGCATAGATATTATTGTAAAAACCATAAGCAGAAAATAGACTATCCTGGTGTTTACCATCACAACCTTCTGAATTTTCTTTATTTTTCCAGTTCATTTCATAAAGAGGTAACGAAAACTTTTTAGAAATTTGTTTAACAATTTTATGATCACCAGGAGAAGTTGGAGCTAGAATCCCATCACCAATACCATAAAGAAGTTGAACGTTACTAGAAGAAGTCATGAGGGTGGCAAGTGACAATCTAGAGTCCAATCCACCAGTACAATTCAGCGCTATATTGTCAAAATTATCTGCTATTTCTTTAGTATGTTTTTCAAGTAGTGCTTTAAGTTTATTTATTGAATCTTGTTCTGATATATATTGGACTGAGTATAAGTACTTTTCGGAAACTATTTTACAATAACGACTATCATTATTTTTAATCTCTAGATACTCATCTCCTAGCATTTTAAATACATGACAAAACGGAGTTTCCTTTGTATAGCAACAACCGCCAGCAAAGTTTTCTCTAACACATTCCAATACATCAACTTCCGAAAGATCATTAGCTTCAAGTAAAACACTCAAAGAGTTACATAAAAAAAATGAGACATCTGTATTTGTATAATATAAATCGTATAAGCCATAATAGTCATTGAAAATGTAGTAGGTGTCGAATTTTTTAATAATTAATGAGTAAAGTCCGATACACGTTTTTTTTATTTCACAAACATTACCGTTGAAATCGCTTAATAGTAATTCAATAGCCGAGATGCCCTTTAGTCCCTTATATAGCAAGGTCCCTGATACAGCAATATATTCATTTTCATGTGGGCTATAAAAATTCCCAAAAGAATGAACTCTTTTTTCGAAAACAACCATATTAATATAATTTGATGACTTTTCACTAAATTTTTTCAAACCAGATTTCATTAGTAAAGACTTAGCTTCAGTAAAGTTTTTTTTGTTATTTGATATTAATAATTTTGACATTATTTTTGACCATTTTTAAATTTTTTATAATATAATTTTTTTCTACAAAGAAGTGAAGATTAAAACACGCCAACACTATAGCTATTAAGCCCAGGTTAACTATAAAGATATAATAAACAGGCAATATAGTTGATAAGAAAACAACAAAGAAAGAGATGAAAAAGACACTTATACTTGAAATAAAATATTTATTATTTAATGCAAAGCCACCAACTTTGACGCACAAATATTTTAAAACAAACGATCCGATAACAACACTCACTAAAGTTCCAAAAGCAGCCCCTAGCATACCAAAGTGAACTACCAGAACGCCAGTCAAGCCAATGTTTGCTATAAAACCCAAAGAAACTCCTAATAATTTATATCTCATTAGTTTCTTATTTAAAGACATGAAGTTAGTGTAATAAAAATACAACCCATTAAAGACGCCAACAAAGGCAAATACTGGAACTATTAGCGCGGCCTGCGCATATTCGAATGGTAATAAATTAGCGATAAATGGAGAAAAAATAGAAACTAAAAATGCAGAAAATAAAACACAAAAAACAAATAAATCACTAAATTCACTAGTGTAATCTATAAAAGTATGCTCGCTTTTCTCGTAGCTTTGGATGAAAATAGGAACATATGCCAAATTAAAAATGACAGCAATCAAGTACACTATATTACCAATATTGGACCCCGCCGAATAAACCCCAACACTAGACAAGTCAAGCTGATTTAATATATAAGTTCGATCAACTAAGGAGTTTAGACCTACAAGTAAAATAACAGGAAGATAATATATAGAATAAGAAATTGCAGTTATAAAATATTCAAATTTTAAATTCCAGCATATTACTCTGTTTAATTTAAACAGAGTAAATAATGAAAAAATAAAAGTTGAGAATAAATAAGCAAAGAAATAAAACTCTGTCGATTGGAAAATAAAGGCAATCAAAATCAATGAGAACAATTTTGTAAGAACATATGAATTATAATAAATTGCATATTTTTTAATGTCTTTTTTTATTTGCAAATATGCAATATAGAATCTATTAATCGGATCTATTACAGATATTAATATTACCAAAAAAATATATGGGTAAAATTCAACATCTCTAAATATAAGTATAATAACCGGTTTTAAAGGAATCAGTAGAAGAAATGCCATAACACATAATAGGAGCAATAAGTACGAAACTATACTTCCCATAAACTCTTGGATTTTCCCCTCATTTACATATTTATGATAATATCTAGTCAAAGAACCATCTAATGATAGTGAAACTATTGAGGTTAAGGAGAATATAAGTATCGTATTTAAAGAAATAAGTCCGTAGTCTTCAGCAGAGAACAACGATACAAAAAGAGCTATTGAAAAGTAGTCTATTATTTTTTGAAAAACATTAATCGTACCGTAACTAAAAACTAACGTTAGGAATTCTTTCATAGATCACTGGGTATATCTTTAATGAATTTAGCTGGATTACCCGCTACCACCGTAAAATCAAGTACAGATTTTGTTACAACACTGCCAGCGCCAATGACTACATTTTTTCCAATTATGACTCCGGGCAAAATTATGCTGTTGGCACCAATCCAAGCCCCCTCTTTGACAGTGATGGTTTCTGATGGGTAATATCCCTGTTCAATGAGAGGGATATCTCGTCTTACAAACTTATGATTATTCACATAAAAATGAACACCTGCCCCCATCATTACATTATCTTCAATTATGATTGAAGCAAATTCATCAGCAAATAACATTGTACTAGGTCTAATTACTACATTATTGCCCAAAGATATGTTGGAGCAGTGAACTGCATATGCCCCTGGACGAAAGTCCGCAGTATCTGAAAAATGTCTAAATTTACCCTTACACAACTTAACCATTAACGATTTAAAGTGTAATTTCCAGTGGGTGAACGGAATATCAGGCCCAAGACGATCTGTATTTTTACAAAAAAAATATTTATTATATATTTCTTTGATTACCACGTTACCACCTTGCCAAATTTGCGTTATTTTCTAACATGTACTTTCTCGCATTTGGTAAACCTTTACCTATAAAGTTAAATAAATTAGCTGTCACGACAGCTGAAACACCATCTAGCTTTAATCCATCAAGTAAATGTCGTTCATTCCCCGCTCCTCCCATGATCAATAATGGAACTGACATAGATTGACCATACTTTTGTATCGTAGAATGGTCATATCCAAAGCCTGTCCCATCTTGCTGTATGGAGTTAAGAAGGATTTCACCAACACCTAACGACTGTAAAAAACTTAGGTACTCACCAAGTTCTATTGGTATAGGTGCAGAGCCATCCTTTATATAAACAACGGGGGTATCGTCAACTAATTTATAATCAACACTTGCAACAAGACTTTGAGAGCCATATTTTTCAATAATATCTTTTGCTAGTTCTGGTGTTTCATATAACGCACTATTTAAAATTACTTTATCTGCACCATTATTAAACAACAACTCTGCATCTTCGAGTTGGCGGATTCCGCCCCCAGCAGCAACAGGAATAAAAACATCGTTAGCAAGGCGCTTAACTGTCTCAGTGAATTTTTTTATGTCCTTATTTTCTTTAGTCGCGTCAACAATAATTAGCTCATCTAAAGAAAAGGAAATTTTTTGAAATTTATAATTTCGTTCTAACCAGTTGATGTCACCAACTCTTTGTAAACGAAAATTTCGGCTTTGCATGAAAGCCCCTGCATTATAAATAAGGCTAAAGATTAGACGGTCTCGTAACATTAAAATAACTCTACAAAATTACTAATTAATTGAAGACCATTTTTTTGACTTAACTCAGGATGAAATTGGACTCCAGCAATATTATCTAGTTCAAAACTGGCGACAAAATCTTCTCCATAGCGACAAAAACTTTGACCAATAGTAGATCCAGATAACATTTTGAAACTATGCGTAAAATAGAAGTCTGAATTATCTTCTATTCCTGCATATAATCGACTGTCTTTACTGGATATCACTTGATTGTAGCCAACATGGGGTACTTTCTGCTCACTTTCGATAAACTTATCTACAGTGCCACTGACGAGTGACAGACCGGAATTAAAACCGCTTTCAGTGCTCGAGTCCCCTAACAACTGCATCCCTAAACAAATACCTAATATAGGTTTTTTCTGATTTATTACTAGCTCTTCAATCTGCGCATCTAAATTCAACTTTCTTATTTTAGCAATTGCCATAGCGTAGTTACCTACACCTGGTAGAATTAACTTGTCGGCATTGTTTAGCGTTTGGGCATCATTTGAAACAACCACATCATCTTGGCCTATATAACTTAGAGCACTGATAATCGATGAAATATTACCCATACCGTAATCGACAATAACTAATTTCATATTACGAAAGTTTTACCGACTGTAAATTTAGGTTCCCAAACACCATCAATTTTTTCAAACAGGTCTTTGTTTGCGTATTTATCAAGTACAGCATCAAATTCATCTTTAGTCATTTCATAGTAATCACAATATAAATCTAAAAACTCATGAGGATATTGATTGTCGTATGCCATTACTAGGTTTAACGCCTGCTCTCTAGTCATTGCACCTCGTCTTATTTCAATACCAGCATCTTGAGTTGCTCTTCCAAAACCAAATTTTAGATACATCAAGTATGCATGTAATGAATATAATGCTTGGTCATTCTGAGAAAAGTTAGTGAAAGTTCCTGCGGTACCTTCCTCTTTTTCTTTCAAACCACAATGGTCTTTCGCCACAACATAATTTCTATAAGAATCCCAGGCTTCATAATAAGACCAGTGGGTAAAAGCTAAATCATTACTGCAAACTTGCTCTTCAGTAGGAAATTGCCAAAAAGCTAAATCTCCTTTCTTGACTTCTTCATCCGCTAGCACACTTTCAAAAACCTTATCATAGCCACCTTCGAAGTATACTCGCTTCATATATTCAATGTTATATAGAGGATTGTGTTTACTTTCTGTTGAACCACCATATTCAACCTCTCCATCTTCGCCATAAAAAATCAACGGTATTTTGAAGTTCATTGCAGTTTGTATTACAGCTGTTTTAATAGCAATTAACCAACCGTAATAAGGGAAGCCTTTTTCTATAAAACCAAGTTTGTTTAACTTTTGCATTACTTTTGCATTAGGGGATATATGTATATGATTAAAACCAGACTCAATAAAGCTTTGTAGATTTTCATCACCCAATTCTAAAGAGAGCGCTGGGCGAACGGTAATAGTTAGCGGGTTCATACCATATTTATTTTTGAGAGTATAAGCTACGTATGAACCATCTTTACCTCCACTTACAGGGACTACACAATCAAAACCGTTACCATTGCTTGAACGGTATTTATCCAACAAATCAGAGAGCTCACTTTGGCGCGGCGCCCAATCTAATTCTTTCTTTTCTTCCGTCCATACACAAGCATTACATCGGCCTTTTTCATCAAACGCAATCCTAGGTCTAGTGGACATATTCAAACATGAACTGCACCAAAAAATATATTTACTCACTTAAACTCCCCTAGTATTTATAACGAAAAGCCATCATCTACGATGATATTTTGCCCTGTAACAAATTTTGACATTGGTGATAAAAGAAATATAATAGTACCGATGATATCATTTACATTCAACATACCCTCTCCATTCGTTAATTCTTTATATGCGCTTAAGAACGGCTCAGGTTGATTATCAAAAATACCACCTGGGCTTACGCTATTAATTCTAAATAGACTGTTGTCTACATATTTAATAGTATATTTACTTATATGAAGTAACGCTGATTTAATAGCTGCGTACTCTACTGGCATTGACATTGGAGTGTTCGCATAGACCTCAAATTTGGGCGCTATGACACCATAGATCGATGATATATTCACTAATGAAAAAGCCTTCTCATTTAACTTAAAGTATTTTGCACACTGCTGAATTAATAGAAATGAACTGCCTAGATGAAGGGACAAATTTTCATTAAAATCAGATATTTTTACATCGTAAAAATGAGCGCCATAAGCTTTATTTCGAGGATAGGTACAATTGACAGCACCCGTTATTTCAATATTACTTTCAAAAAAACTTATTAATTCCTCTTCGACTGTAATGTCAACGATACAAATACTGAGTTTTGGATTTGTGATATCAACGCCGATTTTTGATAATTTATCTTGTACATAATCCAAAGAGAGGTCTACTGCGATAACCTTTGCACCTTGATCAAGAGCATGCTTAGTCACTTTAGACCCTAACAATCCGCCGGCTCCAATAACTAAAACATGCTCTTCTACTAACAAGTTATTCATTTTTTATCCCGTTAACAATAGCCTCAGCTAATAGAAAGTCATAAATGTCATCAATATCAACAGCCCTGTTTTTGGGTACAACAACAGTTGCGACACGCCCCGAAAAAATACTTTCGTTATTTTGAATAAACGCTGGCGTCGCAATATATACAACAGTTGTAATATCAAATACATCCGGAGCATCTTGTCTTCTAGTGATAGTTTCTTCGGGCTTAATAACTAACTCACAAGTTTGATCATCTAACACCTTAACCATATTAAAGTATGGGCTTCTTGACGCTGGACTAATTGAAATGCAGATATCAGCTAAACTACTTTCCATTTTTGAAACAGCCCCCTCAACATCAGAAACGCTACGAAGAGGGCTTGTAGCAGGCAAACTAACAAAGTATCGAAATTTTCCATAATTTTTTTCTACCCATTCAATACCATGTCGCCATGAAAGCCATTCAGAACTCTCATCACTAGCGAGCTCCGCAGGTCGTTCAATAATAATAGCACCAGCTTGACGGGAAATTTCAGCAATATCTGTATCATCGGTGGAGACAAACACCTCATCAATAGAAGGACACTTTTTGGCGATTTCTATAGAATAATGAATCAAAGGTTTACCAGCCAGTGGTCTAATATTTTTACCCGGCAGGCCTTTTGAACCGCCTCGAGCAAAAACAAATGCAAAATTTTTCATTTTATCTCTTTATTTAATACTGGCTTGTTGTTTAATTTCGTCAATTAAAGAAACTGTTCTCATTGCCTCAGTAAATTTAATACAAGTATGTTTTTTTTGTTCAATCATTTGAACAAAATCTTCTATCATAGCCACATACATTTGGTTTTTATCCCACTTTGGCTCACTGTACAATAAAAATATTCCTTTCTCCGTAATGAAAGTCAGTTTATTTAGCATCAAGTCCCACTCAATACGGCCTTCACTGCCGACAAGGCTACATTGCCTATGAGCTTTACGTTGTAAAAAGTCCAAATGTATCGTAGCTACAGCGCCTAATTCAGTCACCACGATAATATCAGCCATATCTTCAACATCTAAAGCTAATTCTTCTGATGTCCGTAAAATCGAATGCTTTACATATAATGGACCTAACAACCACTGTGCGTAATCTAGTTCATGACTGAGTTCAAATAACGCACCACCACCAAGTGTTTGTTGGGCAGAAACGCTATCCTGGTAATTTTTGTGAGGACGCCAATCAGGTAAATATTGCCCAATTTCAATATGGGCATTATAGAGACTGCCTATCCCACCCTGCTCCAAAAAAATCTTTAGTTTCTGTGCTGAAGGCAAGTATCTCAGGCAATAGCCTATCGATACCGGAGTTTGATGTATCTCTATGCTTCGGTTAATGGCGCCTGCATCTTCTATTGATGTTGTCACTGGCTTTTCAATTAAAGTAGGTATACCAGCTTCAATAAAAGGAATCGCGTGTTGTGCATGAAAAGGGGCTGGTGATGCCACAATAACTAATTCAACCTGCGCTTGAATAAGTTCATTAATACTTGTCGCTATACCATCACATTCATTAATATCTTCTTTTGGTATTCGCCCACTTGCTGACATTACTAATAGTTCAACTTTTGGGAACAGCAATTTTAAATTATGACGGTGTCGACTAGCAATATTACCTAAACCAATTACAGCAACTTTTTTCATTATTAACTAAGACCCAACGTCTGAATGTCAATTTGAGCACGGTTAAAATCATCAATGCGACCTATATCGAGCCAATAATCATAGAATGGGAACATAAGGACTTTGTTACCTAGATACCTTTCCAACAGTGTAGGCATGTCAACTACTTCGTTATTATTAACTTCTTCTATAATTTTTCTACCTACAACATATATTCCGGCATTAACATGAAAACGCTGTATAGGTTTCTCTACCATACTTTTGATGATATTTCCTTCACTCTCAATGACACCGAAAGGCACTTGGTATTCATATTCACGAACACATATAGTCGCATTGGCGTCATTTTCATTATGAAAAGCGAGCACATCTTCTAAGTCAACTTTTGTAAGTACATCTCCGTTCATCATAATTACAGGGAGATCAGGTAAATCTTTAGGTAGTAGGCCTAAAGCTCCTCCGGTACCAAGTGGCCGTTCTTCATGTACATAATTTATCGACACACCCCACTTTTCTCCGTACCCAAAATATTCTTTTATCATTTCTGGTAAATAATGAGTTGAAATATAAAAATTGTTAAAACCTGATTTGATAAACCTTAAAAGTACCGTTTCTAATATTGGCTTACCACCCACTTTCAATAGTGGTTTAGGGCAATTATCAGTTAAAGGCTTTAATCTCGTACCAAAACCACCAGCCATTAAAAACACAGGGTTCTCGTATGTAGCTTTTTGTGAAATATGCTGTAGTGTCTCTAAACCAACTACGATTCCGTCACCTAATACAGGAATTGAATTGAGCTGCTTAGCTCTCATCAACTCTAACAGCTGATCTTTGGAAACACTACAGTCGACAACTGTGGGTGTTGTAGACATAATTTCAGAAATAGGATGGGATAAAGCAACACCATTAATTAATGCTCTTCGTATATCACCATCTGTTACCGTACCTAACAAACGATTATCAATATCAACCACTAGCGCGAGTTGCAGGGATTGATTGTCAATAACTTTAAGAACATCTTGTATACTACTTAACGGTGAAACTAGTATTTCTTTCCAATTATTGCTCATGTTAACCTATAACCTTTTTGAAAATACGTGCGGGGTAACAAATAGTATTCTCATCTACATCTTTAGTGATTGTCACACCGGCACCAATAACAACATTTCTATTTATGTTGATTGACTGAATAACTGAAGAGCCAGTACCAAAATGAACACTCTTTTGGGAAGTCACTTGACCACTAATAGTAGCGCCTGGAGCAATATGGTTATTACTTCCTATAGAACAATCATGCTCAACTATAGATCCCGTATTTACAATACTATTAAAACCAACACTTACCCCTGTTTGGATAATGGCGCCATTCATCACCTGTACACCTTCTTCAAAACAAACATACCTAGATACACAGGCGTTATTTGAAACTAATGTGGCAAATCTATAACCTATTTTTTTATATTTATTATAAAAGTCAGCTCTTAATGTATTCCCTGGTAATGAACCAATGCCATTGACCAATTTAATCGTTGCTTTATCAAACTTTAAAATATCTTCATTATTATGATACCAACGGTATTGTGAAAATAATGTTTGATTATTTGCAGGAGAAGGCGAGACATAACCAAGTATATTAACATTTTTCTCAATTAACATATCCAAGAGAACTGACGCATGACCTCCTGCTCCAATTAATAAAACACTATCACTCATTAATTAAGTCGCCTATTTGATAGTCTTGATTTGCTTCACTACCAAGTAAATCCCAGTAATGAATGGGGCTTTTACCTAAACCTGGTCGTTTTATAGTTATATTATATTCACTAAAAATAGTACCTTTATTAATAACTTGTTCAGCAACGAGACTTTTCCTTGCTACAGACTTATTTTTTATTTCTGAAGGCCTAGGTCCTTTAAGACCATCTCCGAGAGCTAGCTCAATGTCACGTATCCCTTTGATCATTTCGGCTAACTGTTTGGGCTCTAATGATGCTTTGTGATCTGGACCTTGCATATTTTGATCTAAAGTAAAGTGTTTCTCAATGATTTTTGCACCAAGAGCTACTGCGGCTATAGGAACATTAATTCCTGCACTATGATCTGAATAACCAATAGGTAATTTAAAGGCATGAGCTATCGTATCCATCGCCTTAAGATTAATATCTTGCAAAGGAGCTGGGTATTCTGTTGTACAGTGTAGAATTGTTACTTTCTCTTTAAGCATTTTTTGTCCGATTTCAGAGAAATATGCTTTTTCAAAGGCTTGAATGCTTGGCTTCTCTGATTTTTTAGCGGCATAACCAAAGGCGATAACACCTAATGCCGTTTCTATTTCAGACAATGTTGCCATTCCTGTAGAAACAATTAAATCACAACCCGTTTGAGCGTGCTCAAGCACTAAAGGGGAATTGGTTAAATCACCCGAGGGGACTTTTAACTTCTTTAACTTTAAATCATTTACTAAAAACTTTAAGCTTTCAGAATCAAAGGCTGTAGATAAAAATTCAATACCTACTTCATTACAATATTCAACCAATACGAAGTGAAATTCAAAACTTAGCTCTAAACGGCTAAGCATAGCAAGTTGAGACTCTTTCTTTTGAGTGTTCGTAACCTGATAATCAGCTTGCTCTGCATTGGCTGTTACTAACTTAGACGCTTTGAATGTCTGAAATTTAACAATATCTGCACCCGCCTCAAAAGCGGCGTCAACAAGCTTAAGTGCCAGTTTTTCATTGCCGTTATGATTCACACCCGCTTCTGCAATAATTATTGTCATATCATTTTTCCACATTTAAATCATGAAATGACTTAAATGTGTTTCCTTTTAATTCTTTGAGTAAATTAACTATTTGACTGGATGCATCACCTTGCCCATAAGGATTAAAAACAACCTCATCATTACTTTTATATATTTTGTTAATTCCGTCATTTATGGCTTTCACAATGTCTTTTTTATAGGGTTTACAATGAATAACGCTTTTAGCTGACAACCTGCCTTTTTGACGCAACCCTATATTGATAGTTGCAACATCAAAAGAAGGAACCTCGATAATACCACTTGAAGAATTACCAATCACAGCTGATGAGAGCTTAACTGCACTTAGGTATCTTTTTTGCCCTAGTGATGGGATTGCTAATACTCTCTCAAGATTATTCTTAGCGTAATTTTCAAGTAAAGGAATGATGCTCCTTCCGCCATCATCAGCATTTGGGTAAGTAAGAATGATCTGATATTCAGGAAGTTCATCTAAGCTATCAAGTAATTCTTGAAAAGAGCTTTCAGGTTCTTCATCCGCTAAAGTCACAGGGTGATAAGTTACCAATAAAAAAGGCTTTATTAATGGAAAAGAAAGTGATTTTGATAATTCATCAACTGTCATAAAATGACTACGTGATAAATGATCAAGACCTATTGCCCCAACATTTTTAACTCTTGATGGTGTTTCACCTAATTGAATGACTCTATTTCGGTATTCATCTGTAGACGTGCAATGGAGATAACTTAATTTAGTTATTGCATGGCGAATGGCATCGTCATAAGCACCTTCGGTAATTTCACCACCGTGTAAATGAACAACAGGAATTCGTAATATCATTGCTGTTTGTGCAGCTGCTAGCGCTTCAAACCGATCGCCTAAAATGACTAACGCATCAGGCTTTAATCGACTGAGTGCGTCTGTAAAGCCAAGTACGCCTAACCCTATGCTTTTGGCAACGCCTACCGCGGTATCAGAAGACAATAATATTTCTATTTTTTCATCTATCGTAAAGCCATCTTGTTCAATTTCACTATAGGTATTACCAAATTCTGGAGATAAGTGCGTACCAGATACTAATAGCTGCAGTTCAAACTCGGGATCAGATTTAATATCTTTTAACAGCCAATATAGCAGACCATATTCAGCACGAGTTCCTGTAAAAACAGCTATTTTTTTCATCTATTATCCATTAATTACAGGCGAACTGGGTATATTCACTAAACAAGATTCAATCCATTCTGACACTGGTAAATTCCCACGTTTAGCATGCTCAAACATTGGTAAGCGGTGCATCAGCTTCCAAACTGGTCTAGTCATAACACCATTCGCATTCGTTTCTTTAATTAAGATTTCACGGCTAACCACGTCTGGGCAAATTATCGCATTTAGCCAATAGTTTGATTGAGCATATTCAGGTTCAACAACAAACTTATAGTCTGTGCCATTAAATAAGCTTTTATATTGCAGCGCCAATTCTCTTTTTTGCTCTAAAAACTTAGGTAGTACTTCCATTTGTGCACAACCTAACGCAGCATTTAAATTAGGTAAACGGTAGTTAAAACCGGGCTCATCATGAAAGAACTCATAAGGGTGAGGAACTTTAGCTGTAGTGGTTACATGCTTAGTATGCATGCCTTCGTCATAGTTTTTGCATAAAACCATACCACCGCCGCCTGTAGTAATCACTTTATTACCATTAAAGCTAATAGCACTAAAAGGACCAAAAGTGCCCGTATGCTGCCCTTTATAAAAAGAGCCTAAACTTTCAGCGGCATCTTCTACTAGGGCAATACCCCACTTGGAACAAACAACCATAAGTTCATCAAGTTCTACGGGATGTCCAAAGGTATGCATGGGGACGACAGCACGAAACACCTGTTGAGTGAGTTTATGCTGACTAAAGCCATCATTATTGATAAAAGCATTATCTTCAAGGTAATTATCTAGCGCTATAGGGCACAACCCTAAACTTACGTTAGATACATCTACAAATACAGGTTCTGCGCCCATGTGATACAAAGCATTACAGGTAGCTACAAAAGTGAGTGCTTGAGTAATAACCAAATCACCTGGCTTTACACCTACCATATATAGGGCGGTATGCAAAGCAGCTGTGCCATTAACGGTTGCTATGGCTTTAGCGATTCCAGTATAGACCTCTATTTGGTGTTCAAATTGGTCGACATATTTGCCGACACTAGAAACAAATGTGCTATCAAGTGTATTATTTACATACTTTTTTTCATTACCCCCAAAAGTTGGCGAATGAAGTGGAATAAATTCTTTTGTTTGGTAGCATTCTTGAACAAAATTGATTAATTTTTTATGCATGATATTTTCTTAAGTATGGTTACATTTTACTATCTAGATATTTACCTGTTTCTTTATGACCAAAATCGGGGATCATTTTAAAAAATAACTCAACGATTTCATCTTTAGTCCAAGCTTGGTCTTTTTTTAACTGTGCTATAGTTTGTTCAAACTCATTAACTAGTTCAGGTACAAATAAAGCTTCATTTTTAATGACACCTAAGTTGCAAAAACGTTGCATATCAAGCGCTTCATTGTCGGTAAAAAATTCTTCAAAGTCTTTTTCCCCTGTTGTATCGCTATCAGTAAACAAGCAAGGCCATTGACCTTTCTCAGGTAACGTTTCTGCTAGTCCCCTTGCTTGATCTTCGGAAGTGCATAAATAAGGCTCGTACCCTAAATTAGCTAAGTACTTTACCGCAATATCAGCAAAGGTAATTAAATGAAGTGACTCACTTAATTTAGGGAAAAATATATCTCTATTTTCACCAAAGATACATGACATTAAACAAAGCTCACCAGATTCTTGAGGGGTAACAAAGTAGCGTTTAATATCTTTAGGTGCAACAATTGGCTGGCGCTTTTGAATGCGTTGATTAAAGCCATGTAGTAATGAACCATCTGAAAAAGCAACGTTTGCAAAGCGAGCTGTTGATATTGCTATATCAGCACTACGTCGCATTAAAAACATTTCCATAATACGCTTAGAAGCCCCCATCATATTAACGGGATTGGCAGCTTTATCTGTGGAAACACAAAAATATTTTTTGCTGCCTTTTTCTGCTGCTTGCTTCATTGTTTTTTCGGTATTAAAGACGTTAACATCAATCATACGCATTAAAGTGTAAGGATCTTTTTCGCTCCTAACATGCTTTAAAGCGGAAAGATTTAATACGTAATCATACTTTCCGTCGGCTTTGATGAACGCGTCGTACTCTATTGAGCCTATATCTAACGCAAACGTTTGAAAATCACCAATTATATAACCAAAAGAACTACGAATATCACGTACTAATTCAACCATGTTGTTTTCACTTATATCGACAACATGCAGTTTTTTAGGGCTACGTTTGAAAATCTCTTTTGTTACAGCTTGCCCAATGGAACCTGCACCACCCAGAACGAGAAAACTAGATTTCTTGATAATGTTCTGCAATTCAAGTTCATGAGCAGAAATATCTTCTATAAATAATTCGTCTGATCTACCGATTAGATCTAATATTAAACTCATCTTTTGAACATCCTATATTATGATCCTAACTATTATTGCACACAAAATCACACCAGATCCCTTTTGTCTAAAACACTCCGAAAAGCACCCAAAAGAACAACATTGACTTAGGTCTTCTAACAAACAATCAGGGCATATCAGAAATTAACAAGATTGTTCTTACAGTGCTTTGATCCTAGCACTAAAAAGCTTGACCACGTCACACTACGGCCAACTTCCAGTTGTTTACCAACAAAGGGGATCTAACCTATCATTCATTGATTACTCAATTCGTCGAGTTTTTTTGCTGAACTCTATCAATTTCAGCACTGAGCTTTTCCAACTCACCCATTTTATAGGCCAAAAAATTGAGGGTTAATTCGCCTTGTGCAGCGCGCCCTTTTGCCGTTAGTAGATATAAGCCGGCCCAACGTCCGTCAGTACGTTGTATTTCTTGAGCTTTGATCCAGCCTTTTTGAACCAATTCCTTGAGGCAATAATTCACCTTACCAAGGCTCATGCCTGTGTATTTTGCAAGATCACGCTGAGACGCTTCTGGCATGAGCTCAATGGCTTCGATGGTGTAATAGTCGCGTTCGAGAACGTTCATTGGCTATGTGTATGGCTTTTTCAACAGTGGATGATGTTCGGACAGGGCATTATGAATGGCGTAATAAAATACAACGATTCTAAAAATGTGGCATTTTTCACTCGCGCAGGCTACCGCACGGAAATTGATCACTTTTTAACCAAATGATAGATTCCGTTCATAGCAAGAATTTTAGCACAAAGTCCTTGGGGGGGGGGGGATTAACTACCTAGTTTTCACAGCTCCAGCTCACTTATCAGAATTGTTCCTAGGAAAAATGCTCGACTGGTTTAAACAAACTCAGCAGATTCTGGATTACAGTATTTTTGTCAACACGTGTCCGTTAGGTTTTGTTCATTTTAAGCACTTGCTAACTGCTGGCCTCAGAGCGTACATGGCACTTCATTCATTAACCACCAATGTATGGAGTACCAACATGATAAACACACCACACTTCACCACCCTTGAAGCTGCGCAGCGATTACAACGCGCACCCATCACCCTACAAAAATGGCGGGCTTTGGGGCTTGGCCCGCACTTTTTCTACCAAGGCCGGCATGTTTTTTATGCCTTGGCGGATTTGAAGGCCTTTGAGCGGCATTATGCGGAGCAGCTCATTGAAGAGATTTTAGAAACCAGCCGCCCCATAACTAAAACACAGGCTTTGGCCAGATTGTTGGGTATTTCCATTTGCACGAACGTATCACCCAAAAGTCATGATTTTATTGGCCCTCGGGTTTCACAACACCCTGCCTCACAACCAGCCTACCAGCATGTGCATTAGGAGGGGTTTTCATGGATGAGACCATTTCATTGATGCCTAAGGTGATTCGTGGTGCACAGTACGTGCGCATGTCCACGGAACACCAACAGTATTCAACCAACAACCAGGCCGACAAGATTTTAGAGTACGCCCAAACCCGGGGTATTGAAATTGTAAAAACCTATGCTGATGAAGGCAAAAGCGGCCTTTCCATTGGAGGAAGAGCAGCCCTGACTCAGCTTATAGCGGATGTGGAAGCGGGTACCACAGATTTTACCGTAATTCTGGTTTACGACATCAGCCGCTGGGGGCGTTTTCAAGACACCGATGAGTCGGCCTATTATGAGTACATTTGCAGGCGAGCTGGCATCCAAGTGGACTATTGTGCCGAGCAATTCGAAAACGATGGCTCGCCTACGTCCACTATTGTTAAAAGCGTCAAAAGGGCCATGGCCGGCGAATACAGCCGCGAGTTGTCTGCAAAAGTGTTTGCAGGGCAATGCCGGCTTATTGAATTGGGCTTTCGACAAGGTGGCGCCGCAGGCTTTGGGCTGCGCCGCATACTGGTGGATCAGTCTGGGGCGCTAAAGGCGCAGCTTAAACGAGGTGAACATAAAAGCTTAGCGACAGACCGAGTTATTTTACGGCCTGGACCAGAGCAAGAAGTGATGACAGTACGCCAGATGTACACTTGGCTCATTGACGAGGACCTTAAGTTTGGTGAAATTGCCACACGGCTTAATGACATGGGCGTGGCCACAGACTGGGAGCGTGAATGGAATCACGGCACCGTGAAGCAAGTGCTCACTAACGAAAAATACATTGGCAACAACGTCTATAACCGGCAGTCCTTCAAGCTCAAACAACACCATGTAGTGAACCCGCCCGACATGTGGATACGCAAGGAATCGGCCTTTGAAGGCATTGTGCCACTAGCCACGTTTATGTCAGCCCAGCAACTCATTACTCAGCGCAGCCAAAAACCCACTGAAGAAGATATTTTAGAGCACTTAAAGAACCTGTATGAGGACTGTGGGGTTTTGACGGGGTTTCTTATTAATGAGTGCCCAGATCTACCCACATCAAGCGCTGTTGCCAACCGCTTTGGCAGTCTCACGGCAGCTTATGAGCGGGTTGGATTTTATACAAAACGCAGCCTTGATGATTTGGAAGCCGACCGGCGCCTGCGTGCAT